>ERZ772897.3288-NODE-3288-length-12276-cov-3.022584_pt1 | contig 12276 bp, 9 predicted proteins | sample MGYA00512125_ERZ772897 | MGnify/ENA primary metagenome ERZ772897 (study PRJEB29015, sample SAMEA2737660) | human gut metagenome | biome: human gut; feature: human-associated habitat; material: faeces | place: China | collected 2012 ... | reverse complement strand
CAATGGTCATAAGGGATGGGAAGAGTTAGTTCCCCACACATTCTGATGGAGTGCCCGTTTTCTTGATGTCCGTTCTTGCTGGTGTCGTATCGTGTGCCATTTGGTACGGCATTCAGAAATGGTTAGAGCGGTAGCAGCAATACGTTCTAGCCTCTATGCAGCCAGCTTAGTTTATCTGAGCTGGCTGTTTTATTGCGCAAAAAAAGACCCTAGGGGTGTGCCACCCTAGGGCCTTCGTCTACTTCCATAGACGTTTTCTTGATCATCTTTAGTATATCATACTACGGAATCAGATGCAATGTTCTAGAGAGATGTGTATGTGTCAAGCTTTTCTCGGTGAAAAATTTGCCCTTCAGTAAAGATGTGGTTTTAGCAGGCTTCCAGATCTGTAAACGGCTGATATTTATAGTAAAGGGCAGGGCATCAAGGGTTTTCCAGATTTCCGTCGTGGTAGAGGAAGTCAAGGTATGGGATGGCGGGGAGATATTCCGTTCTGGCGGGGATCCAGCTGTCGGTGTAGAGGATATCGGCCTCTTCGAGGACTTTGCGCTGTGGGTCGTAGCGGACGGCGAAACTCGGGAAGAGCAGGTTGGCGAGGCCGTCCTCGGTATCGGCCAGCGAGCAGTAGAGCATGCCATCGATGCGCTTCATGTTGAGCTTATCGGTGTAGAGCGGCGGGTCGAGCAGAGGGATTGGGCCCCTGCTTGAGATGAGCGTACTCGGGCAGCTGCAGCTGCTTGCAGACCAGGCGGCGATAGTAGTCGTCAGTGGAATAGGTAGCAATCGGCAGCATGGTCGTGCGCGCGTTTTTGAACTTCAACTCGACGGTCTGGAACGGTTTCTCGGTGATCTTTGTGATCTTGTAGATGCGTTCGGTATTATCCGGATAGGAGAGCTCGACGTGGAACGCATAGAGCTGATCATCGTCCACGGCTCTTGTGAACCGGTTGTAGCGGATCAGGCCCGTCGCCTTGTCGTAGCTCACGCTGTCGACATCGTAGCCTACGTCACAGACCTTCTTGAGCAGGGAGCTGTTTTGGGCAAATTTCTGGAAGTAAGCCGTGCCGTATGGCAGCTCGCCTGCCTTGCCCTGGCTGTGCTTGAGGCCTTCGATGACGGCCTTGAGCTCCCTGTTCTCGCCCTCAATGTTGATCTGCTGGATGGCCTGGTTGAGGTCGACCTGGTCGAGCTGGATGTAGGCCGTCAGATGGCAGGTGACGAGCGTGTAGCCGTCGTTTGTCTTGCTCATCGCATACGACTCGTTCTGGACGGCGAGGATGTTGCCAGAGATGGATTGAATCTCATCTTCAGTAAGAACCTGATTGTGTGTCTTGGAATAACTCTGGACAAAGACGCCGGCCTTCTCGGTTGCCAGGCGCAGGGCGTCCTTGTGCGCTTCTTCGCGGGCCTTCTTGAGCCCTGCCTCCGAGATGTCATCCGTCAGATAGCTGCCCGTCACCTCAACAGTCTCGATATGGGCATTGCCGTGCCATTCGGCATAGGCAGGCGCTGCTGCTACGAGCACGGGCACCATGGCCAGTGCTCCGAATTTCTGAAAAAACATACAATCGCCTCATTTCTCATCGCGCAGGTTACGGCATGTGTTGCCGCAGTACACTCATATATTCTACTCCTTATTGTAGCGCAAGTGGGGGCAATGGTAAAAGACTTATTCGGATTTTGCATATCGCTCAGCTCTGGCTCATGGCGACAAAAATCCCGGCATATAAAAGAGCCCCGGCCTGCTGGACCGGGGCTCGTGTTCTTCTCGTGAAATATCCGTGAAATATCAGTGATGGAACAGGCGGATGTGCGTCATGGCCATGGTCATGTTGTATTTGTCGGCCGTCTCGATGACGTTGTCGTCGCGGATGGAGCCGCCGGTCTGGGCGACGTAGGTCACGCCGCTCTTGTGGGCGCGCTCGATGTTGTCGCCGAACGGGAAGAAGGCGTCGGAGCCGAGGGAGACGCCGGTCTCCTTCTGGAGCCATGCCTTTTTCTCCTCACGCGTGAAGACGGGCGGTTTCTCGGTGAAGACGCGCTTCCAGTCGTCCGTCTCCAGGAGGTCTTCCCACTCTTCGCCGATGTAGACATCGATGGCGTTGTCGCGGTCTGGGCGGCGGACTTCCGGCTTGAACGGCAGGTTGAGGACCTGCGGGCTCTGGCGCAGGAACCAGTTGTCGGCCTTCGTGCCAGCGAGGCGCGTGCAGTGGACGCGGCTCTGCTGGCCGGCGCCGATGCCGATGGCCTGGCCGTCCTTCGTGTAGCAGACGGAGTTGGACTGCGTGTACTTCAGCGTGATCAGGGCAATCAGTAGGTCGCGCTTTGCGCTTTCTGGCAGGTCGTGGTTCTTCGTCACGATGTCCTTGAGGCAGTCTTCTGTGATGGCAACGTTGTTGCGCTTCTGTTCGAAGGTGACGCCGAAGACCTGCTTGCGCTCGAGCTCTTCCGGCTCATAAGCGGGGTCCATCTGCAGGATCAGGTACGTGCCCTTACGCTTCGACTTGAGGATCTCGAGTGCTTCCGGCGAATACGCGGGCGCGATGATGCCGTCGGAAACCTCGCGCTTGAGGAAGGAAGCCGTCTGGGCATCGCACTCATCAGACAGGGCGACGAAATCGCCATAGGAGCTCATGCGGTCTGCGCCGCGCGCGCGGATGTAAGCCGTGGCAATCGGGGAGAGCTCTACGCCTTCGACGAAGTAGACTTTCTCGAGGACGGGGGAGAGGGGAACGGCGACGGCAGCACCGGCCGGGCTGACGTGCTTGAAAGAAGCGGCAGCCGGAAGGCCGGTGGCTTCGCGCAGCTCGCGGACGAGCTGCCAGCTGTTCATCGCGTCGAGCAGGTTGATGTAGCCCGGGCGGCCGTTGAGGACGGTGAACGGCAGCTCAGCCTCATTCTCCATGAAGACGCGGGCTGGCTTCTGGTTCGGGTTGCATCCGTATTTGAGTTCCAGTTCTTTCATTTTGCGATTCCTTCCTTTTCACATACAAAAAAGCCGACACAAATCCAGGCTGTGCCCAGACGGTCGGCTCTTCTTCCCTGTGCTCCCTGTGGTCATCCACTTCCGTCAGTTGCACAGCATCTAGTTAAAATCTACCATTATGATGGCATTTTGTCAAGGTCTGTCCTGGTCCGAAAAAATAACCGTCATCCCTGTTTTCTTCGGACTTTTTATGGTATGATTAAGGATGATAAATGTCATTCTATGATTTTGATTCAGTCAATTATGCTAGCAATTCTCAATTCAAGGGGGACTTCCATTATGTTGAAAAGTATTGCAGTCTTGACGAGCGGCGGCGACAGCCCAGGCATGAACGCGGCAGCTCGCGCTGTCGTCCGCACGGCTCTGTACGAGGGTGTCAAGGTATGGGGCATCCGCGGCGGCTATCACGGTCTGCTGGAAGAGGATATGTTTGAGATGAAGTCCAGGGACGTCAGTGATATCATCCAGCGCGGTGGTACGTTCCTCGGCACGGCACGCTGCAAACGCTGGAAGACGCCGGAAGGCCGCATGATGGGCTACAAGCACCTGACGGACCGCGGCATCGAGGGCCTCTGCGTCATCGGCGGTGACGGCTCCCTGCGCGGCGCTTCGCTGCTCTCGAAGGAGACGGGCATCCCTATCGTCGGCCTGCCGGGCACGATCGACAACGATGTCTGGGGCTCTGACTACACGATCGGCTGCGATACGGCTGCGAATACGATCATCGATGCGATCAACAAGCTGCGCGATACGGCTTCGGCCCATCGCCGCGTCATCGTCCTCGAGGTCATGGGCCGCAACTGCGGCTGGCTCGCTCTCGTCTCGGGCATCTCGGGCGGCGCGGAGTACATCCTCGTGCCGGAAGAGGAGTACAACCTCGATGAGATCTGCGACAACATGACGGAAGCCTACAAGAAGGGCAAGCGCTACATCCTCGTCGTCGTGGCAGAGGGTGCTGGCAGCGGCCAGGAGATTGGCCAGTACATCGCGGAGAAGACGCAGCTCGACACGCGCGTCTCGGTTCTTGGGCACATCCAGCGCGGTGGTTCGCCGTCGGTCATCGACCGCGTGCGCGCCAGCCAGCTCGGCGAGCAGGCTGCTCTCGCACTGATCTCGGGCCTGTCGGACATCGTCTTCGGCTACAGCAAGGGCCGTGTTGTCTCGATCGACCTGCACGATGCGGTCAACAACAAGAAGATCCTCGATCCGGACTACCTGCATCTCGCAAAGGTACTGTTCTGATTGACGATAATCGGATAACGACAAAGGAGCCCGTTTCTTCATCCATTCGGATGGGAAACGGGCTCCTTTTTTGATGCAGTATGGCAACGGGCGAGCAGGGCTGTGCAACGCTCCGCTATGGCATGTTGCTGAATCGATTTTTTCCCTTTTAAGGCAGCCTGATGAAAGAGCTAAACGCGCTTCGCTTGGACGACGCTCTTTCGTCAGGATTCTGGTGGGGAAAAAATCGATTCTTGACGCAACCTGCCAACGCTGCGCTTTTGCGCAGTCCTGCTTGCCCGAAGGTGTTGTTTGGCAACCTTGCTCACTCAAGGGGACTACCGTGAACAATGGGGACCTTAGCATGCGAGCTTGGCTTGTCTAGTAGGCGGGGGCAGGTTTTTATCTTCAGGAGCGCAGCGAAGGTGCAGGAAGTAACTTCAGGAGGGGAAAGACATTTCGCCTGCAGGAGCGCAGCGATAGCCCGCAGGGCTGAGCCCTGATCATTTGGGGCATAGAGCTGCGATGTGAGAACGCCGCGGCAGGCGGCGGATTATCTTGGCTGCAATCGATCGCATGGGGCACATTTAACGGAGCGACGAAGCCGAAATGTATTCCCCCTCCGTCGGCACACATTTATTTAGCGGAGCGACGAAGCCGAAATACAGCCCCCTTCGTCGGCAAACGCATTTTTCAAATATCCCAGTGCAGGTTATCGGGATTTGGCGTTGCTTTGTCGACTTCTGTGAGGATCCACGAGGCGTTGTCGTGGGTGGCGGAGAAGGCCTTTTCGAGTCCTGCCTCGTATTCCTTCGGGATTTCCATCGCGTGGAGTGCCATGTGCATGTAGTCTTTTGCCACGAGTGTGACGCCGCGCTCGGCGGAGAGCTGAGCCTTGAAGCGGTAGCCGTAGTAGAGGTAACTGTTGTGGTGGATGGGGATGTCTTTGTAGGCTTCGATGCGCTCGTCGACCTCGGCTTCGGCTTCCTGCGTCATATTCATCTTGTGCATGAGGTTCCAGCGGTCGGCCCAGAGCTCGCCGCGCAGGATGTACTTGTAGAGGAAATCCGTCGACTCGGCGAGCTCGATGGCCATGTCGATGTGGCGCAGGCTGTCGTCGAACTTGCCGAGTTCTTTCTCGAGTGAGCTCAAGCGCTGCAGGGCGAAGTCCTTTTCCTCGACGTCCTCAGCCTTCTCCTCGTCGATGTCGGCTTCGACGACACTGTGGAAGAGCTCGAGTGCTTCATCCGTCTTGTCGATGCCCTTCATGGCGAGGAAGTGGGCGAGACGCGCGCGGGCGTGCCAGCTGTCCATGCCGCCGGCGAAGAGTTTCTCGGGCGGATGGGCGGGGGAGTCCATCACGAGGTGGACGAGCTTATGGAATGTATCTTGTGTCATGAAAAAACCTCCAGAATCGTCTATAATTATACCATGTATACGGGGAGTTGGGAATTTTGTTGGATGCGTTGAAGTATTTCTTGCTCAGGGCCTGGGCACGCAGTACGCATATCGTCGCACATGAAGCGGGCTTGCTGATCGTGCTCTATCTCCTGAACCTTGCGCCGATTGCCTGGCTCAATGTCCATACCTACGGAGGAGGGCAGCTCGACGTGCTCGCCGTGGATGCGGTCTTCCTGCTCGGCGGGGTGCTGCTCTACATCCTGCTGCTGGGCTTCATTCCGCTACGCAGGCTGCGCCGCCTGTTGTTCGCCGCGTCGTTTTTTCTCTCGCTGCTGCTCGGCGGGGTGGAGTTCTTCTCCATCGTGCAGTACAGCTCGCTCATCGGCGCGGGTATCGTGACAGCGGTGCTGCAGACGAATCCGCGCGAGGCAGGGGAATTCATCCGCATGTACGTGGGCTGGAAGGGCGTGGTAGCTGCTGTCTTGCTCGTCGTGGCGGGTGTCTTTGCCTATCGCAGGCTCGGCGCAGTGAAGATCCCGCTTTTGACGCGTCACCGCCTCTCCATCGCCATCCCGTTCGTCATCGTCGCTTCGCTGGCTGCAGGCGGCATCCTGTTGACGCGCTACTACTCGTTCATCATCAATGATTCGCTCGATGTGCCTGTCGTGCGCGTCGGGCGGGCGGCGACGACATCGGTCGAGAATATCCGCGCGTTTGAGAAGCTCAAGGAGGAGGCATCGTCAGACGTTGAGATCGCGGAGAACCACAGCGATACGCCGTACGTCGCCTTCATCCTCGGTGAGTCGACGACGCGCGACCGCATGCACCTCTATGGCTATCCCTTGGAGAACACGCCGAACCTCGATGCGCTCAATGAGAAAGGGGAACTCGCCGTCTTCCGCGACACCATCTCGCCGGAGTCTGCGACGGTCGCCGTGCTCCGCAAGCTCTTGACGTTTGCGGACATGGATTCCTCGAAACCGTGGTACGCCTACAACAACATGATCGACACGATGAAGGCGGCGGGCTACCGGACGTACTGGCTCTCGAATCAGGAGAGTTCGGGCATCTGGGGCAATGTCGCGCAGCTCTTCGCCGGGCGCAGCGACTACAGCCGCTTCACGCGCCTGCGTGAGTCGCATGAGGACAGCGGCATCTACGATGAGGCACTGTTCCCGCTCGTCGACGAGGCCCTGCAGTCGCCTGCACCCAAGAATTTCTACCTCATTCACCTGATGGGCGGCCATGGGCTCTACTACATGCGCTTTCCCTACATCTTCTCGAAGTTCGCGGCCGATGATGTGCCGCCGCCGCAGGATGAGCTGTCTCAGGAAAAGCGCACGGAAATCGCGCAGTATGAGAACGCGCTCTACTACAATGACTTTGTCGTCACGAGCCTGATGGGCAAGTTCGCCGATAAGGATGCGATCGTCGTCTACATCCCCGATCACGGCGAGGCGCTCTACGACCGCGGCAGCACGTTCTCGGGCCATGTCGAGGAACATCCGACGAAGGAGACGCTCGAGGTGCCGATGATCTTCTGGGCATCGCCTGTCTACAAGGCACACCATCCGGAGAAGTGGCAGGCGCTTCGGGCGGCCGTCAACCGTCCGTACATGACGGATGACTTCATCCACACACTGCTCGACCTCCTGGATATCCGCACGCCGGAGTATGATCCCAGGAAGAGTGTCATCAATCCCGCGTTCCAGCCGAGAGCGCACCGCATGGTGCAGGGCCACGACTACGATACCGAGATGAAATGATGCGTTACATCACAAGAAGCCTTGCCAGCTGATGTAGGCAAGGCTTCTTTTTGTCAGCGCTCAGTGCGCGCTGCTATTTCCGCAGTTCAAGGACTTGGGAGAAGTTCTTGAGGATATCGTTTTCATGGGTGATGACGAGCAAGGTCTGGCCAGTCTTATGGACTCTCTGGAAGAGAGCATCGATGAGGGTGCCGCTTGTCACGGTGTCGAGTCCGCAGGTCGGTTCGTCGAGCAGGACGAGGGGCTCATTGCCGGCGATGGCGAGCGCTGTGAGCAAGCGGCTGCGCTGGCCGCCGGAGAGGTTGCAGGCATCCTCTCCGAGCGGCGTGTCAATGCCATCTGGAAGCGCGGCGATGACTTCGCTGAGCTGGGCGTCTGCGAGCGCCTCATGCATATCCTCTCTGGAGCATTCCGGCCGGTATCGCTCGAAATTCTCGCGGATGGAGCCGGAGAGCAGCACACTGCCCTGGGGCAGGGCGGCGATGGCCTGATGGATGGCGGAGGCGGGAAGGCTGGCATAGGGCTGTCCTTCTAGGAGCAGTGTGCCGCCATCGGGCGGCCAGACGCCGAGCAGGAGCCTTGAGAGTGTCGTCTTGCCCGCGCCGCTTGCGCCGATGATGGCCGTGTGCTGGCCGCGCGCGATGTGGAAGGAGAGATCCTGGAGGATGCCCTGTCCCTGACGGTAAGAGAAGGAAATATCCTGCGCTTCAAGGAGTGGCATGCTGTCCGGCAGGGGGGACTTGCCTGGACTTGTTGCTGCAGGATGTGTCTCTCTGCCTGCTGGCCGGTCCGGCAGGAATTTGGCAGTAGCGAGGCTGCGGCGCCACTGGCGCACGTCTTCTGGCAGATTGCGGAACTCAGCGAGCAGGGCTTGGAGGACGAGGAACCAGACACAGAGGTCGATGCCGCTGAGCTCGTCTGCCGTCACGCGGCAGATCAAGAGCGCAAAAAGGACGAGCAGGAGGGCGGCATCGAGGAGATTTGCCATCGCGTCGCGCCGCGCATCGCCTTGAGCAGCTGGTTTGCTGGGGCGGCAAGGCGGTCTGCAGCAGGTCCGGCCCCCGCGCAGATCAGCTCGTCGGCGCCGTCTGCTGCGTCGAGCAGAGCGCTGCGGTAGGCTGCATCGCGCGCGCGTCGCTCGCGTTCATCTGCATGGCGGCCGAGAATGGCGAGACGCAGGCGCACGAGGCCGAGAACGGGCAGGAGCAGGGCGAAGGGGCCTAGGACTCCGGCGAGCAGCCAGGTGGTGAGTGCGGTGATGGTGGCGATGGCCGTGATGGGCAGCAGCGCGCGGACGTAGAAGTCGCGCAGGTCGTCAGCTCCGGCCATGAGGTCGTGCAGGAATTCGCCCTGGCGCGCGGGCCCGCTGCGCAGCGGCAGGCATCGCGCGGCTGCGTCGTAGAAGGAGAGGCGGATCTCTGTCAGGATGCGGAAGGCCATGCGGTGCGAGAGGTAGCGCTCGCCGTAGCGGAAGACGGCGCGGCCGATGCCGCAGGCACGCACGGTGGTGATGCCGAGTGCCAGCGTGTAGAGGGGCGGCATCAGGGCCGCGGAGGCGACGAGCCAGGCCGAGGCGCCGAGCAGCGCGAGCCCCGTGAAGAGTGCCATGAGGCTCACGAGCAATACGGGCAGGAATTCGGCGGCTGAGGTCAGGCGAAGGAGCTTCCTCATACGGCAGTACCTCCTTTCATCGTGATCGCATCAAAGGTCAGCAGATGGTCTGCTGCATCCTGCAGCTGCTCGTCGTGGCTGATGACAAACAGCGTGTGTGTGCCGCGCAGGGAGAGCAGTACGCTGCGTATCGATGCTGCAGTCTCCTCGTCGAGCGCGGCAGTCGGCTCGTCGAGCAGGATGAGCGGCCGTCCCTGTACGAGGGCGCGCGCGAGGCCGAGGCGCTTGCGCTGGCCCTGCGAGAGGCTCTGGCCGCCCTCGCCGAGAGGAGTTGCGAGTCCCTGCGGCAGAGCGGCCAGCCAGCTGTCGAGGGAGAGATGCTCAAGTGCCGCCCGCACATCGTCCTCGCGGAAACCCGAGTGGAACAGCGTGATGTTCTCCAAGAGCGTCGCATTGAAGAGATGCGGCTCCTGCGGCACATAGCTGCAAGGCGCGGTTTCGGAGCGAAGGATGGTCCCACTCTCTGGCGTCAGCAGCCCTGCGAGCAGGCGCATGAGCGTCGTCTTGCCGCAACCGCTCGGCCCCGAGATCACCGTCAGGCTGCCTTTTGCGACGGCGAACGATACGCAGTCGAGCAGTGGCAGCGGGCTGCCCGGATAGCGGAAGGAGAGAGCCTGCACAGTGAGGGGCGCAGAGGTATCGGGGAAGGGGGGCGCGCCTGGAACTCCTCTTGGTATTGATGCGTTCGAGGCGACTTCCGACAGGGCAGATTCAGCGGTGAAGGCTGTCATGCCGCTGTGGAAAGCCGTGCCGGAGAGGCGTAGCGGCTGGTAGAATTCTGGCGTCAAGAGCAGCACGAAGAAGGCCGCCGTGAATGTCAGCTGCCCGTAGAGCAGCCGCAGACCGATGCTGACGGCGATGATGGCGATGGAAAGCGTCGTGATGAGCTCGAGGGCGAAAGCCGAGACGAAGGAGAGCTGAAGTACGCGCAGAGCGGCTCTTGCAAAGTCGCGGCTTAGACCTCTGACGCGCTCGCGCTCCGCCTGCTCCCGCGAGAAGAGCTTGAGTGTCGGCAGGGCGCGCAGGATCTCCGCGAGTCCTGCCGAGAAGCGGTTCATCTCGCGCCACTGCTCCTCGCTCGCCTCGCGCGTCACGCGCCCGATGAGGTAGAGCAGGAACGGCGCGATCGGGACCGTCACGAGCATCAAGAGACCCGTCATCGGGTCAATGAAGAGCGCGGCTACGAGAAGGCAGGGCATGGCGACGGCGATGCCGAGTACGACGGGCAGGACTTTCGTGAACCAGGCGTCGAGCGCATCCGTGCTCTCGAGTGCGAGCGGCAATAGCCGGCGCGTCAGCGTGCGGTCTGTCTGCCCCTGGCGTGAGAGGAGGTGCAGGTGGAGCTTCTGGCGGACGCTCGCGCGCACGCCATCTGAGAGCGTCTGCAGCAGATGTGCCTGCCGCAGGCCGAGGAGGTGGAGGGAGCCGAGCATAAGAAACAGCACCAGGAGAACTGGTGCTGTCGTGCTGAGGCTCCCCTTCTCGAGAAAGACCTGGCTGGTGGCCAGGCTGGCCGTCCCGCAGGCGCCGAGGATGGCGAGTGCGCGCAGGAGCTCCGTCAGGAACAGCTGCCGCCGCACGCCCTTTTCGCGCTGCAGGGCTCTGTAGAGAAAGGTCTGCTTCATATTCATGGTAGTAGGTATCCGTTCCTCAATAATGTTCTTCTGCATCTTTAGGCGTGACGCGCTTGCGGAAGATGTAGTAGGACCAGCTCTGATAGATCAGGACGATCGGCACAAAGACGGCCGCCGCAATCGTCATGACAGAGAGCGTGTAGGGGCTCGAGGCGGCATTCGTGATTGTCAGGCTCCAGTCCGGGTTGAGGCTCGAGACCATGAGGCGCGGGAAGAGGCCCGCGAAGAAAGCGACGGTCGTCGCGACGATGGCAGCCGTGCTCAGGAGGAAGCTGGCCTTGCCCTTGGCGAGTTTCATGCTCAGGATGGCCATGACGAAGAAGAGCGCAGCGCCGACGAGGGCGACAGCAGCCAGCGGCTTTGTGAAGAGGTCCGTGTACGTCAGCGTCATCGCCATGCAGAGAACGAAGAAGATGGCCGCAGTGACGCCCGTCTTCAGGGCGAGCTGCTGGCAGCGCATGATCAGGCTGCTCTTCGCGAGGCGCAGCGTGAGGAACGCCGTGCCGTGGAACAGGAAGACGAAGAGGAAGGCGAGGCCGCCGACAATCGTGTACGGCGTCAGCAGGTCAAAGAAACCGCCCGTGTAGATCATCTTCTCGTTGATTGGGATGCCGGCGATGAGGTTCGTGACGGCGACGCCCCAGAGAAAGGCGGGCACGATGCTGCCGAAGCAGATGGCGCCATCCCAGAAGCGCTGCCAGCAGGCGCTCTGCTGGCGGCCGCGCAGGTCAAAGGCTACGCCGCGCAGGATGAGCGCGACGAGCATGAGGAAGAGCGCGAGGTAGAAGGCGGAGAACATCGTGGCGTAGACGTGCGGGAAGGCCGCGAAGAGCGCACCGCCCGCCGTGATCATCCAGACTTCGTTGCCGTCCCAGACCGGCGTGATCGTGCGCAGGACTTCGCCGCGCTCCTTCTCATCGGAGGAGAGGAAGGGCAGGATGCCGCCGACGCCGTAGTCGAAGCCCTCGAGGAAGAAGAAGCCCGTGAAGAGTACCGTGATGAGGATGAACCAGAGAATGTTGAGATCCATCATGCATTCCTCCCTTCTTCAAAGGAGATGTGTGTCTTCTTGATAAACCGCATGGCAACCCAGAGGGCAGCGATGGCGAGTACGAGGTAGAGGAGCGTGAAGCCGGCCATCGTCAGCCAGACATCTGCGCCCGTGAGATTCGGTGAGACGGCATCGCTCGTCTTCTGCAGGCCAAACACGATCCAGGGCTGGCGGCCAGCCTCTGCGACGTACCAGCCTACGCTGTTGGCGAGGTACGGCAGCGGCAGCAGCCACGGCAGTGCCTTGAGGAAGTACGGGCAGGCCAATGGGCGGTTCGTGAAGCCGAAGTAAGCGGCAGCGAGGCCGAGGAGGATCATGAGGCCTCCGAGAGCAATCATGATGCGGAAGCTCCAGAAAAGGCCGGTGACATCTGGACGGTATTCATCGGGACCGTACTTCTCCGAGTAGTCCTTCTGGATCTGGTTGATGCCCGGCACGGCGCCGGATGGCGTGTTGTAGAGCATGAAGGAGAAGGCGCCGGGCACGGTGAGCTCGAAGTTGTTCTTGTGTGCATCTTCATCGATGTCGGCGACGATGGCAAACGGC
>ERZ772897.3282-NODE-3282-length-12308-cov-4.185506_pt1 | contig 12308 bp, 8 predicted proteins | sample MGYA00512125_ERZ772897 | MGnify/ENA primary metagenome ERZ772897 (study PRJEB29015, sample SAMEA2737660) | human gut metagenome | biome: human gut; feature: human-associated habitat; material: faeces | place: China | collected 2012 ... | reverse complement strand
GCCAACGCACTCGCCGAGCACGTTGCTGGCTCCGCTGATGCATTTGCTGTTTTGATGAATGAAAAAGCCGCCGAGCTTGGGTGCCAGGATTCGCATTTTGCAAATCCGAGCGGTCTGAATAACGAGGAACACTATGTCAGCGCCTACGACATGGCGCTCATCACGCGGGCGGCATTTGAAAATCCTACGTTTGCCAAGATCGTCGAGACAACCTACTATAAACTGCCGCCGAACCAGAAAAATCCCGAGGGACAGGGCATCTCCCCGGGCAATAAGCTGGTCAAAAAGAACTGGCCGCAGTACTACCGTCCGGACGTCCTCGGCGGCAAAACCGGTTATACCTCCATCGCCCTCAACACACTGGTCAATGGTGCCAGACAGGGCGATACGACACTGATTACCGTCATCCTGCACAGCAACAACACGCAGTATGAGGATACCAGCCGGCTGCTCGACTTTGGATTTAACAATTTCCAGTCAGTCAAAATTGCAGATTATGATCAAACTTTTTCAAATATCGGAAAAGATTTGAAAATTGCAGATGTATCTACCGCCGGGGGCGAATCCCTGTCCATCGACCCAGATAGCCGCGTGGTACTTCCAAAAACAGCGGATTTCTCGGAAACAACGACCTCCTTCGACTATGAGATCCCGGCTGGCGCACCGGACGGCACGATCGCCTGTGTCACTTATTCGCTCGGCGATCACAAGGTTGGCCAGGCATATCTGACCCTCACCGACAGCAGCCAGACAGCGGCAGATATTCCCGAAAAGCTTGTATCCCAGGCGGCAACAGCTACCGCGCAGGACAGCTCCGACACTGCCCTCTCAAACGGCTCCTCGGAGGCCTTGCCGCTCTCCAATCCGCCCGAATCGGCTGCTAATCAGGAAAATAGTTCCACCGGTAAATCCTTTGGACAGCTATTTCATATTTCCGTCCGCGTTCCACCGGCATTCATCGCCGCACTGACCGCCATTCTTGTCGTGATCGGCGCGGTCACCGCCGGCATCCGTTTTCTCCAGATGCAGCGCCGCCAGGAGGAGGACGCCCTCGCAGAACGCCGCAGACGGCGCGCGGAACGTCTGCGCGACAGCGGAATGTCCGAAGCAGATTTCGACCTGATGATGCAGGACCGCCGAACGGCGCTGGCGAAAAAAAGGAAGAAACGATCGCATAAAATCCCATAACTGACACAAAAAGAGTTACCAGATGTGGAAATTCTCTTCTTTTACCTTACTCTAAACAGGCAGGAGAAACATTTCCATATCCAGTAACTCTTTTCTATGAATTTTTTCTTTTCTCTAATTTCTATTTCATACGCTCCATCCGCCCGGCTGCCTTCACCCTACTCGGCTGCTTCTGCCGCCTTTCCAGACTTCTTCGCCTTGTTGCGTTCCGCGCGCTTCTTCTTCGTTTCCTCCTTCTTCTGCTCCACGTAGGCCGCTCCCTCTTCACCGACCAGCTTCGTCGTCTTAACAGCAAAGAACGAGCCGTCCTCCGACTTCTTCATCCGGATCTTTCCCTTCATATAACCGTGCTCCGGGCAGACCGCCAGACAGAAGTAAAATTTCTGGTTTGAGGAAAACCAGCGGATCTTTTTCCGCAAGGTCCGGCGGCATTTGTAACAAACCATCTCCGCCACACGCCGTTCCTCCAAAATCTCTTCCTTCGTCTCATGCTCACGCGACACAAATTTCGCATATTCTGGAAATTCCAGGTAGATCTCTTCCTCCTCCGTCAGCGGCGGCTGGTAATAATCCACTGAAACATACTCCATCATGCTGTAAAAGTCCATCTCACTCATGACACGCCCCGTGTAGTACGCATCATCCAGCGCCCGGTGGAACGGGCGATCTTCCGTGAGGTGCAATTCCTCTACCACGGTATCTAACGACTCCTTTTGCTTGGTGCCGTGGATCAGGGCATAGATTTTCTGCAAATCATAATAGAGAAGCGGCGATGGAAACTGCAGCTCCATCCCGTGATATACCATATTCCGCTGCAATTCGGTCAGATCCATCGAGCCCCACGTACAGAACCGGTAATCATCCCCGCACCATTCTAAAAATTCGGTCATCGCACGCACAAAATCCTCGCCTTCTGTGTCAAGCTGCTCGATCGACATATGCGTCACTTCTGATATCTTATAATGCATCTGCCGGTACACCCGCGGGCGGATCAGACGGCGAAATTCCGAAATGATTTGAAGATTTTTATTTAATTTTACCGCGCCTATCTCAATAATCTCAAATGGAAGCCGGTTCATCGAGCCTTCCTTGCCCGCCGGACTCTGGTTCCATTCCAGATCCAATACTATAAACTGTCCCATAATTCTCGTCTCTTTGTAACGGTTCCGTTTTCTCTGCGTTACCTCTTACTTTTCTTTCTTCACGTTGTCACTGTCCATAACTTTACCACAAATCTGTGTATAAGTCCATATTAGGTTACCGGGCACACATGTGGGGACAGTAATATTTTTGTTACTATACACGGGTAGGCACTTTGGGAACCGAAAGTGCCGTAAGAAAACGTGGTGGCAGCAGGAATTTGCCGTATTTAAATGCGAAGCCACGGCAAATTCCGTTACTGGACACGTATGCGTGTACAGTAACATATTTTTTACATAGAACCACTGGCAGAGTGCTTCCATCTTTGCTATACTTCATGATAGAACGAAGAAGCATTTCTTTTATCAGAATGCTTTCTTCTAAGCTTTATTATGCACCTTGGGAGGGGCTGCTTATGGATTTAATACAACAATTTATCGATACATACAAGATGAAATGGACGTTCTACGACGCAGCCGGGCGGCTCGCGGCAGAGAAACTCCAGCTCGCCCTGCAAAATGCCGGTATCCGGGCGATCGTGACCTCTCGCGCCAAGAATCCCGCCAGACTCCGCACAAAAGTGCAGCGGCGCAATTCCAGACGTGAAGAACCATACCAGACAATCGAGGAAATCTACGACGACATTGCCGATCTGTCCGGTGTACGCGTCTCCCTGTATTTCCCCGGTGACCGCGGCAAGGTAGATGCGATCATCTCGGAGCTTTTCAACATCCTGGAATTTAAACAATTCCCGGAACAGTCGAAACCCCCGACTTACCACAAACGGTTTTCCGGCTATTGGGCGAACCATTACCGTGCGCGGATGCGCGATGAAATTTTGAATGAATCACAGAAAAAATACGAATCGGCGCGCATCGAGATCCAGGTGGCGTCCCTGATCATGCACGCCTGGTCCGAGGTTGAACATGATCTGATTTACAAGCCAATGCAGGGAACTTTATCCGAGGAAGAGCTGTCGATCTTAGATGAGTTAAATGGTCTGGTCCTTGCCGGTGAGATCGCGCTGGAACGCCTACAGGCAGCCGGAAATGAGCGGCTCCGCAGCCGCAATGCCGCGTTTGGAAGCCAGTACGAGCTGGCGTCCTATCTCTATAATTTCCTGAGCAGCCATCTCAAAACCGAGGACATCGAGCTTCGAATGGGAAATATTGCCCTGCTCTACCGGCTTTTGCAGCGTTTACAGCTCACCGGTCTCAAAGATATTACCCCGATTCTGCGGTCTGTCAAATTTGAAAAGGATCGGCGCACCATTTCCCAGCAGATCATCGATCAGATTATCTCCGGCAATGAAAAGCGCTACCAGTGCTACCAGGAGCTGCGGACGGAACCGGAGACCGCCTCACCGGAAACCCTGCATGCAGTCAACCAGTTCCTCGAGGAGTGGGTGCCATTAGAGCGCCTGCTCAACAAGACTGCACGGCGCACCTCGACGCGTTCCCGCGGTGCCTTCAATATCAATACACTCAAGCGGATGGATCTCTTTGACAAAGAAATGATCAACCAGATTGTCCAGCTCCGCAAGCTGCGGAATGTCCTGATCCACGACATCGAGCTGCCGGACCAGGCACAGATTCTCCGCTGTACGGAGGAAGCGAAAGCACTTCTGGCACAGCTGACCGGACAGCATGACGCAATGGCAGACGGAGAAAACGGTGAGAAAAACAGCCACGCAGAAAACACATAGGACACAAACGCGCCAATCACCAAAAAAGTAAAACACCAGCTAACAAAAAACACAATGATAAAAGCCATCCAGTTTTTAGCCGGATGGCTTCTTTATTTTACATATTTGATTCTTTTCAGAACCGCTTCCAACATCGAAACACGATGTTTTACATTCTAATTTTGCATTCCAAATTCAGAAGCTTCTTAAATTAGAAATCAACCTCTGTATCATAGAAGCAACAGGTCAGAAGTTTCGCCATCTGCTCCGGATTGATCGAACGCGGGTTGGAACCGGTACATGCATCGCCAACTGCCAGCTCTGCTACGGTTGCCAGTTTGTCATTGAATTCTTTCTCGTCAATGATTCCGCCCTCATAGAGCTTAATGCTCGGAGCGATATTTAACTGCTTGTTCATCTCTTTGATCTCGGCGATCAGAGCGTCAACCAGAGCCTCGTCGCTGTCTCCCTGTAAACCGATGAACTTCGCGATATCTGCATAACGGGAAGCTGCCTCTGGTTCCTTGGAGTTAAATTTAATAACCTTCGGAAGATACATCGCATTCGCTGCACCGTGAACGATATGTCCGCCGGAGTAAGCTGCACCTGTCTTGTGTGCCATAGAATGGACGATACCAAGCAGTGCATTGGAGAATGCCATACCTGCCAGGCATTGTGCGTTGTGCATACGTGCTCTCGCTTCTTTGTCGCCATTGTAAGATTTAACCAGATAGGTATGAATCATCTTGATTGCGTGAAGTGCCAGCGGGTCGGTGTAATCACAATGAAGTGTGGATACATACGCCTCGATCGCATGGGTCATCGCATCCATACCGGTGTTTGCGGTCAGCTTCTGCGGCATGGTCTCAGCCAGCTCCGGATCCACGATCGCTACATCTGGTGTGATATTGAAATCTGCTAACGGATATTTGATACCCTTATGATAATCGGTAATAACGCTGAATGCCGTAACCTCAGTTGCTGTACCAGAAGTAGACGGAATCGCGCAGAATTTTGCTTTTGTACGCAGTGTCGGGAAATTGAACGGAGTGATCAGATCCTCAAACTTGGTATCTGGATACTCGTAGAATGCCCACATCGCTTTCGCTGCATCAATTGGAGAACCACCGCCGATCGCTACGATCCAGTCCGGACCAAATTCCTGCATAAGCTTTGCGCCCTTCATAACGGTCTCAACGCTCGGATCTGGCTCTACTCCCTCAAACAGAGCCACTTCCATGCCAGCTTCTTTCAGATAATCTTCTACTTTCTGAAGGAAACCGAAGCGTTTCATGGAACCACCGCCAACGACAACGACTGCCTTTTTGCCTTTCAGATTTTTCAGTTCCGCTAAAGATCCTTCTCCATGATAGAGATCCCTCGGTAATGTAAATCTAGCCATATTGATACTACCTCCTGTTAATTTTTTAACCACCCTATGCCCAGATTATAGCACGCATTCTGGTGGATTTCAACTGTTTTAACTATTCACTTTTGATATATTTGTGTATTTTTCAAAAATTTTACATTTTATTACTTTGATTTCCATAGAAACTGCGTTCTTCGCTTGTCAATCATCCAACAAACTGCTTCTTTTCTCCATTTTGAACCGTTCCTTTTCTGTCTGCATAATCCCCCTGTGCCTTTGCCTCTATCATAAAGAATTCCTGCTGCCACCATGTTTTCTTACGGCACCTTCGCTTCCAAAAGTGCCTACCCGTAAACAGTAACGGAATTTCTCCACTCCTATTTCCATGCAAAATCTTATCTTGACATCCCTGTTTTTCCGTACTATAACAAGGGCAAGCATAAGCCGCCTGTGCGCTTATGCCCGTTTCATAGCACCTTACAGATTATATCTGTACAAGACTGACACGGAGGACATTATAATATGAAACAGAACTCACGAATCCAACTGGAAAACACCTTGATCGGCGCACTTGGCGTTCTTTCCCTTGTACTTTTTATTCTCAGCTTCCTGCCAGGGCTGGGACTGGCAAACCGCGTCGGTATCCTTCTGGAAATGGGTCACATGGTACAGCGTGCTTTTTCTGTCGTGCTCTTCATCCTGACCTTCCAGCTTTGGAAACGGAAGCGCGCCGCCTGGAACATTGCTGTTATCCTGCTGTTTTTAAGCTTTTTACGCGGGCTGACAGCACTTTCTTCGCCTTTGTATCTTCCGTTCCACCTGGCAGAAGCCGTATTATTTCTGCTTCTCCTGTGTTTTCGGAAGGACTTCTGCTGCCCGTCTGACCGGCGCAGCCTCGGACGCTCTCTCCTGTTTCTGCTGCTGGCACTGGCAGGCATCATCGTCAATGCCGGTATCAGCTATCATTTTTCGGTAAAACCGCTGGGAGAAACCTCTCTTGACTCGCTGATGGATAGTCTCATTCAGGGAACTGCCATGATTTTCGGCATGGGAAATCCGAGCAATGTTTCACGTGAAACACATGTAGTCGAACTGGTTACATTCTGGTTCAGCTGGGGCTGCATCCTCGCCTCCATTCTGTATGCGGTCCGCCCATGGCTGCTGCATCCAGTCAGCCATGCTTCGGATTTGATGCATGCCCGCACCCTCGTCAACCTGTACAGCCAGAATCCCAGCGCCTACCTGACGCTGGAGGATGACAAACTCCTATATTTCGGTCAGAAGGTGGACGGCGTCATCCCCTACGGAGTCGTCGGCAGCACCATCGTTATCAACGGCGATCCCATCTGCGCGGACAGCGATTTTCCGGTTCTCCTGGCAGAATTTAAAGAATTTTGCCAGCGCAGCGCTCACAACTTGTTTTTTATCAGCGTCACTGACCATTTTCTGGAAGAATATAAAAAGCAGGGCTTTGGATGGGTCAAAAACGGGGAGGAAGCCCGTTTCCACCTTGCGGACTATGAAATCTCTGGCAAGAAAGGCGCCAAGATGCGTATGAACATCAACCACGCCCGGAAAGCCGGGGTCGTCGTCCATGAATACTGCCCGCTGAAACAGCGGGATGCACAGATTGAGGCAGATCTGAACCGCATCACGAACGAATGGCTGCAACAGAAAAAGAGTTCGATGCTGACTTTCGTTATGGGAACTGTCGGGCTGGAAAATCCGATGGACAAGCGTTATTTCTACGCCACCGACGCCGACGGAAAAATCGTGGCATTCATCGTGTTTGTCCCATTTCTCGGCAAAAGAGGCTACATGGCGGACGTCACCCGCCACGGAACCGGCGCACCGAGCGGCGTGATGGAGACGATTCTTTACGACGCATTTCAGGTTTTCAAAGACGAGGGCATTGAGTATGGCAGCCTCGGTGTTGCCCCGCTCGCTGGCTTGGAAAATGACAGCTCTAATCCGGTCGAAAAGCTGCTCTGCTTCGCTTACAACCACCTGAATGACTGTTATGGATTCCGCGATCTCTACCGTGCCAAGGAAAAATACAGCCCGACCGAATGGGTTCCTTCTTATTATATTTACCTGCCGAAGATTCCAACACCAGACATGTTTTATGCCCTTGTGACGATTCAGAATCCGCATCAGATCCGCGAGGCAGCGGAGGATCTGGTAAAAGGATGCGCGCAGCGACTGAGAAACAAGAGGACTTCCCCGACACATCAAAGTAAACCATCTCGCCAGGTAAGTTGGACTGCTTCTTCCAGCACGAAGCAGCCCGACACAAGAAAGCAGACAGATGCAGATAAAAAGGCAGACTAAACTCAGCTTTTATCATGCTGGATGCAGCCTGATAAATTTCATTTTTTTACCAGAAAAGAGGCGCTCTTACGATGAAACATTCCGGTTATCTCACCACCTCCGGCGCAGAAATCTACTATGAACAGTACGGCTGCGGCACACCACTCCTTATCCTGCATGGAAACAGCCAGTCCCTTGCCGTCTTTTACCCATTTCTGCGCACGTTTCTGCCCGATTTTCAGGTGATTCTGATGGACAGCCGGGGACATGGGCGTTCCCGGCTGTCTGTCCACACAGCGCTCCACGGGTTCTCTACAGAGGATATGGCAGACGACGTTATCGCCCTGCTTAACCACTTACATCTTTCCTCCGTCCACCTGCTGGGATTCAGCGATGGTGCCAATATCGGGCTGGAGATCGCATGCAAATACCCGGAGCGGCTGAAAACGCTCATCTGTATCAGCGCCAACGCCTCACCGGACGGGCTTCTCACGCCGCTATACCTTGCCGCCCAAATGCTGCACAGCATTTTAAATTTCCTGGGGAATCTCCTGCTGCCTGTTTTAAAATGCAGCTTCTCTGTGGTCTCTGCACTGTCCACCCTGAAAGTTTCCCTGCCATTTCAGAAGAATTTCTCTGTTTCCGCCACATCCGCAGTTTGTGCCGACAAAGAAAGGCAACGTCATTTCGTGTCAATTTTCCCCCGGATTCCGGCAGAACAAAAAAAGAAGCCTGACTTTCTTACCCGGCTGACGCACCGCGTCCTCCGCCGTCGAAATCTGACTTCTCTTTTACTTCACTCGCCCCGTTTAAGTGCCCGGAAATTGCAAACCATCTCCGTTCCTGTGCTGCTGATCGCCGGAACCCGGGATCTCATTAAGCCCTCACACTCCCGCTGGTTAGCAAGGCAGATTCCAACCAGTCGGCTTCTTTTAATGACCGGGGGACGGCATACTTCCATATTCCGGACACCGGCGCCTTATCTGCGCGCAATTCTGGCATTTCTGCGCCGCAGCTAAAGTCTCCTCACTCTTCCTGCTGCTCCGCTTTCCTTGCTCCATTCACTTTTAGGTTCTATACTTTTCCTCTTCAAGCATATCTACCGGACAGCATCCGCAGCTGCCGTGTTTCGAGCACTCAAAGCACCTCTCAGCACAACTTCCGCCCATTATCCACTTCTTCCTTCTGGCAGATCTCATCCAGCACCCAGTTTCCATCTTCCAGAACAAACCTCCAATATTCGAAGAAATCTTCCATTTTCCGGGATCCCTTCAAAAGTTCTCCGGTTTCTTCGTGATACACATAGTCGATCATCTTTCCATGGATCAAATACCAGATATAGTCGCGGTCGTCGCCGTCCTCATTCTCCGCTTCCACCAAAATCGCATCCAGAAGCTGGATCCCTTCCATGACAAACACCTCATGGCGCATCCTGCTCCACTCAAATTTCGTCTGAAACTCCTGCTGCATCTTCTGGCTCAGGTAAGGATGCCCTTTTTCCAGATCACGATCCCGCCAGCATTCCTGAATCCGGTAATATGATTCCCGCACCCGCTCCTGTATCTCACTCCGATCCCAATGATCTTCTCCGATGGAAAATTCTTTCAATTTTTCACGGGCTGCCGCCTGTTTCTTTTTTGCCCGGTGCAGGTATGTAATGGTTCCGGCACTTCCCAGAATCACAAAGGTTCCCGTAAGCAAAAGCGCCTGAAACGCACCCGCCCGTCCGCCTTGTCCCCGGCTGCTGCTTGTATGATGATGGGAAGAACCACCTCCGCCACCTCCGCCGCCTCCGCCGCCGGAAGCACCTCCCGCTCTGGCAAAGGCGGTAAAAGATCCAAGAACCATCATGGCTGCTGTCAGGCAAAGCAGGCGGACGAACATTTTCCGGCACAGGCGACCTTTCTTTCCCAATCTGGAACCCACCCTGATTCCGCCGTTTTCATTTTCTCCCCTGCTTCTCCCCGTTGCTTTCACATCTCTCATATGAATTCTCCTAAAATCTCCCACACCTACTCGTGCTGCTGATCCTCCGGCTCCCTGCAGACATCCACCCAGCCTTTCGCTCCGGACACTTCTTCCAACTCTGGGATCGTGAGACGTACCGCGCTGTGGTCGTCTCCTGCTGCCGGATAAACCGTCTCAAAACGCTTCAGGCTCTCATCCAGATACACTTCAATTCCATCCTTGATACCAAACGGGCAGACCCCACCCGGCGCATGACCGGTAACCTCCTCCACCTGCTCAAACGGGATCATCTTTGCTTTCACGTGAAACGTATCTTTATATTTCCGGTTATCCACTTTCGCAGTACCTTCTGTCAAAATCAATACCGGCTGTTCTCCCTGTAAAAAGGACATCGTTTTCGCAATCATCCCCGGCTCCACGCCTAATGCCTCCGCTGCCAGCGCAACCGTCGCTGTGGACTCTTTTAACTCGATAACATGATCCAAAAATCCGGCTTCCTTTAAGTAACTTTCTGCTTTTTCCAGTGACATGGCTGTTTTCCTCCCGCATCCTCTATCGATTGATCTGCCGTATCAATTTCTTTTATATTTTAGAACTCATTCATCTTTCCCATCATATCACACTTTCATTTTCCATATCAATATTTCTATAGACGAAAAAAGACGGTTCCCTGCATTTGCCAGAGAACCGCCCCCTATTTCACTAACTGCCATTTTCAAGATCGTTCCGACCGCTTTTTGTAAAACCAACACAGATTTTTTGCAAATCTATCTCCAGATTTCAGATCCAAATCCCGGCTTTGTTCGATTCCCTCTTATCCAGTTCCGTCCTGTATTTATCACTTCTCCCCGAAAAATAATTCCACATCGCTCTCCACGCTGTCAATTCCCGCGATTCCAAACTTCTCCACCAATACATTTACCACGTTCGGACTTAAAAATGCCGGAAGCGTCGGTCCAAGATGAATATTCTTGATACCGAGTGAGAGTAGCGCCAGAAGAACAATGACCGCCTTCTGCTCATACCAGGCAATGTTGTAAATAATCGGCAGGTCGTTGATGTCATCCAGCCCAAAAATCTCCTGCAGCTTCATCGCAATGACCGCCAGGGAATATGAATCATTGCACTGCCCCGCATCCAGGACACGCGGAATTCCTTCAATATCGCCCAGATTCAGCTTATTGTAGCGGTATTTCGCACAGCCAGCCGTCAGAATTACCGTGTCCTCCGGCAGCGCCTTTGCAAAATCGGTGTAGTAAGTGCGGCTCTTAGCACGCCCATCACACCCCGCCATGACGACAAACTTTCGGATTTTTCCCGATTTGACCGCATCCACTACCTTATCTGCCAGCGCCAGCACCTGTGCATGGGCGAAGCCGCCGACAATCTGTCCTTGCTCAATCCCGACCGGCGGCTCACAGCGCTTCGCATGCTGGATGATCACTGAAAAATCCTTCTTTCCTCCGATTCCACCGTTGATATACGTGCAGCCCGGATATCCCGCCGCACCGGTTGTGTAGAGACGATCCTTGTAGCTATCCTTCGGCGGCACGATGCAGTTCGTCGTCATCAGGATCGGTCCATTGAACATCTCAAATTCCTCTTTCTGACGCCACCATGCATTGCCGTAATTACCCTTAAAATTCGGATATTTCTTAAATGCCGGATAATACTGCGCCGGAAGCATCTCTGAGTGCGTATATACATCGACGCCGGTTCCCTGCGTCTGCTCCAGAAGCATTTCCATATCGCGCAGATCATGTCCCGAAACAAGAATGCCCGGATTACTTCCGACACCGATATCAACCGTAGTAATCTCCGGATTTCCATAAGTCTCTGTGTTTGCTCGATCCAAAAGCGCCATTCCCCGGACACCATATTCGCCAGTTTCCAGCGTCAGGTGAATCAAATCATCCACACTCAGACCATCATCCAGCGTCGCCGCAAGCGCCCGCTGTAAAAATGCATCCGCCTCCCGGTCCTCCTGCAGCAGGACGTTCGCATGCCGGGTATAGGCAGACAAACCTTTCAAGCCATACGTAATCAAGCTGCGAAGGGAAATAATATCCTCGTTCTGCCCGATCAGAACGCCCGCTTCCGACGCTTTTTTTATAAATTCAGACGGTTCACCTGTCCAGCCAGCCGCCTCCGGCAGATTGTCCCGACGTTCCAGCTGCTCCCACAGTGCCGTCTTCATTTCCAGCGTCTTTTCAATTCTTTTTTCAATCGCCGCCTTATCAAAATTGGCATTCGTGATCGTCGTAAACAGATTTTCGGTAACCAGATGATTGACCTCATCTGCCACCGCACGTCCCTCCTCGCGAAGCCGTGTCGTCACCGCGCTGATACCCTTCGTCACCCACACAAGCAAATCCTGCATTGCCGCCACATCCGGCTGCTTACCGCAGACACCGACCACCGTACAGCCCTTGCATCCGGCCGTTTCCTGACATTGATAACAAAACATTTTCTGATCCATTGTTCGCTCCTCCTATCGCATCTATCGTGTCTTAGATATAATCTGCATTTCGCATGATTTATATTCTTGATAGGGATAGAGCCAAAAGTTTACCGCTCCTCACGTTTGTTTGCACCCGGCACCTTGGCAATGCTCTGTGCAACCGAAGGCTTTTCAGCCAAAACTAATTT
>ERZ772897.3274-NODE-3274-length-12337-cov-2.884465_pt1 | contig 12337 bp, 9 predicted proteins | sample MGYA00512125_ERZ772897 | MGnify/ENA primary metagenome ERZ772897 (study PRJEB29015, sample SAMEA2737660) | human gut metagenome | biome: human gut; feature: human-associated habitat; material: faeces | place: China | collected 2012 ... | reverse complement strand
AGAAGCTACATAGACGAGTATGAAAAACGTATTGAGGGCAAAACTGTAGAGGAGCAGATAAAAGAATACAGAGATTATCAGAAATTTGAGCGTGTGTGGGATAAAAAATACGGCGAGCTTCTGCTAAAAGACCCAACAATGAGCTGGGAGAAAGCCAACGAGATCCTTGGCGATAAGAATTGGCCGGGTCCGATAAACTGCGTAAACCCATTCCGCCCAACAGGACTTTTTGAGACCATGGTGTCAAGAGTTTGTCCTTATACAATAAAAGGCTTCCTCTATTATCAGGGTGAGTCAGACGACCATAAACCGGACAGCTATTATACCCTCCTCACATCTCTTATCAGGCTTTGGAGAGAGAAGTGGGGCGACGACGAACTTCCTTTCATCATCGTCCAGCTCCCAATGTTCAAATATGCCGCCGACCCTGATTATAAGCATTGGTGTAAAATAAGAGAGGCTCAGATGAGAGCATATAAGACAGTGAAAAATACAGGAATAGCTGTTATCTCAGATTGCGGCGAGTTCAACGAGATCCACCCAAAAAATAAAGTACCCGTTGGCGAAAGACTTTGTTTGCAGGCAGAAAAGCTTTTCTACGGTATGGACGTAAAAGCATTCGGACCTATCTATAAGTCGCTGGAGTATAAAAACGGTGGTATAGAGCTTAGCTTTGACCATGCCGAAAACGGCTTTGTAGTAAAGGGCGAAGCACAGGGCTTTGAGATAGCAGGCAAGGACGAAGAGTTCGTAAAAGCCGATATCACCATAAATGGCAGTAAAATTTTCATCAAGTCAGACGCCGTTGAAAAACCTCTCTATGCAAGATATAACTGGTTCAACTATTGCGAGGTAACTATCTTCAACGAAACAGGCATACCACTCGCACCATTCAGAACAGAAAAATAATACAAGAACGTCCCCTGAATGGGGGCGTTTTTTGTAGGGGAGCGGCGAAATTTCTGCTCGCAAGCTCACAGAAATTGACGTCCCGCTCATCGAATTTTTTTTGTTTTGCAGAAATCTGATACCCCGCTTTTTTGCACTTCAACGTTTTTGATTTTTTTACGAATTTTTTTGTAATTCGTAAAAATATGGGTAGGGGCGAACAATGTTCGCCCGTTTCGTTCACCGCAAACCACCTGCCTTGACCGTCGCCCCATAAAACGCATTTCCAACGTTAATAAAATATTTATAATTAAAACTCTTGGCAAAATCTCCGCTGTGTGGTATAATAGAAGATATATAAATGAATTTGGAAAGGCTGGTCTTATTAATGAGAGCTGTTGTTACGGTTATAGGTAAGGACGCTGTAGGTATCCTTGCAAAGGTAAGCACAAAGTGTGCAGAATATAATGCGAATGTTATCGAGGTCACTCAGTCAGTTTTGCAGGACCTCTTTGCTATGATAATGCTTGTTGACATCACAAAGCTTAACTCCGATTTTGCTACCATGGCAGACGGACTTACAGAGCTTGGTCAGACAATGGGTGTAAAGATCCATACGATGCACGAGGATATTTTTAACTGTATGCACCATATCTAAAGAGGAGATTTCTGTAAAATGATTAATACATATGACGTGTTGGAAACAATACGAATGATACAGGACGATTGTCTTGATATTCGTACTATCACAATGGGCATTTCTCTGCTTGATTGTATCGACAGCGATATAAACGTTGCCTGCGAGAATGTCTATAAGAAGATAACCGCAAAAGCCGCAAGGCTTGTTGAGGTGGGCGAGCAGATAGAAAAGGAGCTTGGAATCCCGATCATAAATAAGAGAATTTCCGTTCCCCCTATCGCTATCGTGTCCGCTGCCTGCAAGTGTTCACCTGTTCCATTTGCACACGCTATGGACAGAGCCGCAAAGGACGTTGGCGTAAACCTTATCGGTGGATATACAGCCCTCGTTCCAAAGGGCTTCTCCGCAGGCGATATCGAGCTTATCAAGTCTATCCCAGAGGCACTTGCTACTACTGAGAGAGTATGTTCCTCTGTAAATATCGGTTCAACAAAAACAGGTATCAATCTGGACGCCTGCAAAATGATGGGCGGCGTTGTAAGAGAGTGTGCAGAAAGAACAGTTGACTCTGCCTGCTTTGGCGCAGCAAAACTCGTTGTTTTCTGTAACGCAGTTGAGGATAACCCGTTCATGGCAGGTGCTTTCCACGGCGTTGGCGAGCCTGATTGCATGATAAATGTGGGCGTATCAGGCCCTGGCGTTGTAAGAGCCGCTTTGAGAAAATATCCTGACGCTGATATCACAAAGATATCCGACGTTATCAAGGAAATTTCATATAAGATAACAAGAGTAGGTCAGCTCGTTGGAACTATCGCTTCCAAGCGTCTTGGCGTTCCATTCGGTATCGTTGACCTTTCACTCGCACCAACTCCGGCAGTAGGCGACTCTGTTGCCCATATCCTCGAGGAAATAGGTCTTGAAAAGTGCGGTACACATGGCACAACAGCAGCCCTCGCCCTGCTCAATGACGCAGTTAAAAAGGGCGGCGTAATGGCTTGCTCAAGAATAGGCGGACTTTCAGGTGCATTTATCCCTGTTTCTGAGGACGCAGGCATGATTGATGCCGCAAAGAGCGGTGCGCTCTGCATTGAAAAGCTCGAAGCTATGACCGCTGTATGCTCAGTTGGTCTTGATATGATATGTATTCCGGGTGATACCCCTGCCGATACTATCTCCGCTATCATCGCAGACGAAGCAGCTATCGGTATGGTAAACAACAAGACCACCGCCGTAAGAGTTATCCCTGCTATTGGCAAGGGCGTTGGCGAAGAACTTGATTGGGGCGGACTTTTTGGCTGCGGACCTGTTATGCCGCTCAAAAAAGAGTCACCTTCCAAGTTCATCAATCGTGGCGGACAGATCCCTGCACCGCTCCATTCTCTCAAAAACTAAATTATCACGGCGGCAGAGCAATTCTGCCGCTGTTTTTGGTAAGGAGGAAAACAGATTGAAACGCTGTATGTTTGCAGACTTCACCTTTAAAATACCCTTTGAGGAGCGTATAAGACTTATAAAAGAGAACGGCTTTGACGGTGTAATGCTTGGCTTTTCTGACGGACTAAAATACACACAGTGTGATATTGTACGAAATTTTGGACTGGAAATAGAAAACGTCCATTCACAGTTTGACCGCATAAACGCCCTTTGGACAATATGCCCGGAGAGCGAATATATCCTCCAACGAACACTTGAATGTGTCAGAGTGTGCGGTGAGAATGGCGTAAAAACCATGATATGCCACCCCACTGACGGGCTTGTTCCGCCCGAGGTATCTCGTTTCGGTATAGAGAATTTCGCCAAGATAATACAGTGCGTAGAAGAAAACGGCGTCGATATCGCCTTTGAGAATATCCAGCTCCCGCAGTTTCTTGACGTGCTGTTTGACCAGTTCGGCAGCCTCGATAACGTGAAATTTTGCTATGACACAGGTCATGAGAATTGCTTCTCAAAGCATACCGATTGCCTGACGAAGTTCGGCAACAAGCTTGCCTGCCTGCATATTCACGATAACGACGGCAACACCGACGGCCACATGATACCATTTGACGGCAGCCTGAATTTTGAGAAATTTCTCAGAAAGCTCAAAAACCTCGACCACCAGCCACCATTGTCATTAGAGCTTTATATGTCAAAGTCCACCATGTACCGAAATGCTGCACCTGACAGCTTTGTAAGACGTGCGGCAGAAGCGGCAAAACAGCTTGAAAAGCTCTACGATTCTATATAAGTACAAATTTCTGTACAGATAGGAGAACCTATGAAAACTCTTATAGATATGCACACCCACACAGGCTTTTCCCCAGATGGTGAGGGAACTGTAGAACAGTCTTTAGCAAAAGCCAAAGAGCTTGGCTTGGCGGCATTTGCCATAACTGACCATTGCGATTGCAATTTCCGCTACAAAGCCGACCATTACGGTGATCCTGAAGCCCTGAAAGACGGCATGATGTACGGCTCGGGGGAGTATGCCCCCGCAAGCATAGTCGCCCAGTATGAAGCCGCCCAGCACCTAGAGGGTTTAAATTTTCTCTGCGGAATAGAGCTTGGTCAGCCATTGCAGGATATAGAATTTGCCGAAGAGATAGCCTCCGACAAACGCCTTGATTTTATCATCGGCTCACATCATCAGAATAAAGGCAAGGACGATTTCTATTGGATAGAGTACAAAAATATGGACTTGCCGCAAATTTATGCTCTCCTTGACGACTATTTCAAAGGAATGCTTGAAATGTGCAAATGGGGCAGGTTCGATGTTTTAGGACACCTCACCTATCCTTTGCGATATATCCAGGGAGATTGCGGTATACAAATAGATCTTTCTCCATATGAAGATATTATCAGAGAAATTTTTTGTACACTTATCCAAAAAGGCAAGGGCATAGAGATAAATGTGTCGGGACTTAGGCAAAAATACGGCAAGCCCCTCCCGGACCTTGGCTATGTGAAGCTCTACAAAGCCCTCGGCGGCGAGATATTGACCATAGGCTCAGACGCCCACTGCACCGCAGATATCGGCAGAGACATTTACGCAGGCGTAGAAATGGCGCAGGCGGCAGGCTTTAAGTATCTGACCTATTTCAAAAAGCACGAGCCGAAGTTTATCAAGATAGAAATATGATATCATATCAAAGCGCCGCAATTCTTGCTTTGCAGGGATAGGGGGTTTTGTTTTGCCGGTAACATTTAGCCCACCGATATAATTATATATAACTCTATCAGGCATAGTCCCACAGGAGGTATCCATATGAAAAAAACAGTTTTCCTCTGCGTCGGCGGTGACGCAAGACAAACATATACAGCTCAGACTCTCACTAAAATCGGCAGGGTCTATACTTACGGCATGGACGATAAAGGCGAGGACACTATCCCCCTCGCTCATCTCGATCAGCTCACCGAAAAGGCGGACGTTCTCGTACTTCCTCTCATGAAAGCTGACGGGCTGGATATCTCTTCTAGCCGTAATGTAAAGGTATCATGCAGTGACGTTTCAACGCATTTAAAGAAAAATGCACTCGTGGCAGGCGGTCTGCTCCGCCGTGATCAAATAGAATATTTCTCCTCTCTCGGCTTCGATGTTAAGGATTACTATAAGCGAGAGGAGCTTGTTATAAGAAATTGTATCCCCACGGCGGAGGGCGCTTTGCAAATAGCTATGCAGGAGCTTGCTGTCACCGTGAACGGTTCCACCGTCCTAGTTATTGGTTATGGCAGAGTAGCGAAAGCCTGCGCTAAGCTTTTTCGAGCTGTCGGCGCAGATGTGACTATATCCGCAAGAAAGCTTTCTGCGCTTGCAGAAGCTGAGGGCGCAGGATATAAGGCAGAACTTATCACAGCTCTTGCAGGAAATATTTCGGGGTATACTATAATAATAAACACCGTCCCTGCCATGATACTTGATGAAAAGCTTTTGGGCGTAATGGATAAAAACTCTCTTATCATAGACCTTGCCTCCCGACCTGGCGGAGTAGATCATGAAACTGCCGCAAAGCTGAACAGGCGTGTGGTATGGGCATTGGGACTTCCAGCCAAAGCCGCACCTATGACTGCAGGAGAGATAATCGCCCGAACAGTCACGGACATTTTGAATGAAAGGGGAACAAAGAATGTCACTTGACGGCATACGAATAGGCTTTTGCATGACCGGCTCCTTCTGCACCTTTGAAAAGGCATTTGCCGCCGCAGAACGGCTTGTGCAGCAGGGCGCAAAGCTTGTGCCGATTATGTCTTTCAACGCCGCATCTATATCTACACGTTTTGGCACAGCGGAAGAAAACATCAAACGTCTTGAAACCATAGCAGGCCGCAAGGTCATACGCACCATAGAAGAAGCCGAGCCGATCGGACCGAAAAAGATGTGTGATATCATGATAGCAGCACCCTGCACCTCAAACACGGCAGCAAAGCTTGCTCTTGGCTTGACGGACACTCCAGCCACCATGGCGGTAAAAAGTCACCTGAGAAATGCTCGTCCCGTGGTCATCGCCATATCGACAAATGACGCACTGGCAGGGTGTGCTAAAAACATAGGTTATCTGCAAAATCTGAGAAACTACTATTTCGTACCATATGCGCAGGACAACTGCGAAAAGAAGCCAAACTCCATAGTGGCTGAGTTTGAACTCATACCCGAAACTATTCAATCGGCTCTTGATGGTATACAGCTTCAGCCTATCATAAGGGCAAAATAACGCAAAGCTCTCCGAAATGCTCGGAGGGCTTTTTTTGCATTCACACATCTCTGATAACCGCACCCCTACAGATATTCGGGCAAGTCCTGCCGCCGCAAAATCGCTTCGCTCGGTGCTTGGGGACAGCTATGCTAATTCCTCACTCCTCACTCCTCACTTAACCTCCGCCCTTGTGCAATCTGCTTTATAACAAGTCTAAACTTTGTTCACATTCACGAAAGAAATTTTTCTTTCCGCCCTTGCTATTTATGTGAAAATAGTATATAATTATCTTATGCGGTTGATATATTTTGTGTAAATGATACATATAATTATACTGCATATCACATTAAGCCGTCCAACGGCAAAGATTGGAGCGATCAACTTGAAAAAATACGACAGCACAAAAATAAAAAATATTGCTATTGCAGGTCAGGCAGGTTCTGGAAAGACCTCTCTGACTGAGGCACTGCTATATAAAAGCGGAGCTACTGACAGGCTCGGCAAGATAACTGACGGAAACACTGTTTCTGATTATACCCCTGATGAGATAAAGAGAAAATGTTCTGTTTACACATCGCTTTCTTCTTTGGAAACTGGCGAGTTCAAGGTGAATCTTCTTGATACTCCCGGTATGTTCGATTATGAGGGCGAAGCTGTTGAGGGCATTGCCGCAAGCGGTTGCGTACTCATCACTGTATCAGGTAAATCAGGCGTTCGTGTAGGTACTCACAAGGCTTATGACCTTGCAAAGAAAATGGGCAAGCCTACAATGTTCGTTGTAACAAAGCTTGATGACGATAACGCAAACTTCAATAACGTTCTTACTCAGCTCAAAGCAGAGTTCGGACCTACAGTTTGCCCTGTTGTTGTGCCTGTTATCGCAGACAGAAAGATAGTTTCTTATGTAAATCTCATTGAGATGAAAGCATATAAGTATGAAGACGGCAAGGCGGTTGAAACTGATATGCCTACAGCTGAGGTATCAGAGAAAATGGGTTATCGTATCGACGGACTTATCGAAGCCGTGTCCGAAGCCGTTGCAGAAACTGACGAGGCGCTTTTTGAAAAGTTCTTCTCAGGCGAAGCATTCACACAGAAAGAGCTTATCGACGGAATACATAGCGGCATGAACTCAGGCATTATAACTCCTGTTACCTGCGTTTCTTCCACAGACCTCTCAGGTGTTGATATGCTCCTTAAGGAGATAGACCTACTGCTCCCTCCTCCGTCAGAAAAGGACGCTATGATAGGCGAAACAGCAGACGGCGAAGCTGTTGAGGTCGCTTGCGTTGAAAGCGACCCTATGAGCGCATTTGTATTCAAGACAGTTGCTGACCCATTTGTTGGCAAGATGTCATACATGAAGGTATTTTCAGGAAAGCTTACACCTAACAAGGAGGTTGTGAACGCTACCACAGGAAGCACCGAAAAGGTCGGAAAGCTTGTTACGCTTCAGGGCAAAAAGCAGATAGACGTTGCCGAAGCAGGCTGTGGAGATATCGTTGTGGCAATGAAGATGAACGTGAACACCAACGATACTATCTGTGATTCCGCAAGAGTTGTTAAGTTTGCTCCTATGACATTCCCTAAGCCGTGCTACAAAATGGCAGTCAAGGCTAAAAAGCAGGGCGATGAAAGCAAGATATCCGCCGCAATGACAAGACTTATGGAAGAAGACCTTACTATAGATTACAAGCTCGACCCGTCAACAAACGAAATGATACTCAGCACCTTGGGCGGACTTCACCTTGATTCAGTTGTGGGCAGACTTGCAGGAACATTCGGCGTTGAAGTAGAAACTTCTGTGCCTAAGATCTCCTATCGTGAAACTATCAGAAAGAAAGTCAAGGTGCAGGGCAGACATAAGAAGCAGTCAGGCGGTCACGGTCAGTATGGTGACGTTTGGATAGAATTTGAGCCATGCGTATCTGACGACCTTGTATTTGAAGAAAAGGTGTTTGGCGGAGCAGTTCCAAAGAACTTCTTCCCAGCCGTAGAAAAGGGCTTGCAGGAAAGCGTAAAGAAAGGTGTTCTCGCAGGTTTCCCTGTAGTTGGTCTGAAAGCTATCCTTGTGGACGGCTCATATCACCCTGTTGACAGCTCAGAAATGGCATTCAAAATGGCAGCTTCTATCGCATACAAAGAGGGTATGCGTCAGGCAGAGCCTGTTCTCCTCGAACCGATCGGCTCCTTGAGCGTTTTCGTACCTGATGATAACACTGGCGACATGATGGGCGAGCTTAATAAGAGAAGAGGCAGAGTTCTTGGCATGAATCCTGCCGAAAAGAAGGGTATGACCGAGATAGTTGCCGAAGTTCCAATGGCTGAAATGGCAGACTTCACACTGCTTCTGAGACAAATGACGCAGGGTCAGGGCGTATTCACCTTTGAAAAGGCACGTTACGAGCCGCTTCCTGCAAATCTTGTTGCAGACGTTATCGCAAAGAACGCAGTGGCAGATTGATTTTTTTGGAATAGAATTTTTAAGGGATAATTATAGAATTGTGATAAGGACAGTACGGGAATGTTTCGGGCGTTCCCGTACTTTTTTTGCACAAAAAAACAGACGGAATAAAAACCGTCTGCAATTATCATATGTATTTGAATACACCATAGTAGGGGCGAACAGTGTTCGCCCGTTTCCTGTCAGCTTTTATGTGACGCACATATCACCCATTCCAATATTTTCTGTCAAGGCTTCGATACTGAACTGCCATAGCGATATGCTTTTTATCTATGACCTTTGCACCGTCCATATCCGCAACAGTTCGTGCGACTTTAAGTATGCGGTCATAGGCTCTTGCTGAAAGTCCCAGCCTGTCAAAAACGTTCTCCAAAAGCTTTGAAGCCTCATCTGTCACAGGGCAGACCTCTTGAAGAATATCAGAGGTTATTCGTGCGTTGCAGGTTATGCTAGTGCCTTTGAAACGCTCGTTTTGTATGTCACGGGCTTTTTGAACACGCTCTCTTATTGAGGCGGAGGATTCTTCTTTGGCAGTGGAAGAAAGATCTGCAAACTCAACAGGTGCGACCTCCAAATGAATGTCGAAACGGTCGAGAAGTGGTCCGCTGACTTTGGAAAGATAGCCTGACACCTGTTTTGGCGAGCATATGCACTTTCTTGTTGGGTGACCAAAATATCCGCATGGACAAGGATTCATTGCAGCGATAAGCATGAACGAACATGGGTATGTTATCGACCCTGACACTCTGGATATGGTCACCTGCCTGTCCTCCAAAGGCTGACGTAAGATCTCAAGGGCAGGGCGTGAAAACTCTGCAAGCTCGTCAAGAAAAAGCAAGCCGTTATGTGCAAGGGATATCTCGCCGGGCTTTGGCACAGAGCCACCGCCTGAAAGTCCTGCCGGTGAAACTGTATGATGCGGTGAACGGAAAGGTCTGGTGGTGATAAGAGGGCTGTTGCTGTCCAAAAGTCCTGCCACAGAATGGATATTTGTGGTTTCTATGGACTCCTCAAAGGTCATGGCAGGAAGTATCGACGGCATACGTTTTGCAAGCATTGATTTTCCTGAGCCGGGCGAACCTATCATAAGAACGTTGTGACCGCCTGCCGCTGCGACCTCCAATGCTTTTTTTGCCGCTGATTGTCCTTTTACGTCGGCAAAATCAAGACTTCCGAAATAACTTTCAGCGGTGGGCTTATAATGTGCCGCAGGAACTATTGCCGCCTTTTTCTCAAAGTGAAAAACAAGCTCACGCAAAGACCTTACGCCATAGGCTTTTATACCCTCCACAACGGAAGCTTCACGAACATTGTCGGCAGGAACATATATCTCAGAAAGTCCCATTTTCTGCGCCATTATGGTCATAGGCAAAACGCCCTGAACAGGTCTTACTTCTCCGCTGAGAGAAAGCTCGCCGATAAAAGCGGAGGTGGAAAGCATACTGTCATCAACAAGGTCAGCCATTCGCAAGAGTGCAACTGCCACGGCCAAGTCATAGACCGAGCCTGTTTTTCTCACATCGGCAGGTGCAAGATTTATGATTATTTTTCTCAGAGGCAATGTTATCTCGCTTGAACGCAGTGCAGAACGCACACGTTCACGGCTTTCTTTTACAGATGCGTCTGCAAGCCCCACAATATCGAAAGAGGGCAGACCCTTTGAAGCTTCTATCTCCACCTTGACCGCAAAGGCGTTAAGTCCCAGCAGACCTACACTGTTTATTACAGCAAACACGGTAACTTCTCTCCCTTACGTCTTAATCTGAACACATTTCAGAGCTTATGATATCCAGCAGAAAATCTGCAATATCATTATACACCTCACGGCGGTTGGTTTCGTTCACAAGCTCGTGACGTGCATTTTCGTATATCTTCATCTCAACGTCACAGCCGTTGAGGGACAGCCTGTTGAACACGCTTAGTACACCTTTACCGTAGTTTCCCACAGGGTCGGCACTGCCTGCTATAAGATAGGTAGGCAAAGTTTTCGGATAGGTGGAGAACCACTTTTCGTTTGAAACATACCACAAAAGCTTTGCAAGATTTTCAAAGCCGTTAAGGGTGAAAATAAAGTTGCATTTAGGGTCGTTTTCGTAGGTGGAAACTATTTCAGGGTCACGGGATATCCAATCATATTCGCTGACCTTATCGGTAATTTTTCTTGTATAAGCACCGAAAGCAAGCTTATTTACGGCGTTGCTCCTATATTTATCACCATGGAGTATTTTGAGGCTGTCAACAAGGGTGAGCAAAGCAGGGATACCCTCCATGCCGCCGCTTGTTCCACAGAAGATAGCTGCTGTGAGGTTTCTGCCATGCTTGGTGACAAAAGCTCTTGCAAGGAAGCTTCCCATACTGTGACCGAGAAGAAAATACGGCTTGTCGGGGTAGTTGTGCTTCATCATTTTTGTAAGAGTATACATATCCTCGACGGCATTTTCCCAGCCATGTTCAGGGGAGAAGTAGCCAAGCTCGGAGCTGTCGTTCACACTGTCGCCATGACCGAGGTGGTCGTTTCCGCATACTGCGAAGCCTAAGCCTGTGAGAAACTCTGCGAGGTCGTCATAACGTCTGAAATATTCGCACATACCGTGGGATATCTGAACGACACCTCTTACTGTGCCGATAGGGAAACGAACGTAATATGCGATCTTATGAAGTCCGTCAGAGGACGGGTAGTAGCTTTTGAAATGAGTACAATTCATAGAAATTTACCTCCTTGGGGTTAGGATTTCATGCAATTTTACTTATCAATAGTATAGCACTTTTTGGGGGAATAATCAAGGGGAAGTTTTTTTGAGTGAGGAGCGGAGTTTAAGTGAGAAGTGAGGAGTGAGGAATGAGAAGTGAGGAGTGAGGAATGAGGAGTGAGGAATGAGGAATGAGCATAGCAGACCAAAGTAAATTGCAAGCATAAAGTAAAATAAAGCACCGAGCGAAGCGAGAGATAAAGCGCACGCTCAAGCCCGGCGCTAGAGGGCTTGTGGGGTCTAGGGGCAAAGCCCCTAGCGGAGTATGAGGCAGAGCCTCATTCGGCGCAAGCCGACAAGGTGCAGATTTAATGAAAAATAGCATATAGAAGTCAGATATTAGATGAAAGTGATATCGGAGAATTAAATCTGCACCGCTTTACTATCCCATAGCAAAACGTAGATACGCAAAGAGCGGAGCGATTTTGCGGCAAGATAAACTATCCCGAATATATGTAGGGGCGAACAGCGTTCGTCCGTGTTCAGAATTTGTTGTAAATTCAGCATTGTAGGGGAGCGGCGCAATTTCTGCTTTGCAGAAATCCGACGTCCCGACCCCCTCGCACGTCTTTGTACATCTGCATGACTTTATGGTAAATTCAAACCTCGTCACTTCGAGCGGGCTGTCGAGGGCGCCAGCCCCTACAAGCATGATAGGATAGTTTTTTGTTCTGTCCTATAATGGTTGTAATCGTGGACTTGTTTCTTCGACGGGCGAACGCTGTTCGCCCCTACAGATTTGTTGCCGTAATTTTGTCCGATATATATATTCAATTTTCAAGTTGCGTTCGGGGTGTGTCACCGAGTATAATGCCCTAGGTTTTGCATACACAAAATACCGCAATGCACACCCACGCTTTGACACAAGTTCTCTACAGCCTGTTCCAGAAACGCACCTCGGTTTCACTAAGTCGCAGGGCTTGTA
>ERZ772897.3272-NODE-3272-length-12340-cov-3.066585_pt1 | contig 12340 bp, 10 predicted proteins | sample MGYA00512125_ERZ772897 | MGnify/ENA primary metagenome ERZ772897 (study PRJEB29015, sample SAMEA2737660) | human gut metagenome | biome: human gut; feature: human-associated habitat; material: faeces | place: China | collected 2012 ... | reverse complement strand
TGTTAAGCGCAGAAAAATTGCAAGAGGTTGTTGCTTCCACAATGGTTGGTGGCGCTACATTAACTAAATTGTTAGGTACTTCCGCTTGGTATGCGCCGGGTGCTGCTGGAGCATTCGTTGTTGAGTCTATCATTCACAACCAAGGTAAGATGGTTCCTTGCTCTGTTTACTTGGAAGGTGAGTACGGTGAATCTGATCTCTGCATCGGTGTTCCTGTTATCCTTGGCAAGAACGGTATCGAGAAGATCGTTGAGTTGGAATTGACAGCTGAGGAGAAAGAGTTGTTCGCTAAGAGCGCTGCCGCTGTTCATAAGACTAACGAGGCTTTGAAAGAAGTGGGTGCACTTTAATTTGAATTTCTATTAAAGCGATAAAAGAGGCTGATCCTTCGGGGTTAGCCTCTTTCTTTTTATGTGGATACGGATAGTTACGACGGAATGAAGATAATATTCGTGTTCTTTAGCCGCTGAAGATACATACGGAACAGAATATCCGGGATAAAATAAATATTATCTTCTTCAGTCAGCAAATCCAATTCCATCAGTTTACGGGCAGCCGCTTGGACTGCACTGCTGGAGACCAATGAATATTTACGAATGAAACCGGCACTCATAATCTTCTCCGCCTTACCTGCTGAGGCTATGGCATACAGCAATTCTTTCTGACGTTCGGGAATTCTGGACAATAGTTGGCGATATCCATCTCCTGCCTCTTCCAAAACTCCATCAACTGTCTGCCGTAATATATCCAACGTACAACTACTGCCTATAGGGATATTTATAAAAGCTTCATGAAAAGTTTTCTGCATATAATATGTATTCCCCTCAAACAAACGATATATAACCAATACATCTTCCTCACGAATAGCCCGTTCATACACATCAAACCAATGACAGACAAAAGGTATGTATTCTTCAGCGACGATAGGATACAATTCCAAAATCGATGTACTGTTATAGAATGGACGAGCGGAAGAGAGGAACATCTCCGTTACCAAATGACACCCACTGCCTGAAAAGATAAAATGCACATTAGATAAATGCTGAATATGGGAGCGCAATAAAGCTTCAATATTTTTTTCAGGGTATTTGGAAATCTGCTGAAATTCATCAAAAGCCACGATACAGGGTTTGTCTGCCTTTTTCAGACATACATGCATATAATTTAGCAACAAGCAAAGAAACCCCACCAAGCAGATCACGGGAAATACTGACCTTGGCACAGCCAAGCAAGTCTATGCGAATCACAAAACAGGTCCCACTATCCGGCGAAGCTTGGCCATCTGATCGTCCGGGATGAAGGCCACGGGACGTATGCCGCCTCGCCTCTCTCCGGCGATGTTCACCATGAAACGTTTGATGTATGGAAGGTGCACGATCTCCTTTCTACGTAAGGTATCGGTACAGCGGATGAAAACTATGGAGCGGAACAGGATTCGTTCTACCCACTTCCGCTTGCCTGCAGCAGTGAGGCTCATCTCCTTTTGGGAAGCGACATAGACCTCATAATCCTTCTCCCCTTCCGGCTGGCTCGCCACACGTTTCTCCAATCTGTCGACGCAAAGTTTCTCCGAAATTTTGATAAAATAGAAGGTTCTCGTTATTAATATAGGTATAAGGGATTTCCTCCCGACCACTAAACCGCTTGAATGAATTCAAGGCATCTTGATAACTCTTCGCCGTAGAATGATGTCCTCCCTCACATAACTCGGTTATGTACGTCCGCATACAAAATCGTTCTTTCCCATACTCATCACATTTACTTAAATTTAAACGCTAGCAAATGTAATACAGAACGTACTTATTAAATGCGCAAAAAAGATGTATCGCAGAATTACATCCCAAACCGGTAATCACTACTTCAACTTTCCAGCCTCATTCAATACTTTCAGGAAGTTGCTCCAAGCTTTCTCTATCTTTTGCATGTTTTCGTCCCTTTCCTCTTGGTTACTTACCTCATTTTGTAGAACATCTACAACAGGATATCCATCATATAAATAATATCTCTGATAATCCCCTAATAAGACTGGGGCATTATAGATAACGGAACTTATCGAAGAGATACTGCCTACCGTGAAGTGACCGTTTCCAGCTATCCGGAATTCAACCTTCTCATTGCCTCGCACGTCTTGCTTGATAGAAATATTCTTCTCGAAAACGATTTCTTTTGTAACTGAATTAAAAGATTTGATATCATCCGGGACTTTGATCACTTGTCCGGTAGTAGCCGTATCAAAATTTTCCTCATCATTATCGCAAGCGCAATAACCGATGAGAAATACAGACATGATAAGATATAATAAAAATGACTTTTTCATATTAAACCTCCTTTATTGGATTTCATTGTGTGTTGTCTTATTAGTAAGACACTTAAAAAGAGACAAATGCTGCACGTTTACCATTATTTAACAAACATTATTAACCAAACCGTCCTTCCATTACATAAAAAAGCCGGAGGAAATGATTTCCTTCGGCTTTTACCTATCGTTTGTTATTGGTATTTATTTGACAATACCTAATTTAGACTCACCAACGAAATCTATAATATGTTGGATCTCCTTACTCATCGGAACCTGATCCTTGATCATTAACAAGGCATCCGTAAGGCTGCTGTTTCCTTGGAAGATGATCCGGTACGCATGACTGATGTGCTTGATAACCTTTTCACTGAATCCCTCATGAGACATGATGAAAGAGTTCACGCCATAATACGTGGTAGGCTCTTGAGCCGCTACGATAAAAGGAGGTATATCCTTACGGAAACGACAGCCGGTTTGAATCATCGCCCAAGCCCCAACCCGGGATCCTTGGCTCATCAATACATTGCCTCCGAAGATCACATAATCTTCCAAGATACAATTTCCGGAAATCTTACTACCATAGCCGAATACACTACAGTTTCCGATCTGCGTATCATGAGAAACATGTACCCCCTCATGCAAGAAATTACCATTACCGATACTAGTACGTCCTTCCGCTGTCGAGGAACGGTTAATCACCACATTCTCACGAATCACGTTGTCATCTCCGATTACGGCGATCGTATCACCTCCCTTATAAAAGAAATCCTGAGGCTCAGCAGCGATAACAGCCCCGTTAAATACACGGTTGCGATTTCCCATGCGTGTACCGCTCATCAAGCTGGCATGAGGCATGATCTCGCAATCATCCCCGATCTCCACGTTCTTATCAATGTACGCAAAAGGATGAATCGTAACGTTCTTCCCGATCTTTGCGCTTGAATCTACATATGCTAATGGACTAATCATAACTTTACTACATTTAAGGTTATTATTCTCTACCACCACCGATGGCACTGTATAAACTGACAACCGCTTGCATACGCTGCACATTGTCGGACACTTCCGTCAACTGGGCACTCAAAAGACTCTGCTGGGCGGAAAGGATTTCCAAATAAGTAGATTGAGCCGACTGGAACAAGGCACTGGTATAAGCCACCGCTTTCTCTAGCTGCTCGATCTGCGCTCTGTCTTGCACAAGCTTCTTGCTCGTGGCATCATACTGATGTAAAGCATCACTCACCTCCTTACCAGCTTCCAGAATAGTCTGCTGATAATTCATTTGAGCGATCTTCTCTTCTGCCTTAGATACCTTCAAGTTAGCGACCAACTTACCATTGTTGAAGATCGGTTGGGCCAACGAAGCCAAAGCTTGAAACATAAATTGGCCCGGATTGGCGACAGAGATGCCTGAACCATTCGTCCAGCCTGCTGTCGCCGTGATATTCAATCCCGGATAAAAAGCGGCACGGGCTTGGTTCGTCGTATAATAAGCACTGGCAAGTGTCATCTCCGCGATCTTCACGTCCGGACGATTCTCCAACAATTGCAAAGGCACACCCACCATGATATCCTCCGGCATTACTTGTTCCTCCAAAGTACCCCGATCAATCTGTTGAGGGGCCTTAGCCAATAACACGGACAATGAGTTTTCCACGCTACGCACCTGGCTCTCCAACTCGATCAACGAGCCGGAAACCTGATGGTAAGCCGCACGCATTTGCGTCACGGCAGCCTCGGTAGCCATACCCGCTATCTTCATAGCCTCCATGACACGAACATTCTCTTTATAGATATCAACCGTCTTAGCGGTAATTTCCACCTGCCGATCAAGCATCAACAAGGTATAATAAGTATTCGCTATACCACCGATCAATTGAGAGCGCACGGCCTGTCTTGAATACTGGCTCTGTAAGTAGGAGGCTTTTTGGCCACGGCTCGCGTTCAAGAGCTTTCCGAATAGGTCAACCTCCCAGCTAGCGGCCGCAGGAGCCGTGTAAGCTTTTACATACCCACTGCTTTCCATCTTCGTAATCGTACCTTGGGGAGCAAGGTTTATAGAAGGCAAGAAAGACAGACGGGCAGAAGTCAACAATACTTTCGCTTCCTCTACCCGAAGAACGGCTGCCTGCATATCTACGTTATTAGCTAATCCCTCCTCAATTAACGCCTGTAACTTCGGATCACGAAAAACTTCCTTCCAAGGAAGGTTTCCCATATTGGTCGTATCCGCGGAGGCTAATGTATCAGTCTCGGAAACCGGATCACGATAAATTCCCGTCGCATCGATGGAATCCGGACGCTCGTATGCCTTATAGATATGGCAACTGCTTAACAAAGCAGTCGCACATACCATATATATAATTTGTTTCTTCATTGTCATCTCTTATTTTATTTTAGCGTACTGTTCTATTTCCGTATTCATATCGCTGTTATCCAAATCTTCCCATTCGATCGGCTTGAATTTCTCCTGTAAGTACTGGAATACCACGAACAAAACCGGAACAATAAAGATCTGGAAGATCATACCGATGAACATACCGCCGATAGCCGCTGTACCCAATGTACGGTTACCGTGCGCTCCTACTCCGAATGCGAACATCATAGGCAACAATCCGACCACCATCGCCAATGAGGTCATCAAGATCGGACGCAAACGGGCGGCGGCTCCTAACACGGCAGCCCATGTGATACTCATACCCATACGACGACGTTCCAAAGCGAACTCTACGATCAAGATAGCGTTCTTCGCCAACAAACCTACCAACATGATCAAGGCGATCTGCATATAGATATTGTTAGACATGGTTCCTACGATCATCTTCAACGCCGGGATATTTCCCAAAGCGGCCCAACCTTGGACGAACAAGAAGCTACCCATCAAACCGAACGGCACGGAGAGCAATACGGACAAAGGAAGGATGTAACTCTCATACTGCGCACTCAACAGCAAGTAAACGAATACGAAACACAGCAAGAAGATCAAAGCCGTCGTACTACCACTCGTACTTGCTTCCTCACGCGCCATACCTCCTAACTCATAACCAAAGCCTGCCGGAAGCGTTACCTTAGCCACCTCGTCAATCGCCTTCAACGCCTGACCACTGGTATAACCATCCGCCGGAGCAACCATCACCTTGATAGAAGTGTACATATTGAAACGACTGATGATATCCGGGCCGTACACCTTCTTCATCGTAATGAACTGGGAAATCGGAGCCATATCGTTACCACTCTTTACCTTGATGTTTTTCAAAGATTCCATATTCTTACGCAAATCAGGATCCGCCTGCACCATTACACGGTACATCTTACCGAAGCGGTTAAAGTTAGAGGCATACAAACCGCCATAATATCCTTGCAAGGTAGACAAGATATCAGCTGGACTAATACCGGCTTTCTTACAGGCGGCAGCGTCGATATCGATCTCATATTGCGGGAAGTTCGGGTTAAACGTAGATTGAGCGGACTTGATCTCCGGACGTGCCGTCAGAGCGGCCATATATTCCTTGGAGATATCAAAGAAACGATCCAACTCACCACCGGTCTTATCCTGCATATTCAACTCGATATCACTAGACGCTGAGTAACCGGGGATCATAGGAGGCGTAAAGAACAATACTTGAGCGTCCTTTACGATCTTTTGGGCACGCATGAACAAGCTACCATATACGATATCGGAATTTTGCATCATAGAACGCTCCTCCCAATCTTTCAGCTTGATGATGAATGAACCGTAAGAAGGCCCCTGACCACCGATGAAACTAAAACCGACAACCGCCGTACGAGACTCAACGGCCGGATCGGCAGCGATCAAGCTATCCACCTTATTCATTACCTCAAAGGTACGCTCCTGAGAAGTTCCCGGGGGTAACGTAACGGCACCCATAATCGTACCCGTGTCCTCGTTCGGCACCATACCCGTAGGAGTAACCTGCATCAAGAACACCAATAACGCAATACATGCGGCAACAATACCGAATGAAAGCCATTTCTTCTGGATGAAGAATACGATACTTTTCTTGTATTTAGCCAACAAAGAATCATAAGCCGCATTAAACGAAGTATGGAATCGGGAAACGAAGGTCGTTTTCTTTTCCTTATGTTCCGTATCGTGTGGTTTCAGGAATATCGCACACAAGGCGGGACTCAATGTCAAGGCGTTCAAAGCGGACAAACCAATAGCGATCGCCATCGTCAGACCAAACTGGCGATAGAACGTACCGGCCGTACCTCCCATGAAACTTACGGGAATAAACACGGACATCATGACCAACGTAATGGAGACGATAGCGCCACCCAACTCACTCATGGCATCGATAGAAGCGAGTTTCGCCGACTTGTACCCTTGGTCCAACTTGGCATGGACACCCTCGACGACGACGATCGCATCATCGACCACAATCGCGATGGCAAGCACCATAGCACAAAGAGTCAACAAGTTGATACTAAATCCGATCAAGGATAACATAAAGAAGGTACCGATCAAGGCAACCGGAATAGCGATAGCCGGAATCAACGTAGAACGCAAATCCTGCAAGAACACATATACCACGATAAACACCAATACGAACGCCTCCAACAAAGTCTTGATTACCTCATGGATAGAAGCGAACAAGAAGTCATTGGCATTCATGGAAATATTCACCTTCATTCCGGGAGGCATTGTCAACTGAGTTTCCTCCAGCAAGGTTTCAATGTTACTAATTGTTTCCGTAGCGTTGGTTCCCGGCATCTGGTAAACGATACAGGTAACGGCGTCGTGACCATTTACACGGTTGATAAAGTTGTAAGTCAAACGCCCCAACTCGATATCAGCGATATCTTTCAAACGCAAGACCTCACCATCCGGCAAAGCCTTTACAACAATCTGCTCAAACTCATTAACCTCTTGCAAACGTCCTTTGTAGCGAATCGTATATTGAAAGGACTGATTACCCCTTTCGCCAAACGAACCCGGAGCCGCCTCTACGTTTTGTTCAGACAAAGCTACGGTCACATCGCTCGGACTTAATTTATATTGAGCCATCACATCCGGCTTCAACCAAATACGCATGGAGTAATCCGTACCCAACACGTTCGCGTCACCTACACCATGTACACGCTGCACTTCCGGAATCAAGTTAATCTTCGCGTAATTCTCCAAAAACTCAGAGTCATAACGATCGTCCTCGGCAAATACAGAAAATACCAACAACATAGAGTTCTGGCGTTTCTGGGTAGTCACACCAATCTGCGTTACCTCGGCAGGCAACAAACCTTGAGCCATAGACACACGGTTCTGCACGTTTACAGCCGCCATATCCGGGTCTGTTCCCTGCGTAAAATAAATGGAAATTTCCGCGGAACCGTTATTCGAGGCGGTAGAACTCATGTACATCATGTTCTCAACACCATTGATCTGGTCCTCCAAAGGCGCAATCACACTATTCAATACGGTTTGCGCGTTAGCACCCGTATAAGTGGCTCTCACCGATACGGTTGGAGGGGCGATATCCGGATATTGGGTAATAGGCAAGGACAGCAAGCCTAATATACCCAGTATGACAATCAGGACGGAGATCACCGTTGAGAGCACCGGGCGGTTTATAAATCTATCTAATTTCATGTTTTTCGTTTTTACTCGACAAAAGCGAATATTTGTCTTATTCTATGATTACATATTAATTAAAAGCGGTCTGCAAATTACCGTCATGCTGGTCTTTCAAGGCCTGATCGTACTTTGCTTTTTGTTGCTCACGAGTAATCGGCTGGATCTCTTGACCGTCTTTCAAGATCTGTACGCCTTCCACGACAATCTTATCGCCAGACTTCAAGCCATTTGTTACTAAATAGTTCTTACCATCATCCAAATTGGAAACCTTGATCTCCGTATTCTTCACCGTATTATCAGACTGCAATACAAATACGAACTTCTTATCCTGGATCTCCACGGTAGCCGATTGAGGGATCGTAATGATATCGTTCATCGTATACGGGAAGATAATATTACCAGTACCACCGCTTCGTAAGACATTTCCCTCGTTAGAGAAAATAGCACGCATGCTTACAGAACCGGTAGATTGATCGATAACACCGCTCACGGCATCAATCTTACCCTCATGATGGTACGTAGAGCCATCCGCCAATTGCAGTCTTACGGCCGGCATCTTCTCTAATTGCTCTTTCAAGGTACCACCGGCTTTCGTCAATGCCAATAACTCCTTTTCCGTCATAGAGAAATACACATACATATCACCGATCTCAGATACGGTAGTCAGCGGTTGAGCGATCGAAGCGCTTACCAAGCTACCTACACGATACGGGAATGTACCGACAACACCGTTCGAGGGACTTGTAACCGTACAGAAAGATAAGTTCTGGTTAGCGCTCACCAATTGAGCCTCTGCCTGCGCCAAGCTCGCTTTTGCCGACATCAGCTGGTTCACGGCTGTTTGATACTCGAAATCACTGATGATTTTCTGATCAAACAAAGTCTTCTTATTCCTCTCGGTCAATGTTAAAGTGCTTACGTTTGCCTTCGCCATCTCGACCGCGGCCTTAGCCTGACCTACCGCAGCAGCGTACTGCGTAGGATCAATTTGGAACAACGCCTGTCCTTTACGAACCGTAGCTCCCTCATCCACACATAATTTCACGATAAATCCAGAAACTTGAGGACGGACTTCGATATCCTGCGTACCTTTGATGGTAGCCGGATAGGATGTTGTTTGGTCGCTAGTCGTTGAATTGACCGCCATCACAGCGAACTCAGCATCCCCTAATTTCATACCACTCTGACTGTTTCCACAGGCAGTTAATAAAGACATACCAACCGCAAACAATGCGATCTGCCTTAACTGAGTAATCGTAATTTTCAGCATTCGTTTATCCATATTTGTATATAATTATATATTCAAGGCTGTTTTTCAGTTACCTTCTCTTTCTAACCCAAGTGGAGATCTTTTACATCTATTCACACAATAGGGTCTTTACTCGCTGTTTCATCCTACAAATGTAGAAACTTTTTACACGATTTTCTGTTTCCTACTTATCTTTTTCACCTAAATTAATAGCACTTAGAAGGAAGCACCTGTTGAAATACATCTATTTTGGTTTCAAACGAAAATAAAATTGTTTTTTTCAACAATATATTTTACATTTGTGTCCACACACAATAAACAAATATTATACATTATGGAACCTAAATTTATAATATCAGAAGTATTCAGTACCGCATGGAAGGGAACGAAGTCGCAACTATGGATATTAGCCGGATTATTAATCGGATATTGTATCTTGTCTTTCACGCTGACAGCGTTCGCGATGCCCATGCAAAGTTCTATTATCGGTAAAATCATCGTAAACGTGATCAGCGCGTTATTCTCCATTATTTTCTCCTTAGGATATATGAAAAATATATTTCAGGCGTTGGATGGGGAAGAACCTCAGTTTTCCGCATATGGACAACAGACAAAGAATATCATCACCTACTTTCTAGCGAGTCTTATCACGGGATTTGTCGTATTGGCGGGTTTCTTATTTTTTATCATCCCCGGTATTTATCTGGCATTGCGCCTTCAGTTCTTCCAAGCCTTTATTATCGAGGAAAACGCTGGAATTATCGAGTCTTTGCATAAAAGCTGGGAGATAACGAAAGGACAAGCATTGCCTCTGTTCATTCTGGCGTTGGTAATGATCGGGATCCTGATATTAGGATGTATTTTGTTCGGTATCGGAATTTTCGTCGCCGTTCCTCTTATCTATATGATGTATGGCTACGTTTTCCGTAAATTGAACACACCTCTTCAAATACTCGAATAAACAGAGAGGACGAATACACACTACAATCTATACCATGAATAAAAATTACAGGATAAAAGATATCGCCGAATTATCCGGCGTATCGACCGGTACGGTAGACCGCATTTTACATGAGCGGGGAAAGGTATCGGAGGACGCACGGAAAAAGGTGGAGAAAATCTTAAAAGAAATTGACTATCAACCAAATCTGATAGCCCGTTCTTTAGCGTTGAAGAAAAAATATCATTTCATCGCCTTGATCCCTTCTTTCCATGAAGGGGAATACTGGGCGAAACTAAGCCAAGGGATCGAGAAAGCAAAACGGGAATTGTTTAGCTATAATATCGATGTCGAGCAAATCTATTTTGACCAATACGACAGCAACAGTTTCGACGAATTAATCCCGAAGATTGAGACCGCGGATTGCCAAGGGGTTATCATCGCTACATTATTTAAGCAAAGTGTCTTGACCTTGACCCAGCGGCTAGACCAGAAAGGTATTCCTTATATATTGATCGATTCTTTTATCGATCACACGAATTGTATCTCTTATTACGGAACGCATTCATATGATTCGGGTTATATAGCGGGACGCCTTTTATTCGAGCAAATCCGTCAAGGGGACGATCTAGTGATTTTCCGTTTCACCCGTAAAGGGGATTCATGTTCTACGCAAGTGCAGAAACGAGAGGAAGGATTCCGGGATTATCTCGCCAACACCCCATTCAAGGGAAAGATTCATTTGCTGCATGTGCACGCGGATGATAAGGAGGAGAATAAGAGGCTACTGAATACTTTCTTCGAGAAATATCCTCAAGTAAGAATCGGTATCATCTTTAATTCGAGGGCCCATTTCCTTGGAGATTATCTAAGTAGCGAACGGCCGGACTATCCTTTCAAGCTTCTTGGCTACGACGTGATAGAACCGAACGTCCGTTATCTGGAAAACGGCTTGATCACGCATTTGATCGCCCAACGACCGGAGGTACAAGGATATCATTGTATCAAGGCACTCTTCAGGCATCTGATCCTTAAGGAGAAAATTGAGCCTGTCAATTATATGCCGATCGATATCTTGGTAAAGGAAAATATACAATACTACAATAATTATATCTGATGAACTCCTTATTTAGCGTAAAAGAGAAAGTGATTTTGTTGACCGGAGGCTATGGTATATTAGGAGCCTGCATGGCCAAGCACTTGGCGAGAGAAGGCGCATATGTCGTAATCCTCGGACGAAACGAGCAAAAAGGATCTGCCTTGGTCAATGAGATTAAAGCGGAAGGGGGCGAGGCCTTATTCTTGGTTTCAAACGTACTGGATAAAGCCTTGCTGGAGCAAAACAAGCAAAAGATATTGAAAGCATATGGGAAGATTGATGTTTTAGTCAATTTGGCGGGTGGCAACCAAGCCGGAGCGACGATTCCTCCCGACAAGACGATCTTTGATCTGGATATCGATGCTTTCCGGACAGTCGTAGACCTGAACTTATTCGGGACCGTACTGCCGACAATGGTCTTCGCCGAGGTCATGGTGGGACAAGGGAAAGGAAGCATTATTAACATCTCGTCCGAATCATCCCTACGCCCATTGACTCGTGTGGTTGGCTATGGATGCGCAAAAGCCGCTATCAACAATTTCACGCAATACATGGCCGGGGAGCTGGCGATTAAATTCGGAGAGGGCCTGCGAGTGAACGCCATGGCACCGGGATTCTTCCTTACCGAGCAGAACCGGGCATTGATGAGCAATCCGGATGGATCACCTAGTGATCGTTGCAACACGATCGTCGCACACACGCCGTTCCGCCGCTTAGGAAAACCGGAGGAGTTACTCGGTACTTTACAATGGCTGGCGAGCGACGCCTCCGCATTCGTAACCGGTACCGTGATCCCCATAGACGGAGGTTTCGACGCTTTCTCCATCTAAATAATGTGCCAACCAGCCATGCATCAAACCGCATTGGCATATTGGCACATTGATAAATTTAAAAATTATTCATTATGTATCTATGTGAGCAAACTTGGCGTTGGTACGGACCGAATGATCCTGTCAGCCTTTGGGACATCCGTCAGGCGGGTGCCACCGGTATCGTAAATGCGTTGCACCATATCCCGAACGGGGAAGTTTGGACTACGGAAGAGATTCAAAAGCGGAAAGCCTTGATCGAATCCGCCGGATTACGGTGGAGTGTGGTTGAGAGTGTGCCCGTACACGAGCATATCAAGACCCAGACCGGAGATTTCCAGCGATATATAG
>ERZ772897.3266-NODE-3266-length-12359-cov-5.790962_pt1 | contig 12359 bp, 11 predicted proteins | sample MGYA00512125_ERZ772897 | MGnify/ENA primary metagenome ERZ772897 (study PRJEB29015, sample SAMEA2737660) | human gut metagenome | biome: human gut; feature: human-associated habitat; material: faeces | place: China | collected 2012 ... | reverse complement strand
CGCTGGATCGTATTTTCGAGCGATTCTACCGTGTCGATCCCGCACGTTCCCGCGAAACAGGGGGTACAGGATTGGGTTTGGCCATCACCAAACATTGCGTGCAGGATTGCGGAGGCACTATCGCCGTGTGGTCGCGTGAGGGGGAGGGATCGACCTTCACCATCACCCTGCCTCAGGCACAAGCGGTGGAAACAGCGGAAACTGCAGAGACTGCGGGAAACGTACAAACTGCGGAAGCGGATCGCATGGAAGTGACGGGCGAAACCGAACGCATCGAAACTACGCAATCCGAGTAATCCGAATAATCTGAGCTAAACCGAATACAGCAAATAACAAGCAACGTTCCCATCAACAGAGCAATGGAGGAGAAGCACTGATGACACGTATTCTGATCGTCGAGGACGAGGAATCGTATCGAGAGCCGCTGGTCTACCAGCTCACCCGCGAAGGCTACGACGTGTCCGCCGCGGCCACCGGCGAGGAAGGGCTGGAACTGTTCACCAAAGGCGGCATCGATCTGGTGTTGCTCGATCTGATGCTGCCAGGGCTTGACGGCACCGCGCTATGTCGCAGAATTCGTGAGCAAAGCCGTGTACCGATCATCATGCTCACCGCGAAAAGCGCGGAAATCGACAAGGTGGTCGGTTTGGAAATCGGCGCGGACGACTACATCACGAAGCCGTTCGCCATCCAGGAACTACTCGCGCGCATCCGCGCGGCGCTCCGCAAGCACCAGGCGCCCGAGACGCCCGAGGGCGAGCGCCTCACGTGCAAGAACCTCGTGCTCTACCCGAGCCGCTACGAGGTCACCGTGAACGGCGAGGAGATCCACCTGACGAAAAAGGAATACTCGCTGCTGGAGTACCTCCTGCGCAACAAGCGCAACGTGCTCACGCGTGACCAGATCCTCCAGGAAGTCTGGGGCTACGACTACGCGGGCGACACGAACGTCGTCGACGTCTACATCCGCTATCTGCGCGCCAAGATCGACGAGCGCTTCGGTGACAAGTACATCTACACGGTGCGCGGCGTAGGCTATGTTATCAAGGACTAAGCACGCGCTCCTGCGCCTTCATCGTCGGCTGAGCTCCGTGCGGATCTCGACGAAGATGACGGCGCTCTACGCGTTGCTGCTTTTCGTCCTCCTCATGTTCACGATGTCGTGCATGGGCGTGGGCATCTACTACGCCATCTACCACCAGGCGGGACACGAGATCGACCTCTCTGAGCGGCAGGTCATGCGCAAGCTCGAAGACGGCGCGGACTTCTCCGAGGCGCTGCGCCCTGACGATGGCTTCGTGTTGCCGGGCGTCGTGCTGCGCGTGACCGACATCACGGGGCGCGTCGTCTTCGAGAACGACACACGCTTCCCATCGGTCGAGGAGGTAGCGGAGCACACGCGCGACTGGACGCCCTTCTGGTCGGAGCCGGGGCTCTCCATCGCGGACCTCGGCAACTGGATCATCTACCACAAGGAAGTCACCATCATGCACGGAGGCTCCCTCTATACGCTCCATTTCCTGCGCACGATCACGGCGGAACGCACGTTCCTCCAGCACGTGCAGCAGTTCCTGCTCCTCACGCTCTGCGGTGGCTTCATCATCGCGCTCGCGATGGGCTATCTCGTCAGCTGCCGCATCCTGCTGCCCATCCGCACGATGACGGCGACGGCGCGCAAGATCGAGATCGAGCGCATGGACCGCCGCATCAAGGTCCCCGAGGCCAAGGACGAGCTCACGGAGCTCGCCGTCACGTTCAACCACATGCTCGATCGCCTGCAGGAGGGCATCACCCAGCAGCAGCGCTTCGTCTCGGACGCCTCGCACGAGCTGCGCACGCCCGTGACGGTCATCCTCGGCTACTCCGATCTCCTCGCGCGCTGGGGACAGTCTGACGCGGGCGTGCTCCGGGAGGGCATCGCCTCCATCCGCTCGGAGGCGGAGAACATGCAGCAGCTCATCGAGAAGCTGCTCTTCCTCGCGCGTGCCGACCAGAAACGCCAGGTGCTCCACAGGGAGCCCCTCGAGTTCTCCGAGCTCCTCGACGACGTCATGAAGAAGATGAAGCTCGTGACGAAGGACCACACCGTCGCGCTCCTCAGAAATGACGAAGGCATGGTCTACGCCGACCAGGTCATGCTGCGCCAGATGATGCGCGTCTTCCTCGAGAACAGCACGAAATACACGCCCAAGGGCGGCCGCATCACAGCGGAGAGCGAGCGCCGCGGCGACCACCTCCGCGTGACGTTCGCCGACACGGGCATCGGCATTGCGCCGAAGGACCAGAAAAAGGTCTTCGAGCGCTTCTACCGCGTCGACACCTCCCGCACGAAAGCAGAAGGCGTCAGCGGCACCGGCCTCGGCCTCTCCATCGCCTCCTGGATCGCCGAGCAGCACGGCATCGAGATCTCCATGGACAGCGACCTCGGCAAGGGGACGCGCATCCACCTGGATATCCCGCTCGTGAAAGGCTGAAGAGAGATAAGGCAGGGCTGCCGCACATGGCGATGTGCGGCAGCCCTGTTTGCATGCGAGGGAAGAACGCTGGGAGCGAAGGGACCTGGCACGACGCGGGTGGTCAAAGAAAATCCGCCCTGCTGCCGCCTCACTGCAGCTGTGCCTTCCAGTACTCGAGGTCCGGCGTGTTGAGCGGGAGGTCGATGGTCTGGCCGCCTTCGTAGTAGAAGCGGAAGCGGACGGTGTCGGCGTTTTTGATGGCTTTGAGGCTCGCGCGCGGCAGCTCGACGAAGAGCTTGTTCTCCGTCTGGAAGGTGCCCGTGCCTGCCTCGCCGGGCGCTGGCTGCTGCTTGACGGCGGCGACCATCTCCCAGGCGTCGCCGTCCGTGTAGAGGACGGCCTGCGGCAGGAGTTTCGCCGTGTCGTAGCGCCCGTCCCAGAGCGTGAGCGTCGCACCCTCGAGGGCGCCGGTCTCCGTGTGGGAGCTCTGGAAGTCGATGCGGCAGTAGGCGGAGAGGCTTTCCGCCGTGCGGTGGTCGTGGTGGTAGAGGAACGAGCAGCCGAAGACGCCGATGAGCATGAGGCAGAAGCCGCAGACGGTGAGGAGTTTTCTGGTCAGGATTTGCATGGAGGAGCCTCCCAGGCAGGATTGTGATTTTACAGGCATCACCATTTTCCCGAGACGATGCTCGCGATTTCCTTGGCGACGTAGCGGAGTTCGGAGAGATATTGCTTGCGCTGATAGGGCGTGATCGGCGTGGCAGAGCCGAGGCCGATGGCGTAGCGCACGGGCTCGTAGCCGTCGATGACGGGCACGGCGAGGCAGTAGATGCCGTCCTGGTACTCGCAGGCGGACGTCGCGTAGCCGTCGTAGATGACGCGCTCGAGCTCCGCGCGCAGGACGGCTGGGTCCGTGATCGTGTGCGCTGTGTAGGCGGGGAGCGGTCCCTTTTGGTAGAACGCCTCTTTCTCACTGACGGTCGAATAGCCGAGCAGGACCTTGCCGAGGCTCGTCGCGTGCAGCGGCGCGTGGGCGCCCTCCTTCGAGAGGCGGCTGCCCGGGCGCGTGAAGACTTGCTCCGCGCAGAGGTAGACGGCGGCGTCCTGCTGCTTGGCGGCGAAGTAGACGTTCTTGTGGAACGTGTCGCGCAGCGACTGCAGGTACTCCGTGATGCGGTAGTCGATCTTGCGCGTCGCCTTGAAGCGGGAGAAGAGTGAGACGGCGGTGCCTCCGAGCATGTAGCGGCTCGTCTCGCTGCTCTGCGTGACGTAGCCGCAGAGCTCGAAGGTCTGGAGGATGTTGTGGACGCTGCTCTTGAGGAGGCCGCTGTACTCTGCGAGCTCCGTGACGCCCGCGTCGGGGTGATCCTGGTCAAAGTAGTCGAGCAGGTGCAGCGCCTTGTAGAGGGATTTCACTTTTGGCATGGGTTCCGCGGTCATGGCAGGATCCTTTCTTGACGGGCGGGAAATATCATATTCATTATAGATGAACTGAGGCGAAAAGGAAAGCGCCTGCCGCATGCCGTGAAATTTTTCTTGCACCGGTTCCGTCTTTGTGCTATGATAAATGCAATTTCAGTTACAACATTACAATCAAACGCGGAGAACAGGAAAAGTAAGCATCGGAAAGCCTGGAAGAGAGCCGGGGCGCTGGGAGCCGGCAGGCGGCACGATGGTGAAGTTCCCCTGGGAGCGGCTCGCTGAGAGACGATGGTCAGTAGGCGCAGACGGAGCCATACCGTTAGCAGATGGCGCATGTTGCTGGACATGCTGAAGCGTCCCCGTCTGGGGGAATTAAGGTGGTACCGCGAGTCATCCCGTCCTTATTATGAGGACGGGATTTTTATATTCCCTGGGGCACCCAGGAGAGAGGAGAGATCAGATGGAAGCGTCAGTCATGGGCTATCTTGGCCCGATGGGCACGCACAGCGAGGCGGCAGCGCGCTGGCTCTCGGCGCAGCTTGCCCGCACGGGGGGCGGCGAGCGGGAGCTCCGGCCCTTTGCCGATATCGATGCGGTGCTGCACGCCGTGGAGGCAGGCGAGGTGGCGTCAGGCTTCGTCCCCGTGGAGAATTCCCTCGAGGGGGCGATCCACGTGACGCTCGACACGCTCGCGCGCAGCGATGGGCTCGCTGTCGCGCGCGAGGTCATCTGGCCCGTGCACAACGAGCTCATGGCGCGCTGTAGCGCGCGCGAGGTGCGCCGCATCTACTCGCACGCGCAGCCCATCAGCCAGTGTCGCGCCTATTTGACGGAGCATTTCCCGGAGGCGGAGATCGTCGAGGTCGCCTCGACGGCGCGCGCGGCGAAGATCGTCGCGGCGGCGCCCCCAGCGGACGGCTGCGCCGCGATCTGCTCGTCGCGCGCCGGCGAGCTCTACGGGCTCACGCCGCTCGCGCACGAGATTCAGGACAGCATGGCGAACTGCACGCGGTTCTTCGAGGTCGTGCCGCGCACGGCACCGCCGGTGCAGCCGCAAGAGAAGGTCCTCATCATCTGCCAGCTCGACGGTTCGCGGGCGGGTTCGCTCGTGAGCGTGCTGCAGGAGTTCGCCGTGCGCGGCATCAATATGACGCGCATCGAGTCGCGCCCCGCGCGCACGCGGCTCGGCGACTACATCTTCTTCTTCGATCTCGAGACGGAGGCAGGGCGCGAGACGATCGAGGCGGCGCTCGCCGCCGTGCGGGCGAAATGCAGCTGGCTCAAGGACCTCGGCGCCTTCCCCGTGCTGCAGGCATGAGGCGGTATCCCTGGAACCAGCAGGTGAGGCGCCATCATTTCCCGCGACGCATCGCCAGCAGTCCCTTTCTATAGATGAAATTTTCAGTGGCAATACAGAGAAAGAGGTAATCTTATGGTCATCATCATGAATCCGGAAGCAACGGCAGAGAACATCAAGTCGGTCATCAGCGTCATCCAGGACGCAGGCCTTGAGGCGAAGGTCATGGACGGCGCCTCGCAGCGCATCGTCGGTGTTATCGGCGACAAGCGTCGGCTCGGCGATGTGACGTTCGAGGCGATGGACGGCGTCGAGAAGACCGTCGCGATCTCCAAGAGTTACAAGCTCGCGAGCCGCGAGTTCCATCCGCGCTCGAGCGTCATCGACGTCGCGGGCGTCAAGATCGGTGACGGCACGCCCGTCGTGATGTCCGGCCCCTGTGCCGTCGAGTCGCGCGAGCAGCTCTTCGAGGCGGCGGACATCGTGAAGAAGGCGGGCGCGCAGTTCCTGCGCGGCGGCGCCTACAAGCCGCGCACGAGCCCGTATTCCTTCCAGGGGCTCGAGGAGCAGGGGCTGAAGTTCCTCGCTGAGGCGCGTGAGCGCACGGGGCTCCGCGTCGTGACGGAGGTCACGACGGTCGAGGCGGTTGACCGCGTGGCGGCGTATGCCGACATGCTCCAGGTCGGCGCGCGCAACATGCAGAATTTCGGCCTGCTCAAGGCGGTCGGCAAGGCGGGAAAGCCCGTGCTGTTGAAGCGTGGCCTCGCGGCGACGCTCGACGAGTGGCTCAACGCGGCGGAGTATATCATGAACGAGGGCAATCCAAGTGTCGTGCTCTGCGAGCGCGGTATCCGCACGTATGAGACGTACACGCGCAATACGCTCGACCTCTCGGCGGTCGCGGCGGTCAAGCACCTCTCGCATCTCCCCATCATCGTCGACCCGAGTCATGGCACGGGCAAATGGCGCATGGTGCAGCCGATGGCGTACGCGGCGATTGCCGCCGGTGCGGACGGCCTCATGATCGAGATGCACCCGAACCCGGCGAAGGCGCTCTCCGACGGCCCGCAGTCCCTCACGCCGGAGCACTTCGAGCGCGTGATGAACGGCGTGCGCAAGCTCTCCGCCTTCCTGCGCGAGGAAGAGCTCGCGCCGATGGAGATCTGAGCGGCGGAAGTTTGTGCGACAGCCCCTGTTCTTGTCACAGAAAAAATCGAGGAGCTCCGCTTCCTTTGCGCGCCGCATCGCTTTATGCAAATGCACCTGCCTTTTCTTATGATGTTTTTCCTTATTTCTCTGCGACTGTCGGGGAAATAAGGATTTTTTGTGTTATAATCACCGTAGATTCGACAGGATGTTGAGGGAAAGGGGCATCATTGATGAGTAGGAGTGGGCGTGATAGGCGAAGGCTTCTTTTGGGGCTGGGCATTCTCTGTTTTCTGGCAGGCGGCGCGTTCGGGGCGGCGTCGGCGGGAGTTTGGCTGGCGGCGGGGGCGGCGCAGCAGGTGATCGTGGTCCTCCTGGCGGCCATCGCCGTGGGCGCCATCGGCTTCCTCTGCTACTCTCGCCGCGCCCATCGCGTGCAGACGCGGCTGCAGCGGATCATTGAGCGTGACCGCTACACGGGGTTCTACAATCTGACGAAGTTCGAGCAGGCGGGGCAGGCGCTCGTCGAGACGCGCAGCCGAGAGGAGACGGCGCGCATGGCGGTGGTCGTCGTGCGCGTGACGCAGCCGAGCATCCTCACGGCGACGTACGGCAAGGAGGCGCTCATCACGCTGTTCCGCCGCATGGGGCAGCGCCTCGTCGAGGCACCGTGGACGGTGCTCGCGGGGACGCGCACGAATGCGGCGGGGGCGGTCTGCCTCACGCATCCGCTGGAGGAGGCGGCGCTCCGGGAGACGCTCTCGCGGCTGCTCGGCGAGAACGAGTACCTGCAGGTCGGCCACATGCGCGTGCGCGTGACGCTCGAGGCGGGCGTCTGCTACCTCGGCGCGACCGCCATGCGGGTGGAGACGGCGCTCAACAACGCGGGCCTCGCGGCGCAGGGGGCGCAGCCGCTGCGGTTCTTCAACAGCGCGCTGCAGCGCGAGACGCTGCTCATGAGCCGCATGGAGAGCTTGCAGCAGGCGGCGCTCGACCGCCGCGAGTTCCACATTTGGTATCAGCCGAAATACGACCTCGTGACGCGCCGATGTGTCGGCGCGGAGGCGCTCGTGCGCTGGGAGAGCGCGGAGCTCGGCTTCCTGCCGCCGGGGCGCTTCATCCACCTCTTCGAGCGCAACGGCTTCATCTCACAGCTCGATTTCTACAATTTGCGCCACGTCATGGAGTTCCAGCGGGACTGCCGGGAGAAGGGGCTGCCGGTGCTGCCGATCTCCGTCAATCAGTCCCGTTTCCACATGAAGGAGAAGGGCTACCTCGCGCGCATGCGCTCCCTTGTCGACCGCTTCGGCACGGAGGGAATCGAGCTCGAGCTCACGGAGACGGCCTTCGGGCTCGAGAGCGAGGCGCTGCAGCGCCATTCCCTCGAGGTGGTGAACGCACTGCATGCCATGGGCTTCGCCATCGACATGGACGATTTCGGCAGCGGCTACTCCGATCTCTCGCTGCTCAACCAGCTGCCGCTCGATGTCATGAAGATCGACCGCTCGCTGTTGCTCGCGTCGGAGAGCTCCCAGCGCATGTGCACCGTGCTCGGGCGCATGGTCGAGCTCGGCCACGCGCTCGGTATGCGCGTCATCTGCGAGGGTATCGAGACGGAGGAGCAGGAGACGCTCCTGCGCACGCTCGGCTGCGAGTACGGACAGGGTTATATCTACGGGCGCCCGATGAAGCGGGAGGAGTACGAGGCCTTTTTGCGCGCGCACGCGTGAGGCATTCACCGGTAGATGACTTCGGCGTAGTGACGCGGCGGCCGCTTCGGGTAGTTCCCGTCGCAGCAGCCCATGGTCAGATATACCTGGGGAGCGAAATCCAGCGGGATGCCGAACCAATCGTGGGTGGCGCGCATCCCGTCGAGCGAGAGCTGGTACTTGTCACAGCCGCATCCCTTCAAGCGCCGCGTCGGCCGGGAGGGTGTCGGATCGTGGAATGAGTATAAGGCGGCGTTCCTCTGGTATGCCGGTGTCGGTGGCAGGGCAATCCTCCTCGTAGCGGTGGAGATCGGCTCCGCCGCCCCGCCAATCTAGTACCTGCTTTCAAGACAGGCTTGCACCTTTCTGTTATAATAGAGAATGGCTTAGCTATAGGAAAGGATGTAACCATGATGGCCCATCGTCTGACCCCGCTCACGGAGAGCGGCATTCTCGCCGCGCTCGCTGTCGTGCTGGGGCTTATGGCGGCGTTCCTGCCCGTCATCGGCGTCGTCGCCGTGTTCCTCTGGGCGCTGCCGCTGCTCGTGCTCACGGTCCGCCAGGGCGTGCGGCTCGGTGCAGGGGCGGCGGCCGCGTCGTCTGCGGTGCTCTCGCTCTTCGCGGGGCCGCTGCTCGCGCTGCGCATGTGCGTGGCGTTCGCGCCCGTCGGGCTCGTGCTCGGCTGGGGTATCCGCCGCGGCTGGAGCGGCACGCGCACGTTCCTCGCGGGGCTCGTATCGTCCGTTGCGAGCAAGCTCGCCGCGTTCTTCCTGCTCTTCTTCGTCATGGGCATCGATCCGTGGCAGGCGCAGCTTGACGGACTCACGCAGGCATTTTCCTCGACGCTCTCGATGTATGAGGACATGGGGCTCGATGCCGCGGCGGTGGCACAGTCGCGCGATGAGATCGAGACGGCGCTCGCAATGATCGGGAAGCTCGCGCCGCTCGTCGTGCTCATCATGGGGCTTTCCGACACCGTCGTGCTCTTCCTGCTCGGCGGGCGCGTTCTCAGGCGCCTGGGGAGCGCGGCACCGCAGCTGCCGCCGTTTAGCGCCTGGAGGCTGCCGGTCGGCTTCCTCTATCTTTTCGGCTTTTCGCTCGTCGGCCTCTATTGGGGCGGCACGCGCGAGCTGCCGGCCGTCTATACGGCGGCGCTCAACGCCAACATGGCGGCGATGCTCGCGGGCGGCATCCAGGGGCTTTCGCTCCTCTCGGTGCTGCTCGGCCATTTCCGCCTGAAAAGGGGCGTGCGCATCCTCATCTATGTTTTCGTGGTATTCAACGGGCTGCTGCTTCAGATCGTGGCCTTTACGGGGTTGATCGATATGTTCTTCGACTATCGCAGACGCTTTGCCGGCAGAGCCGGCGGGAGGTGAGCCGATGCCGCGCAATCTTTCGGCGTGGGTGGACCTGACGCTGCACCTGTTCGTCATGCTGCTGCTCATCGGGCTGCTGGCGTTCTACAATTCGTTCCTCGCGCTGACGGCGCTCGTCGTCTGGGCGTGCCTCGCGCTCTTCGCGAAAGAGCGCTGTGCCGACCGCTCGCGCCGGTTCGAGCGCTACTGCAAGAGCGTCATCGCCAATGTCAACGAGCTCATGAACTACGCGATGGAGCGCCTGCCGCAGGCGGTATTCGTCATCGACCACGGGGGGCGTGTCCAGTGGGCGAGCGAGCAGGCGGCGGGATTCCTCGGCGCGCAGCCGGAGCAGGATGCGGATCTCAAGGAGTACTGGCCGAACATCATCATCGAGCCGGTCTGGGGCACGGAGGGCGAGTACGTCTTCGCCCACGAGGAACGCTACTATCAGGTGAAATACCGTCCCGTGAAGTTCGCCGTGCATCAGCCGGAGTACATGGTGCTCTTCGTCGAGGATGTCACGGGCGTCGCGCGGCTCAAGACGGAGTATCAGGAGAGCCGCACGGTGCTCTGCTACATCCAGATCGACAACTACGATGAGGTCATGCAGCGCCAGTCCGAGGCGGAGCGCACGAGCCTCCTGCTCGCGGTGAACCAGGCGCTCGACAACTGGCTCAAGAACCTCGGCGGCTTCATGCGCCGCGTGTCTGACGACCTCTACATCGCCGTGCTCGAGCGACGCGCGCTCGACAAGGCGATGGCGGAGAAGTTCGACGTGCTCGACAAGGTGCGCCAGCTCCAGAATACGAACCGTCTGCCCGTGACGCTCTCGATGGGCGTCGCCGTCGCGGAGTCGCAGTCGATGGCGGAGCTCGGCCGGCAGGCACAGGCGGGGCTCGACCTCGCGCTCGGGCGCGGCGGCGACCAGGTCGCCGTCGAGTTCGGCGGCAAGACGCAGTTCTTCGGCGGGCGCGCAAAAGCCGTCGAGAAGCACACGCGCGTCAAAGCGCGCGTCGTCGCACACGCCGTGCGTGAGATCATGGAGGGCGCGGACGCCGTCTATGTCATGGGGCATCACAACGAGGACTTCGACAGCTTCGGCGCGGCGATGGGCGTCGCGCTCATGGCGCGGGCGCTCGGCAAGAAGACGCACATCATCCTCTCGGAGATGAACGCGGGCATCGATAAGTTCGAGGAGCTCTTAAAGGGCAAGGAGGAGTACGAGGACCTCTTCGTCCACGCGGAGGACGTCACGGCGCTCGACGCGCTCAGTCCCGCGCTCTTCGTCGTCGATACGCACATCCCGCATCTCGTCGCGGCGCCGCAGCTGCTCGAGCGCGTGCAGCAGATCGTCGTCATCGACCATCACCGGCGCAGCGAGAGCTTCATCAAGAATCCGCTGCTCATCTACATCGAGCCGGCATCGAGCTCGACGAGCGAGCTCGTCACGGAGCTGCTCATGTATTTCAGCGAGGACATGAAGCTCACGCGCCTCGTCGCGACGGCGCTCTACTCGGGCATCGTCGTCGACACGAAGAACTTCGCCGTGCAGACGGGCGTGCGCACGTTCGACGCGGCGGCGTACTTGCGCCGGAGCGGCGCGGACCCCGTCGTCGTGCGCCACCTCTTCCGCTCGGACTACGAGACGACCGTGGCGCTCGCGCGCGCGGAGGCACACGCGACACTCTACGCGGGCGGGCTCATCGCGACGGCGATCGAGGAGCCGCTCGCAAACATCCAGGTCATCGCGGCGCAGACGGCGGACTCGCTGCTGCGCATCGAGGGCGTGCGCATGAGCCTCGTCGTCTTCGCACTCAGCGAGGACACGGTCGGCATCTCGGCGCGCTCGACGGGCGAGCTCAATGTCCAGGTCATCATGGAGGCCTTCGGCGGCGGCGGCCACCAGAACGTCGCCGGCGCTCAGGTCAAGGGCGGCGATGTAGAAGATATCAAACAACAGGCAATCGAGATTGCCAAGAAGTACATAGAGGAGAATGATCAAGATGAAAGTAATCTTACAGCAGGACGTTAAGAAACTCGGCAAGAAGGGCGATATCGTAGAGGTATCGGAAGGCTACGGCCGCAACTTCCTGCTGCCGCGCAAGGCAGCAGTGCCGGCCACGTCGCAGAACCTCAATGTAGCCAATGCCCAGGCAGGCTCCAAGGCCCGCAAGGAGGCCATGGCAGCTGACGAGGCCAAGCTCATGGCCAAGCAGCTCGAGAAGGTCGAGGTCAGGATCCCCGTCCGCATCGGCGAGGGCGGCAAGCTCTTCGGCAGCGTGACGGGCAAGGATGTCTCGGATGCGCTCAAGAAGCAGCACATCGACATCGACAAGCGCAAGATCACCATCCAGGGTGAAGTGACGGGCACCGGCGTCTATGAGGCGGTCATCAAGGTTCATCCGTCTGTCACGAGCAAGATCAAAGTCAGCGTCGTCGCAGAGTGATTGACACAGAAGAAGCCTCCTCGCAAGAGGGGGCTTTTTGATTCCAGATAGCAGACAGAGGAGGGAATATGTCCTTTTTTAATCGTTTTTTTCACCGCGATGAGCAGAAGGAAGTGGCGCCGCCCGCAGAGCCGGAGGTACTGCCAATCGACCGCGAGATCGATGCGCTCTACCAGGCGCTCATCGACCTCATCGGCACCGATTCGCTCGTCATACAGGCCGGCCGCATGAACGCGATGAATCTCCTGCGCTCCTCGGGGCGCTGTGAGCGCGTGCTGGCCCTGCAGCGCATCCTCGACGAGGATCCGCTCCTGCATCCCGCCCCGCGCGAGGAGGACCTGCCAGAGGTGCTCCAGCGTCTGACGGAGCGCATCGCCGAGAAGCGCGCGCGCAAGGATATCGAGGACCGCATCGAGAAGAAGGTCAACGAGAAGCTTGAGCAGGAGCACCAGGACTACGTCGACGACATCCGCAAGCAGGTCATCAAGGAGGAGAAGCCTGATGCGGAATCGCCGCAGGACGCC
>ERZ772897.3258-NODE-3258-length-12385-cov-6.986050_pt1 | contig 12385 bp, 9 predicted proteins | sample MGYA00512125_ERZ772897 | MGnify/ENA primary metagenome ERZ772897 (study PRJEB29015, sample SAMEA2737660) | human gut metagenome | biome: human gut; feature: human-associated habitat; material: faeces | place: China | collected 2012 ... | reverse complement strand
AAAAATAAAGTTAAAAATATAACAATCATTTTACAGATGTTTCTTTATTCTTGACCATAATCTCCAAAGCCTGGTGCATATTTCTTATTTCCACTTCCTTATGGTCTCCCCCAAACTCACCATCTAAAGTCCATGGAATAATTTCTTCCGGATAAAACTTAATATTGCTGCTCTTAAATGAGTATACCAGGTCGGTATCATCCTTGCGGCTGGTTAATGCTGCAATAATCTCATTTAACTCCAGTGGATTCTTCGGTGCTTTAATCAGTGTCACCTCAAAAACACCGTCATCCAGGAGTACATTTTTACCTGTCAGGTTCTTAAATCCCCCCACAGAAATAGAATTGGTAATCATACCATAGATAAATTCGTCCTCTAATACCTCATCATCATATTCTACCCGCATCTTATAGACCGGAATATCTAAAAGCTGTTTCATTCCTTCTAAAATATAAGCTGCGTGTCCTAATACATTCTTTAACTGCTGGCTGGTCTGATAAGATACTGCAGTAAACAGTCCAAATGCTGCCACATATACGAATGAATCTCCATTAAAATATCCTATATCTACCGGAAACCGTCTTCCCTTTACCGCTACATTTGCTGCCTTTAGCATGCTTTTAGGTATTCTTAAAGAATTGGCAAAGTCGTTGGTACTTCCTGCCGGAATATAGCCAAGCAGTGTCTTTTCTTCACTTTCCATCATTCCGCTGACTGCTTCATCCAAAGTACCGTCTCCACCACTACAGACAATCAGATCATAATTCTTCGCTTCTTCTCTGACATGGTTCTGCGCATCCCCTTTGCTCTGTGTCGGATATATGGTTACTTCATAATCTGCCTTTACCATAATGTCTACAATTTCTAACAGTTTATTCTTAATCAGTCCCTTGCCGGAATGTGGATTAAATATAAAAAGTAATTTCTTTTTCATTTTTTACATAACCTCTCTTTTCCTTCTAGCCCTCAGACAGGAACTGTTCCAATGTATCCAAGGCTTCCTTCTCGTCCTCACCCTCAGTAACAACTGTTACCATATCCTCATAATTCATTGCCAGTGACATCATACCCATAATGCTCTTCACATTTACTTTTTTATCTCCGGATTCAATATAAATACTGCTGGAAAAACGATTTGCAGTCTGAACAAGCAATGCAATGGGACTTGCTTCGACACCATTGACAAATTTAATGGTCACCTCTTTCTTCATCATATGTATTCCTCCTCATCCTTTTCATACTCTCATGTTTTCAGCAATTTCACTTATCTTTCTTAACCTGTGATTCACACCGGATTTTCCCACCGGTGGATTTAAGTATGCCCCCAGTTCCTTAAGAGGCGCTTCCGGGTGCTCCAAACGTACCTGTGCCATCTCGTAAAGATTATCCGGCAATTCCTGCAGTCGTCCCTTTTCCTGGATAAACTTAATATCTTCAATCTGCTTTACTGCAGCATTCACTGTCTTATTAATATTGGCAGTTTCACAATTTACCTGCCGGTTTACACTGTTACGCATCTCTTTCAAAATGCGTACATTTTCAAGGTTCATCAGTGCCACATGTGCTTCCATGATATTTAACATATCCACAATCTGTGCACCTTCTTTTAAGTATACCACATGGTGCTTCTTACGTTCCACCACTTTCGCATCCATGCCAAAGTCACTGATTACCGTCCTGAGCTGTTCTGCCTGTTGTGGCGTTGCACATACAATTTCAAAATGATAGGATTTATGCGGGTCACTCATGGAACCCGAAGCCAGAAATGCTCCTCTTACAAACGTCCTTCTACAGCAGGACTTCTGCAGCAACATTCCATTTACTGCCTGTCGGAACGGATGCAGTGAACCGTCCTCTTCCAAAAATTTAAGTGCCATTAATACCCTGCGCATGGCATCCTGTTCTTCTATATATAACACACCCGGATTCTGTTCAGATAACTCTGCACTGATGTCAAATGCCCGCTTCAAAAGCGTATAGCACTTTTTTGCCAATCCGGCATGTTCTGTTGCAATTTCCAATCTGGGATCTGCTCCCATCAATATCATTCTTCCGGAAAAACTTATAATTGCTGCAAGTTCTGCTAACTGGCAGTGTCTGCTTTTACTTATATGCTTCTCCAGTTCCGCCTTTACTTCTCCCGAAAAAGACATCTCATATCTCCATCTAGTGCCGCATCGTATCCTTTTCAATGTCACGATGCTCTATCTTAATTCCAAACTGTTTCTGTTTCTCCAACCGTTTAAACAATTCATTGGCAAGGGTTACGGAACGATGCTTGCCTCCGGTACAGCCAATGGCAATAACCAGCTGGCTCTTCCCCTCTGTTATGTAATTCGGTATCAGGAATTTTATCATATCTTCTAATTTATCCAGAAATACGTGGGCTTCCTTATATTGCATCACAAAATCCTGAATCTCTTTATCATTACCATTCTTTGGGCGTAATCCTTCCACATAATACGGATTTGGCAGAAAACGTACATCAAACACCAAATCTGCATCTGCCGGAATTCCATACTTGAATCCAAAGGATAAAATTGTGATAAATAAATTCTTAAACTCCTGATTCTCTACAAATATTTTATTTAATTCTGTTTTTAATTCTCTGGTCAGAAGATGACTGGTATCTATAATGTAATTTGCCTGTTTCTTTAAGAATTCCAATCTTCTTCTTTCTTCTTCGATGCCTTTATCGACACGATCGCTTCCTGCCAGTGGATGACTTCTTCTGGTTTCTTTATAACGTTTTACCAGCACACCATCCTCTGCATCCAAAAACAGTACATCAAATTCTTTTCCTTCACCTCTCAGGTGGTCAAGAATATCCTGCAAATCTTCCAATGCCTGTCCGCTTCGGATATCCACACCCACAGCAACCTTCTGAAGCTCGGTATTTCTCAAATCTGCTAACTCTATAAACTTTTCAATCAGCGGAATCGGCAGATTATCGACACAATAAAATCCGATATCCTCCATCATCTTAAGTGCTGTACTCTTTCCCGCCCCGGACATTCCTGTCAGAATTACCAGTTTCATGAAAATTCTCCTAACCTTCTTACTTCCGGCTCCAGTCTTACCTGAAACTCCTGTTCTACTTTTTCCTGCACCCTGCGCATCAGCTCTTCCACTTCTGCTGCAGTTGCCTGCCCACGGTTTATAACAAAGCCACAATGTTTCTCGGATACCTGGGCATCTCCCACACGATAGCCTCTTAACCCGGCATCCATAATCAGTTTTCCGGCAAAATAGCCTTCCGGCCGCTTAAAGGTACTTCCTGCACTTGGGAATTCCAACGGCTGCTTCTCCTGCCGTTTCTGGCGGAGTTCCTGCATGACAGCTTCAATTTTCTCTTTTTCTCCGGATACTAATTTTAACGTTACACCCAGCACTACTTCCCCGGTCTCCATAACACGGCTGTGTCTGTAACTTAAGGAAATCTCTTCTACCGGAACTTCTACCACTTCACCATCTTTGGTCAAAAGATCCGCAGATACTAAAATATCCTTCATCTCTCCGCCATAAGCACCGGCGTTCATCACAACTGCACCTCCGATGCTTCCCGGAATTCCTGCTGCAAATTCCATTCCGCCTAAGGATGCTTCCAGTGCCTTGTGCGCAACCTTCGAAAGCAATGCTCCCGCTTCGGCATGAATCATATTTTCCTTTACTTCAATGGAAGAAGCATTTGCGCCAAATTCAATGACCACTCCGGGAATTCCCTTATCGCCCACCAGAAGATTGCTTCCGTTTCCAATAATCGTATACGGAATCTTCTTTGCTCTGCACAATGTGATGACATCCACTGCCTCTTTGATGGTCGGCATCAGAAAAATCTCTGCCATGCCCCCAATCCGGAATGTGGTATGACGGCTCATCGGCTCCTGCAAGCGTATTCTGCTTTCATCTACAATTGTCTTAATGGCTTCTATCCAGTCTTCTCTCACAATTTGCTTCTCCCATTTTTTATTTCTCTATGAAGCCAAAAATGCTACATATCCTTTATATGCTTCATATAAATCTGCTTTACTGATAATCTCCCATGGTGCATGCATATTTAAAACTGCCACACCACTGTCAATTACCTGCATTCCATAATTTGCCAGAATATACGCGATGGTTCCGCCGCCACCCTGGTCTACTTTACCTAATTCTGCAGTCTGATAAAATACATTACCATCGTCCATCACTGCACGCAATCTTCCAACATATTCTGCACTGGCATCATTAGAACCTGACTTTCCTCTGGAACCGGTATATTTATTAAATACCATTCCTTTTCCAAAATATGCTGCATTTTTCTTATCCATAACGGACGGATAATTGGGGTCAAATGCCGCACTGACATCAGAGGATAATACATGGGAATTCTGCAATGCACGACGCAGTGCAAGTTCTGTATACTGTCCTGCTGCTGCCATCACTTCTGCTGTCATATTTTCAAAAAATCTCGACTGCATCCCGGTTGCTCCCACGCTGCCGATTTCTTCTTTATCTACCAGGAGACATACACTGGTATATTCCGGTGTTTCATTTTTTGCCAGCATTGCCTCAAAGGATGGATACGCACAGACTCTGTCATCATGCCCGTACCCCATAATCATGCTCCGGTCAAGTCCATAATCTCTTGCTTCTCCGGCTGGTACCACTTCAATCTCTGCGGACAGGAAATCTTCTTCCCCAATTTCATATTCCTCTTTTAAGATTCCAAGGATATTTTCTTTTACCGTATCCTTGGCATTTTCTTTTTCTTCACCTGCAAGCGGAATACTTCCAATCAGAAGGTCTAAGTTTTCTCCTTCAATAACCTTTGCTGCTTTCTTTTCCATCTGCTCACCGGCAAGATGAATCAGTAAATCACTGACACCAAATACCGGATCTCCCGGCTTATCTCCAATATTTACCTCTACTACACTTCCGTCTTTCTTTGCCACTACACCATGCAATGCCAGCGGAAGTGTTACCCACTGGTATTTCTTCACACCACCATAATAATGGGTATCTAACATAGCAAGCCCGGTATCTTCATAGAATGGATTCTGTTTTAAATCCATTCTCGGAGAATCCACATGTGCGCCGAGAATCCGCATGCCCTCTTCCATTGGTTTCTTTCCTACAATGAACATAGCAAGTGCTTTTCCATTATTATCTGCATACACTCTTGCACCGGATTCCAGTTTTATTCCTTCTGCAATCACTTTCTTTATATCAAGATATCCTGCTGCCTCTGCCCGCTCTACAAAAGTGCGTACACATTCTCTTTCTGTCTTACATGCTGATATAAATTTACGATACTCTTCTGCAAATTCAAAAACTTTCTTCTTCTCTTCTTCACTGTAATGATTCCATGCTACTTCTCGTTCCATATGAATGAATCTCCTTTTACTCTTCTTCCTCGTCGTCCTTCTTGTTCAGATTTGCCTGTACACGACGATACAATTCCTGAGCTGCATTGTAACCCATCTTCTTCTGTCTGTGGTTAACGGCTGCAGCCTCGCAGATAACTGCCAGATTTCGGCCTGGACGGATTGGAAGGGAATGACATACTACTTTATTTCCAAGTAACTCTGTATATTCTTCCTCAAGGCCAAGGCGGTCATACTCATTATCTTTCTTCCAGTCTTCCAGTTTAATTACAAGGTCGATATTCTGTTTCTCTTTTACACACTCAACACCGAACAAAGTCTTTACATCAATGATTCCGATACCTCTTAACTCAATGAAGTATCTGGTGATATCCGGTGATGTGCCGGTTAAGGTATGCTCATTGATTTTACGGATTTCTACCACATCATCTGTTACCAGACGATGTCCCCGCTTAATCAGTTCCAGTGCTGCTTCACTCTTACCGATTCCGCTTTCACCGGTAATCAGAAGTCCCTCACCGTAAACGTCTACCAGCACACCATGGATGGTAATACACGGAGCAAGCTCTTCACTTAAAAGATAAATCAGCTCCGCCATGAATTCTGATGTGCTTCTTCCTGTTCCGAATACCGGAACATTATTTTCCTTTGCCCTCTGTAAGAACAGGTCATCCGGCTGTAAATCCCTGCAGAAAATAACACATGGTATATCATATTTTAAGAACCGGCTGTAAATGCTGTCCTTTTCTGAATCATTCAAATGCTGCAGGTATGTATATTCTACCATACCGATAATCTGTACACGGGACTGCTCGAAATGTTCAAAATACCCGCTCAGCTGTAACGCCGGACGGTTTACATCCGCAAGTCTGATGCGGTGTCCCTTTAATTCCATATCCTCAATATATTTCTTTAACTGCAGTTTTTTTACAATTTTCTCAATTCCTACACCTTCCACGGCATGACTCCTTCCTTATCTTCACCCCTGTATTTTTATAATTCTTTACTGTTCTAATAATTTGAAACGTTCTACCAGTTCATCTAAAGAAGTTGCCTCTGCAGACAATTCTTCACTGGTTGCTGATGCTTCCTGGGATGCTGCAGAATTGGTCTGAATAACATCATCAATCTGTTTTACACCATCTTCAATTTCTTTTACTGACACTGCCTGGCGGTCAGATGCAATTCTGATATTAGCAACTTCTGTAATAATAGCATCCAGTTCTGTAATAACCTTATTTAATGATTCCGATGTCTGCTGTGTTACTTCGTTTCCATGTTCTACTTCTACCTGGTTTGTCTCCAGTAAATGCTTGGATGTCTCTGCAGATTCTGCACTGCTTTCAGCCAGCATACGAATCTGCTCCGCAACAACTGCAAATCCCTTTCCTGCTTCTCCGGCTCTTGCAGCCTCAATGGATGCATTCAGGGAAAGAAGGTTGGTCTGGCTTGCAATACCATCAATTTCAGTAATAACTCTTTCCAGCTCTTTGGATGTTGTCGAGATACGTTCCATTGCCTCCATAAGTTCCCGCATCTTGTTCTGGCTGACATTTGCTTCCATTCCTACGCTCTTTGCACGGTCATGTACAATATCTGTTGACTTGCTGTTTGCAACAACCTGTTCTGTAACCTTTGAAACATTCTCCACCAGATTATCTACTGCAATAGACTGGTCTGTTGCACCCTTTGCCAGATCCTGTGAGCTGATTGCAAGCTGTTCAGAACCGGCGGCTACCTGATTAGAAGATTCCTTAATCAGGCATAATGTACTGCTTACGTTCTGGATGGTGCTTACCAGTTCTTCCATCACCGTTTCAAATTCTCCCACATATGCTTCTTTGCATGAAGAACGTACGGTATAATTACCCTGTGCAAATTCTTTTAAAATATTCTGTAAATCGCCAACAATTTTCTGTAAAGTATCTTCCATATTACGGAACCGGTTTGCCAGTTCTCCGATTTCATCTTCAGACTGATAAGTTACTTTCTCATGCAATTCTCCATGGGAAAGATGCTCTGCTACATCTTCTAATTCCCGGATTGGTTTTACAATATAATAAATTAACCACTTGGATTCCCGGCCGGTTAAAGTAACACTTACTACTACAATTGTCAGCATAATCACAATGCAGATAACCAGAACCGGAATACGGAACGCATCCGGCACCACTGCCAGCAGAATCAATCCCAGACTGGCTAGTGCTACTGTTGCAAAATACAGCCTGAATATCATGTTAAATGCATCATTAACTTTTTTCTTGATACTTTTGTTTTTGAATTTTTCTTCTTTGGTCATAGTGATTCTCCTTTTTCTTTTTATTTTTCCTCTCCCCTGTGGAAAAAGCGGAATACTTCTTCCGCTGCTTTTTCGTTCATCGCTTCTGTCCCAGACAATTCTTCTATGGATGCACTGCGAATTGCGTCTAAGGACTGGAACCTTCTCATCAGCGCCTTTCTTCGTGCCGGCCCGATTCCCGGGATATCATCCAGCACAGAATGCACCTGTTCCTTACTTCGTAAAGAACGATGATATTCTATAGCAAACCGATGTGCTTCATCCTGTATTCTTGTAATCAAATGAAATCCTTCACCGGAAGTGTCTATCGGTATCTCTATATTCTGATAATATAATCCTCTCGTCCTGTGATGATCATCTTTTACCATTCCACAGACCGGTATGGAAAGATGCAGTTCATCCAGCACCTGAAGAGCAATATTTACCTGACCTCTTCCACCATCCATCATAATCAAATCCGGGAACTTTGTAAATCCCCCATATTGGTCATCCAGCCCTTTTTTTTGTAAAATTTTCCTTTCTTCCTGTCCATGGGTAAATCTGCGGGTCAGAACCTCGTGCATGGATGCATAATCATCCGGTCCCGTGATAGTTCTTAACTTAAATTTCCGGTAATCACTACGCTGTGGTTTTCCCTTTTCATAAACCACCATGGAACCTACCGTTTCAAATCCATTGATATTGGAAATATCATAGGCTTCCACGCGTTCTAACTTTTCTAAATCCAGCCAGGATGCAATTTCTTTCATTGCACCGATTGTCCTGCCTTCTTCACGCTTTAGCTTTTCCCTGTCCTGGGACAATACCAGTGCGGCATTTTTCTCTGCCAGCTCCACCAGTTTTTCCTTCATTCCTTTCTGCGGTACCCGGAGTACTACCTTCTGACCACGCTTCTTAGTCAACCAGTCTTCAATAACTGCTGCATCCTCCACTGCATATTGCAGCATGATTTCCTTCGGGATATATGGTGTTCCGGAATAGAACTGCTTTAAAAATGTCGTCAGAATCTGTTCCTTACTGTCTTCATTGGCAATAGTTACATAAAAATGTTCTCTTCCTATAAGCCTGCCACTCCGGATAAAGAATACCTGAACTACCGCATCCCGGTCATCGGCTGCAAGAGCTATTATATCTTTATCCTCTCCGTCGGAACTGGTGATTTTCTGCTTCTGTGCCACCTGTTTTACACTGTTTAAAAGTTCCCGGTACTCAATTGCCCGCTCAAAATCCATATTTTCCGATGCCTGCATCATACGCTCTTCTAATTCTTTTAAAACCGGCTGATAATTGCCATTTAAGAAATCTACTGCCTGATTAATTTTCTCCCGGTACTCCTCTTTGGAAATATAACCCTGACAGGGTGCCTGACACTGATGAATATGGTAATTAAGGCACGGACGTTCTTTTCCAATATCTCTTGGCAATACCCGGTTGCAGGTTCTTAAATGATAAATTTTTTTCAACAAATCTATCGTATCTTTCACCGCACCGGCACTGGTATATGGACCAAAATATCTGGATTTGTCTTTTTTCAGCTGACGGCAAAAGAGAACCCTGGGAAATTCTTCCCCCAGAGTCACCTTTATATAGGGATAAGTCTTATCATCCCGGAGCATGGTATTATACTTCGGTCTGTGTTCTTTTATTAAATTGCATTCTAATACCAGTGCTTCTAATTCCGAATCAGTGATAATATATTCAAACCGGGTAATCTTCTTTACCATCTGGTCTTTCTTGATTCCTTCGTCATGACACGCCTGAAAATACTGACGTACCCGGTTCCGAAGGCTTACTGCCTTACCTACATAAATAATGGCATCACTGGCATCATGCATGATATAGACCCCCGGCTGATCCGGAAGCTTCTTTAATTCTTCTTTAATATTAAACGTCATTCCCGTTCTCTTCTTTTTGGTCTTCTTCTTCCTTCTTTTCCTCATCCGGATCCGGCAGCCCTTTTAACTCACGGAATATCTTCATAAATTCTTTACCCGTAATGGTTTCATGTTCATATAAATAATCCGCAATATGGTCTAATACCTCGCGATTCTCTTCTAAGAGATGATATGCCTCCTGATAGCAGTTATGAATCATGGTACGGACTTCTTCATCAATCTGTGCCGCTGTCTCATCGCCGCAATTCAAATGTGCTGCACCATCCAGATATGCATTATCTACAGAAGCCAAACTCATCATGCCGAATTTATCTGACATACCAAACTGTGTAATCATTGCCCTTGCAATCTTGGTCGCATTTTCAATATCATTTGCTGCTCCACTGGTTGCAGAATGGAATACCAGTTCTTCTGCTGCACGGCCTGCCATATAAGTCGTTATCTTGGCAATTAATTCATCCTTGGTCTCAAGAAATTTCTCTTCTTCCGGTGTCTGCAAGGTGTATCCCAATGCCCCCATGGTTCTTGGTACGATAGTAATTTTCTGTACCGGTTCTGTATTCTTCTGTAATGCAGTAACCATTGCATGACCTACTTCATGATAAGAAACAATCTTCTTCTCATGATTACTCATGGCACGGTCTTTCTTCTCTTTTCCACCAACTGCCACGATTTCAAAGGCTTCAAACAAATCACTCTGATTTACAAATTTACGGTTATGTTTTACTGCATTAATAGCAGCTTCATTAATCATATTTGCAAGATCGGAGCCAACCAGTCCTGCACTTGCCAGAGCAATTGCTTCCAAATCTACGGATTCATCCATATGCACATCTTTGGAGTGTACCTTCAGCGTCTCAAGACGACCCTTCAAATCCGGTTTGTCTACAATAATTCTACGGTCAAACCGGCCTGGGCGAAGTAACGCTTTATCCAGTACTTCCGGACGGTTTGTTGCTGCCAGAACCAAAAGTCCCTTTGAAGTATCAAATCCATCCATCTCTGCCAGCAGCTGGTTTAAGGTCTGCTCACGCTCATCATTTCCACCGCCGAATCTGCTGTCACGGCTCTTGCCGATGGCATCAATCTCATCAATAAATATGATACATGGCGCCTGTTTCTGGGCATCCTTAAACAAATCTCTTACCCGGGATGCACCGACACCTACAAACATCTCTACAAAGTCAGAACCGGCCAGTGAGAAGAACGGAACATTTGCTTCTCCGGCAACTGCCTTGGCAAGCAGCGTTTTACCGGTTCCAGGTGGTCCTACAAGCAATGCTCCCTTCGGAAGTTTTGCTCCGATTTCACGGTATTTTTTCGGATTATGCAGGAAATCTACCACTTCCTGTAAAGATTCTTTTGCTTCATCCTGTCCGGCAACATCCTTAAAGGTTACACCGGTTGTCTTTTCTACATATACTTTGGCATTGCTCTTGCCGACTCCCATCATTCCACCGCCGGCCTTCTTCATGACTGCGCCAAAAATAATCCAGATAATAATCAAAGGCAATACAATACTTAAAATATTAAATACCCATGTCGATGTATTATTCGGAATATATCCGTCAATTTCTACCTTGTGTTTATTTAAGAGATCTAATAAATTTTCATCTTTAATAAATCCGGTATAATAGGTCATCTTTACCAGCGTCTTAGCATCTGACTTTGGTGTGATATTATACTGGTTTGCACCTACTTCGACCTTTTCTACCTTGTCATCCTTTACCATCTGGACAAATTCCGTATAGGTAATCCGCTGGGAAGTCATATCTGCACTGCAACGGTTTAAAAGACTCATAAAGAACAGCGTCACAAGAGTAATGATAACAAATGCCAGTATCATCTGGCCATTACCGCCCTTTTTATCGCCGTTCTGATTATTATTCCCATTATTCTGGTTATTATTTCCACCATTCTGATTATTATTTCCATTATTAAACAGGTTATCCATTGTATCCTCCGTATATGATTCTCGAAACTCTCCCAAAATATAGTTCTTATTATATGTAATCTGCCCGGATAAATCAATAATAACTCTGTTAAGTTTTCCTTTCTTTTCTAAATATTTTATAAATTTTTGTGGATTTATTTTTACTGTCGTTGTATAATAGACTAAGTTTGAGAAAAAATGAGACCGACGGCGCATTCACTGTCGGTCTATCTAAGTTTTAACCATATACACACATTTAAGGAGGAACTACCATGCCTGTAAAATACGTCTTTGTCACCGGTGGAGTTGTTTCCGGTCTCGGAAAAGGCATTACTGCTGCATCACTTGGCCGTCTGTTAAAAGCCAGAGGCTACAAGGTTACTATGCAGAAATTTGACCCGTATATCAATATTGACCCGGGTACCATGAACCCAATCCAGCACGGTGAAGTTTTCGTTACCGATGATGGAGCAGAAACCGACCTGGATTTAGGCCATTATGAACGTTTCATTGATGAAAGTCTTACCAAGAATTCTAACGTTACTACCGGAAAGGTTTACTGGTCTGTACTTCAGAAAGAACGCCGTGGAGACTTTGGTGGAGGTACTGTTCAGGTAATTCCACATATTACCAATGAAATCAAGAGCCGATTCTACCGTAACTTTACTTCCAATGATACCCATATTGCCATCATTGAAGTAGGTGGTACTGTTGGAGATATTGAAAGCCAGCCTTTCTTAGAGTCTATCAGACAGTTCCAGCATGAAGTCGGACATGAAAATGCAATTCTGATTCATGTAACACTGATTCCTTATATCAAGGCATCCGGTGAATTAAAGACCAAACCGACACAGTCCAGTGTAAAGGAATTACAGGGAATGGGTATCCAGCC
>ERZ772897.3254-NODE-3254-length-12396-cov-4.479135_pt1 | contig 12396 bp, 13 predicted proteins | sample MGYA00512125_ERZ772897 | MGnify/ENA primary metagenome ERZ772897 (study PRJEB29015, sample SAMEA2737660) | human gut metagenome | biome: human gut; feature: human-associated habitat; material: faeces | place: China | collected 2012 ... | reverse complement strand
AAAACATTCAGCGATCCCGATACCAGCATCCTGATTGATTTATTGCTCATAAAACCTGATTCTCCTCTTCTTTAATAAGCTACACTATATATGATTCACCCTAAAAAATCAAGGTCCATGTCTACTGCCTCGGCAATATCCTTATATATATCTCTCATAAATCTGCAAAATGTAATCTCTGTCATAAGATATCTGTTTACAATGTCCTGATTCCTCATGTCGGCATATTCCTTATTAAGATTCTCCATTGCTGCAAACATGTCTGGAACATTTTCTGAATTCTGTAATTCAAAATTCTTCATACGGAATTCATCCACCTGTCTCTTCAAGTCAGGCGTCCTGTCTATTTCAGACTGAAGTCTTCTGTATTCCCTATATTCTTCACTGTTAAGAATTTCATGTATAATCTCTTTCTTAAGTTCATCAATCCTACGCATGAAAAACACCTCTCCAACTGTCTGCAGTAATATCCAGCAACATATATTATATCTGTGCTTCCATAATGATTGGAAGTATCACAGGATTTCTCTTAATCTTCTTCCAGAGATACTCGCTCAAATCATCCTTAATAATATTCTTAATCTTGCTCCAGTCAGTAATGTTCTTATCAAGACATCTGTCAACTGAATCAGACACTATTGCTCTTGCCTCATCAAGAAGCTCTTCAGCCTCTCTTACATACACAAAACCTCTTGTAACAATATCTGGACCTGCTATAAGCTGTCCGGTATATTTCTCAAGTGTAAGAACAACAATGATAATACCATTCTCTGCAAGGTTCTGTCTGTCTCTTAATACAATATTTCCTACATCTCCTACGCCAAGTCCATCAACAAAAATAGCTCCTGTCTGTACATGGTCAACAACCTGTGCATGCTCATCATTAAGCTCAAGTACATCTCCAGATTTTGCAATAATAACATGATCCTTGTCATATCCAAGTGACATAACAACATCTCTCTGTGCAACAAGGTGTCTGTATTCACCATGGACAGGAATAGAATACTTAGGCTTTACAAGAGAATATATAAGCTTAATCTCTTCCTGACATGCATGTCCTGATACATGTGTATCCTGGAATATAACCTTAGCTCCCTTCATACCAAGTTCATTAATAACCTTGGCTACTGACTTCTCATTACCAGGTATAGGAGTTGATGAGAACACAACGCAGTCACCAGGCTGGATAGATACCTTTCTGTGAAGGTTAGCTGCCATTCTTGAAAGAGCTGCCATAGACTCACCCTGACTTCCTGTTGTGATAAGCACAATCTGCTCAGGTGTATAATTCTTCATCTCATCCGTTTCAATAAGAGTTCCGTCCGGAATCTTAAGATAATCAAGGTCTTCTGCAACCTCAATAATATTAACCATACTTCGGCCTTCAACACAGACTTTTCTTCCATACTTAACCGCTGAATTGATAATCTGCTGCACTCTGTCAACATTAGATGCAAATGTAGCTATGATTATTCTGCTGTTCTTATTATCATTGAATATCTTTTCAAATGTAGCTCCAACAGTTCTCTCTGACATAGTAAAACCAGGTCTTAAAGCATTCGTACTGTCGCACATAAGTGCAAGTACACCCTTCTTTCCAAGTTCACCAAGTCTTTGAAGATCAATAGGATCACCATATACAGGTGTATAATCAACCTTAAAATCTCCTGTGTGGACAATAATTCCTGCCGGTGAGTATATAGCAAGTGCTGCGGCATCTGCAATACTATGGTTAGTTCTTATGAACTCAACCCTGAAATCGCCAAGAGTTACAGATTGTCCATACTTAACAACCTTTCTCTTAACTGACTTTAACATATTATGTTCCTTAAGCTTTGACTCTATAAGTCCCATAGTAAGCTTAGTAGCGTATATAGGAACATTGACATCCTTTAAAACATATGGAATTGCACCAATATGATCCTCATGTCCATGAGTAATAACGAATCCTTTAACCTTATTAAGATTCTCCTTAAGATAAGTAACATCTGGTATAACTAAATCAATACCAAGCATATCTTCCTCTGGGAAAGATAAGCCACAATCCACAACAACAATACTGTCATCATACTCAATGGCAGTAATGTTCATTCCTATCTGCTCAAGACCACCCAATGGTATAATCCTGACAGACGCATTCTCTGCTTTTTTCATAAACACCTCATAATAAAAATAAAATATAAAATATGAATAAGGCTCACACCTTATTTAAGTTCAACATCATCATCCATTAATTCAGAAAACACCTTGCCTACCACTTCAAGTTCACTGTCTTCCTCTACAAACTCATAAACAGCTTCTTCACTTGCCGCATCAGATGTATCCTTAAGAATATAAGCTTCTGCTTCCTCGTCCTCATTATCTGACTCTGATACAAGCAGGTAATTAATTCCGTTAATTCTAGTTTCTTCAATCACATAAAATTGTGTCTTCTCACCGTTCTCGTCAATAAATTCAAGCTTTTCCATGAAAAACAAATCCTCCAAATATTACTTCTGTTTAGATTCCATATATCCACGCAAAATAAAAACAGCCGCAAGCTGATCAATAACTGTCTTGCGGTTTTCTCGCCTCATCCCGCATTCTTCAAGGACTTCGTCTGCTTCAACTGTAGTAAGTCTTTCATCCCACAGTGTAACAGGTAATCCTGTTCGTCTTTCCAGTGCTGCTGCAAATTCTTCACAGGCCTTAGCCCGTTCCCCAATAGTATCATCCATGTTCTTAGGATAGCCAACCACGATTTCAGTTACATCATATTCGGATATAATCTGTTCTATCCTGGCATAAGTTCTTCGTAACTTATTATTCTCTTTTCTTGTTATCGTTTCGAAAGGCTGTGCAGTTATCCCAAGCGGATCGCTCAAGGCAACTCCAACAGTCTTCGTTCCGACATCTAAGCCTATAATTCTCATATTATAAGCCTTTACCTTCAATGAAATATCTTACAACCTCTTCAACAAGTTCATCTCTCTCAGCCTTCATAATAAGACTTCTTGCATTATTATGACTTGTAATATATGTTGGGTCACCAGACATAATATATCCAACTATCTGGTTAACCGGATTGTACCCCTTCTCTTTAAGAGCAAGATATACCTGCTCAAGTATGCCTTCTACTGAAATTGTCTTCTCTGGTTGAGTCTTAAAAAATTGAGTGTTGTTATCTACCATATCTACCACGCCCTTTCGTATATTGTTTATAATATAATAAATAAATGAATTATACAAGTATTTAATCCAAAAAACATTGTAAAAATAATGTAAAAAAGCTGTCCGGACGACATGTATTTGCCCGGACAGCCCTGTTATAATCATACGATAATATTTTGACATATATTTTAATTAAGATTTCCGCCATATGAATCCGGCATCGTTCCCATTGTAATATTGAGATTGCCATTCCTTACTCTTAACTCATCTATGAACTGCTTCTGCTCGCTCTCGTCTTTCATCCTGCACTCATAGGTAAGCTCAAACATTGTACCCATATTAGTTGTCTTTACTTTTTTAAGTACATTTTCACTAAGATACTTATCAAATATATCATCAAATACTGCCATATAGTTAAGATTCTCTGGAATTGTGATTCTTAACTGTTTTCTACGTTCATCTCTTGTTCCAAATCCTGTTACCGATAGCACTACAAATACCAGCAGAATTATTACTGTGAAACACCCTGCAAATGTCACAAATCCAAGTCCACATGCCAGACCAGATGCCATTGCAAAGAATACTACTGATATATCTTTAGCACTTCCCGGTGCTGAACGGAATCTTACTAAAGCAAAAGCTCCCGCCATTGAAAACGCTCTTGCAACATTACTTCCTACAAGAAGAATAACTGCTGCCACTATCGCTGGTAAAAGAGCAAGACCTATTATAAAACTTTTATTATAACCATCCTTCTTCGATACAAGTGTATACACAAATGCTATCACTAAACCAATAACAACTGCTGCCAATATTCCTAACATTGACTGGCTAATGCTGATTGTATTCTCTGATGTTGATGTAAAGATTGATTCGAACATGTATTTTCTCCCTTATCCATTAAACTTGTGTAATTCGTAAGGACATACTGCTTATATTCAGTACCATACTTAGAAAACGATACCGGGTAAACATTAAGTTCTGATATTATCTTAGTAAACCACAGCGGAACAGCGCCGCTTATCTTAACTTCCATTAAATACTTACCATCCGGCAAAAGCTTCTTTCCATAGCTTCCATGCTCAAGTCTTATATCTTCCCTTCTGGTCGTAATATTTTTATCAAATGTAATCCTGAAATCACCGTCATCTTTCTCAAAGTACGCGAATCTGTCATATGAAAGATAAACTTTAGGCTGCAAATGATAGAAATTCTTGAAGTAATCAATCTCCTTAAGCACCTGCCTGTTTATTCTTCCTTCATGGCTATCTGGACATATGTCGTCATCAAGAAAATAATATGCCTCCTGAAGCGTAATTGAAGTTCTTCTTTTATTGACAATACCATCGTACTTCTTCTTAATCTCTACAAAGACATTATCTGTAAGCTCTGGCGTCCCATAAGCTCTCAGTCTTAACTTTTCTTTGTATACCGGTTTCTCAATAGAAGCTCTTATAAGCTGGTCATTCTCAGTATCATAATATATGTTGCTGATTCTGTAAGCCTCACCATTTCTGTTATACGCATCCGGATTCATATAATCAGATATCTTGTAAGTCAGCTTATGAAAAGTATCTTCATCTATAATGTATTTCTTCTCATAACGGTTAAAAACTTCAATTGCCATATCAGGCACTCCTTTCTGTCTCTTTTGTTCTTACAAGTAAGATATTAATTGGAAAATGTGACCAAACTATGTAAAAAGTAAGTAAAATCAATGTAGTTTTGTGAAAAACCCACACAAACATTACTTTGTTGCAGAATAGTAGGTTTACAAAAGCATCTGATAACATCCATATATCATCTAAGACCTACTAATGGCTTATAACTTTATAATTTAGTAGGTTTCTAGCTCCGGTTAGCTGAATCTAATCATTTGTTTTTCTTTCTTCTAACGTCAAAAACACCCACTAAATCACTGGTATGAAATGTTTTAGTGGGTCTTTGACAATTTCTCATGTTAAAAGTTCTAAAAATAAGCCTACTAAATTCCAGTTTTCTTAATATCTAGTAGGTTTTAGCAGATTACCAAGCAATTACTGCAGTCCAATATGCAGTCAAAGTCAAAAAAGGATGCCACTTTCGCGGCATCCTTCAAAAAAACTACTTCATATGTACATCAAGCTGGTTGAACGGAATCTCAATTCCATTCTCATCAAATATATTCTTATATCTTTCAAGCAGGTTAAATCTTACATTCCAGTAGTCTGCTGTATTAACCCATGCTCTTGTTTCAAGTGTTACACAGCTTTCATCAAGACTCTTGACAACAACCAGAATATCCTTGTCCTTAAGTATTCCCTTCTCGCTGTTAATAACCTGTTCAAGAAGCTTCTTGGCTTTAGGAATATCTGATGAATAGCCAATTCCTATCTGGATATCAATTCTTCTTGTATTCTCTGCGCCTACGTTAACAATGCTTGAATTAGAAAGTGAACCGTTCGGGAGCATTACTACTTTATTATCAATAGTAACAAGCCTTGTGTAAAGAATCTCTATAGACTTTACAGTTCCTTCATTAGTTCCGACTATAATATAATCACCAACCTTAAAAGGCTTGAATATAAGAATAAGAATTCCTCCTGCAAAGTTCGAAAGGCTTCCCTGCAGGGACATACCAATCGCAAGTGCTGCAGAACCAAAAAGTGTGAGCAGTGATGTCGTCTGGAATCCCAGCTTGTCCACAACTATCATGATAAGTATTGCATACATTACAAACTTAAGCACTGATACCACAAAATTAACAACGCCTTTGTCAAGCGTACTTCTGTCCAGCATCTTCTTTACAAGCTTATCAAGCACTCTGATTATCTTCTTGCCAATAAACCATATTAAGACAGCAATAACAATTTTACCAATAAGTGAAACCGACCAGTTTCCTAAATCATTGAGAAGCTGCTTGACATGGGCAATAGAAAAGAATCTGGTTATTTCATCTGTTTCCTGCTGGATTGTTGTGGCTGCATCTGCCACAAGTCCTATGAATCCCATAGCTGATCCCCCTTTGTATTATTTCATCTTCTTTTTAAGCTGTTCTAACTTCTTCTTAGTCTCTATATCAATCTCTTCACTTGCACGCGCTGCTTCTTCTGCTTTTCTTACAGCTTCTTCCTTAGCCTGAAGTGCTTCCATGCAGGCTTTCTCTGCCTGTTTTCTTGCTTCAACCGCCCGCTTTGCTTCCTCTGCTGCAGCAAGTTCAAGCATTTCAGCCTCTGCTGCCTTTCTCATGGCTTCCTTCTTTGCAATTGCAGCCCTCTTTAATACAGCAATCTCCTCGAGTTCAAGCTGTGTATACGGTTCACTGTTATATATAACGAATGAAAGTCCGGGAAGTGTAATATCAATATATTCCATATCATCACCATCATTATCTGATTTGATAATCTGTCCATTAACCTTCTCGTCTCCACCGAACTTCTTCCACTCACTGTTAAATACTTCCTTATACTTTCCGCGCACATCAACGTGAAGTCTGTAGTTTTCCCTCCTAACAGGAGTAAAATTTACAGCAATCACAAGCTTATCACCCTTGCTGTCAGCTCTCTGCATTGCAATAACAGTCTCTTCAGGATTAGAATTCTCGAGCCACATAAATCCATCAGGGTCATTGTCAAGCTCATATAGAGCCGCATTTTTCGCATAGAACTTATTAAGCTCCGACATGAATTTCTCAAGTCCTGCATCCTGTCCTGCTGCAAACATCTTGCTTCCCGGATGTGCATACATGAATCCAAGTGCAGCCTTGATATCTGACAAATGTGCCTTCTCATCACTGCCTGACACCATATCCACAAATGCTTTCTCCCTGAAATCATCATGATTGAGCGAGAGCATGAAATCCTCTCCGTAATTATAGAGCATTCCATATGTCAGCTTGTCATACTCACCTTTTCTGAACAGCGGGTCAGTTCCCATGAATTCAAGAAAATCCTTAGTCCAGCAGTTATTCTGCTTATAAGTAAACATAAGAGGGTCATCATTATCTGCCGCAGTAACTCCAAACCAGCCGCTTGATTCTTCTGCTATTGTAAAACAGCCATCGCCACGTTTAGCAATATATTTGTTCATAGTCTTAAGAAATTCGATTGCGTCAAGATTCTCATTGCCGCCATACATGTTAGGTGTCCATGTACCCGGCTGCTTACCGTAATCGAGGTAAAGCATTGAAGCAACACCGTCAATTCTGATACCGTCAATATGGTAATCATTAAGCCACATTAATACGCTTGATAAAAGAAAACTTCTTACAGCACCTTTCTTATAGTCAAATGTGACAACATCCCACTCAGGATGCTTCTCTAGTGATGGCTTAAGATATCCGTAAGCATCTGCCCCGTCAAAATCATACAATCCCTTAACTTCTGTACCAAAGTAAGCACCATTCCAGTCAATTATTACGCCAATTCCAGCGTTATGGCAGTCATCAACCAGCTTTTTAAATGCATCACTGCCGCCTATTCGGTGTGTTACCGTAAAATATCCCAATGTTGAATATCCATTCATCTCCTCATTAAGATACTCCGCAACCGGAAGGAAACATACATGTGTATATCCCTCCTGCTTTACAAAATCCACAAGCTCATCTGCACTTTTTTCTTTCAGCCAGTCAGTAAGTGACACCTCATATACTGTTACAGGCTTCTTCTTTCCTGCTTCTTTCTTTCTCTTTATCATCCATAGCCCATCGTTCCATGCATATGAATCAGGCATGTTCTCATCACTTACCACTGATGCAGTAATTGGAACTGATGATATCTGTCTTGATACAGGGTCTAACTTTCTTGTAGTCCCCTTACCCTGTCTCTTAATTTCATACATATATCCGCATCCGGCTGCCAGTCCCGGAATAAACAGTTCAAATACTCCTGTGTCCTCAATTCTTTCCATTAAGTGGACTCTGCCGTCGTATTTGTTAAACTCTCCTACGACACTTACGCTGAGTGCCTTAGGTGCCCATACATTAAAAAGCACTCCCTTCACGCCATTGACAGTTCTTTCATGAGCGCCGAATATATGTGCTGCATTTTTCTCTTCTCCTGCAAGAAATGCTTTGTAATCTTCCGGTTTCGTAACATTTGCAAATGCATATGGGTCCGTATATTCTGTGACCTCTCCATTAACCTTCTCCACTGAATAAGTGTATGAAAGCTTTTTCTTAGATGAAACAAGTGCTGCAAAGAATCCGGATTCATCAACCTTTTCCATATTAACAGCAGTTTTTCTGCCATCTATATGCAGCTTAACTGCCACTGCATCAGGACGCATTATCTGTATAAGCAGTCCCTTACCGGTAACATGTGCCCCAAGCAACTCCTTTGGCTTGTCACACTCTGCATATACAATCCCCTCTATCTCCGGCCAGTTCATCAGGCCGTATAAGTTTTTATTCATACATTACCCCCATCCACTGTTTAAAGCATTCCGTCCATGATGACACCTGTGGTTCATAATGTCCCATATTCTTAGTCGCAGTCTCTCGTGTGCCAAGTCCAAGACCATGAGTACCTTTAGCATATACATGATAATCAAACGGAATCTCCTGTTTTCTTAACGCCTCTACCATAAGTAATGAATTTTCAAGCGGAACTGTCTTATCTTCACATGTATGCCATATGAATGCAGGTGGTGTGTCCTTATCCACTCTCTTTTCTATAGACACTTCATCTATAAACTCATCATATTTTTCCCCAAGACTTCTCTCAAATGATGCCCTGTGTGCATCAATCCCTGATGTAATTACAGGATAACCTAACAGCATGCCATCAGGCTTAACATACTCATGACTGCAGTGAAGTACATTTTCCAGAAGATAATCAAGTCTTTTTGAATTCCATCCGGTGTAAAATTCTCTAATTCCTTACTATTCCACATTGTCCCTAGACTACAAGCAACATGACCTCCTGCTGAAAATCCTGCGATAATGATTTTGTCAGGATCAACATCCCATTCTGCTGCATTATCTCTTACATACTTCATTGTATAGGCTGCCTCAAAAAGCTGTGCAGGATACGTAACAGGTGCAAGACTGTATCTCAATACAACAGCATTATACCCCATATCAAGCATCTTAATAGCTATAGCTTCTCCTTCTCTTGGAGAATGATGATTATATCCGCCACCCGGACAGATAACAATAAGAGGTCTCTTAAACGGATCCTGATCCTTAGGGAACACATCCTTGATATAAGTTGTTATTGTGGCACTGCCCCGCTGCTTTATCCCCAGCTCCTCATATGGTAATTCTATAGTAAATGTTTCGTGTAACATTATTTTCTCCTCCTAACTGAATTATTCTGTATATTATGTCTGTAGTGTAGTGGTGGTGATGTGCGTATATTTTCGTGTGTGGTCGATTTATGACGAGCTGTGTGGGAGTTAATGCCGTTAGATGCATAAGCGCTGTGAATGAAAGCTCGTTCAAGCGAAGCGCGTTTGCTTTCGTTCACAGTAAAAAACTTTGCAGATAACGGCATTTACTCCCACTAAGCGCAGGAATCATGAGACCATGCACGAAAATATACACACATCACCCTTCAGCACATCTACACCGAAAATACATAAAATCCACTTAGAATCTATGTATGAAAAGTCCGCTTCTAAGTTTAGGCTCAAACCATGTTGATTTAGGTGGCATTAATAGTCCTGCGTCCGCTACTGCAAAAAGTTCTCCAATAGAAGTTGCATACATTGAAAAAGCAAGAACGCAATCCTCATCACATCTTCTCTCAAGCTCGCCTAAACCGCGGATTCCGCCTACGAAGTCTATTCTCTTATCTGTCTTAGGGTCGTGGATTCCTAAGAGTGGCTCTAAGACGTTGTTCTGGAGTACTGCTACATCTAATCCGTCTACCGGGTCGCTGCTTAAGATTTCTTCTTTGGCTGTGAGTGTGTACCATTTTTTGCCAAGATACATTCCGAATTCACCTTTCTTAGAAGGTGCAACCTGTGTGCTGCTCTCGCTTACAGTGAATTTATCTTTAATCTTTGCCATGAACTCTTCTTCACTTAAACCATTCAGGTCCTTTACAACTCTGTTATATGGCATTATCATAAGTTCTTCGTCTGGGAATAATACTGACAGGAAATAATTGAACTCTTCATTGCCTGTATATCCCGGATTAGCTTCTCTTCTGCGTAAACCTACCTTTACAGCAGAAGCTGCCCTGTGGTGTCCGTCCGCAATATATATCTGGTTAATTCCTGCAAATGCGTTCTCTATTGTCTCTACAGATTCTTTACTGCTTATTTTCCATACCTGATGTCTTATTCCATCAACCGCTGTAAAACTGTATACAGGCTTTTCCTGCTTAGCTTTGGCAACCTCTGCACTTATTACTGCATTAGCTCTGTATGCCAGGAATATAGGACCAGTCTGGGCACTGCATGTATCAACATGGTTAATTCTGTCTAATTCCTTATCAGCTCTTGTGTTCTCATGCTTCTTAATAACATTATTAAGATAATCATCAATAGAAGCACATGCTACAATTCCTGTCTGTGTCCTTCCATCCATTGTAAGCTCATACACATAATATGCCTTGTCCTTATCTGTTATAAATATTCCATCATCTATAGCTTCCATAAGCATATCATGGGCTTTCTTATATACCTGCTCACTATACATATCAACTGATTCATCAAACTGGGTCTCTGCCCTATCAATCTTAAGAAATGATAATGGTTCTCTTTCCACCTCTGCTCTTGCTTCCTTTGAATCATACACATCATAAGGAAGAGCTGCTACTCTGTCTGCCACTTTCTCAGCCGGTCTGACACATTCAAATGGTCTTATTACTGCCATACTAACCTCCATCCGCACTATTTAACTTAAGTACTATACTTTCATATATTAGATATATTTTAACATTCAGACAACCTTAATACAAGAAAGACCAGCCAAATGTTACAACAAATGACTGGTCTTTGATATTATTATCATTATATATGATTACTTAATAACTCTTACCTTGATAACACCTTCAATTGCTGAAAGCTCTTCAACTACTGCCTCTGGTGCAGATGCTTCAATATCTAAGAGAGAGTATGCATAATCACCTCTTGACTGGTTAGCCATAGATGATATATTGATGCCTGCAGCACCAAGAACTGTTGTTATCTTACTGATAACCGCTGGAACATTCTTGTGGCATACAGTAATTCTTCCTTTAGTTGCACATACTCCGCAATCACAGTTAGGGTAATTAACTGAATTAACAATATTACCGTTCTCGATAAAGTTTCTAAGCTCATTAACTGCCATAATAGCACAGTTATCTTCAGCTTCTGCTGTTGAAGCTCCAAGATGAGGAAGAACAATTGCTCCCTCCATCTTAGCTGTTGTTGGGTTAGGGAAATCTGAAACATAAGTCTTAACTCTTCCAGACTTAAGTGCCTCACCGATAGCAGCTTCATCAACAAGTACATCTCTTGCACAGTTGATAATTACTGTTCCATCCTGCATAAGGTCAAATGCTTCCTTATTAATCATTCCCTTAGTGCTGTCAAGTGCAGGAACATGAACTGTAATATAGTTACATTCCTTATAGATATCCTTAACATCAGATATGTACTTAACTTCACTTGAAAGATTCCATGCAGCCTTAACTGAAACATATGGGTCATATCCGTATACTTCCATTCCAAGTGCAGAAGCAGCGTTCGCCACCATTGCTCCGATGGCACCAAGACCGATGATACCCAGCTTCTTGCCCATGATCTCGCATCCTGCGAACTGCTTCTTCTGCTTCTCAGCAAGTTTATCGATGTCTTCCTGGTCTTTCTCTTTGGCAACCCATTCGATACCACCTACGATATCACGGGAAGCAAGGAGCATACCTGCAAGTACAAGCTCTTTTACACCGTTTGCATTGGCGCCCGGTGTATTGAATACTACCACACCTTTTTCTGCACAGTCCTTTACAGGAATATTGTTGACACCTGCACCTGCACGTGCGATTACCTTCACGCTCTCAGGAAGCTCCATGTCATGCATCTTTGCACTTCTTACAAGGACTGCATCACACTCCTGCAGATCTTCGCTTTTCTTATATTCTTCATCAAATAATCCCAGGCCTTTTTCTGCAATGGGATTCAGGCAATGATACTGAAACATTATGCATTTTCCTCCTCAAACTTCTTCATGAAAGCAACCAGTGCTTCCACACCTTCTTTTGGCATAGCATTGTAGATACTTGCACGCATACCGCCCACTGTACGGTGTCCCTTTAAGTTTACAAGTCCTGCCTC
>ERZ772897.3252-NODE-3252-length-12401-cov-15.532075_pt1 | contig 12401 bp, 19 predicted proteins | sample MGYA00512125_ERZ772897 | MGnify/ENA primary metagenome ERZ772897 (study PRJEB29015, sample SAMEA2737660) | human gut metagenome | biome: human gut; feature: human-associated habitat; material: faeces | place: China | collected 2012 ... | reverse complement strand
AGGCGTTTTCTCATATCATCGTTAATTCTGATTCTTATTGACTCTCCCTTTGGGTTGCTAGAAGTTTTTCACATATCATCATCCTACCTTATCTTTGAATATCTTTACGGTTTCGTGTTGCTTTCTACGAACATATTCAACATCGTTCATTCCGGTGTCTTTGTAGTAGATGTTTTCTTTGTGCCCATCAAGATATTCGATTTCGCCAACACAACAGCCGTTTATAAGTCCTGTTTCGTTATTTGTAGCAACCATATCAACAAGATTTCTCACTTGCTTTATGCCTTTTGACTGAAGATATCTTTTAAAAGGCGGTCTGGATATTAAAGTTGTTTTGATTGAATAATTTAAAAGCAATTGAGCTTTCTTTCTTCCAATTTCTCCGCTTATATACATATCAAATATTTCCGAATGTTTTTCAACCGAAGTTTTTGGCTTTCTTCCACCATTTATGCTTTTTCTATAATGGCTTATGTGCTGACCGCAATGAGCCGCTTTATGGCATTGATGACAAAGAGGAACCATATTGCTTTCTATATCCCGTCCGCCTAACGCAAGAGGAACTATGTGATGATACTCAATATTTTTATCCGTTCCGCAATTACAGCAGACATTCCCAACCGATTGTTTGATTTGCTTGCTTAATGTTTTTCTCACTTTAGTATTCTCCATTATGCGAAGGCGTTTTTTATTTTTTCGGGAACTTGAAGGACTCACTCGGCGTGCATGAGGTACTATATACACCCCTCCCCCACCCGTATTCAACGAGAATGCCAGGTGGTATATTATTAAAAGTGAATAACTATCTGAATATTAAATCTATTTGAAAAATCACGGTTTTTCTTATAGATTGCTATACAGAATGCACAACTCATATCATCGTATCTGTACATATATTACAATTCTTTCCAATTCCAGCCTTTTCTGCACCCTTTGTCCGTCCTCTGCGAACTTCTTTAGGTCTCTGATCTGTTACAACTCCGGCTTCTCCATCTCTGGAAGCTCCAGCGCCGCCCTGTGCTTATCCGCGATCTGCTGCGCTGTTTGGTGTGGTATGCCGTCCTGCTGTGCTGTTTGAACTGGTGCTGTCTCTGCCATTCCATAAGCAGCTTTGGCAACAAATATTAAATTGGCATTTGTGCCGGGCTGATTGTTTAATCTGTTTACTGTACAATTCTTGCAGATATCGAACCATTTTTTAACCGTGTCGCCGTGTGATGTGCTTGCCCTGTACTGTCCGTTAGACCATTTGGTAAACGTTCTACGCTCTATTCCTACCAAAAAGCTAAATACTTCTAACGTTGGTAACACTCCGTATTTAGTGCATATTCTCACGTATACACTAAATATATTATCTAATAATTCTATATCCTCTGTACCTGGTTTCGGTATTCTATCAGCAATATAAAAGATCATATCTACAAAACTATCAGCAACAGTAGCTTTATACTCTTTCTGTGTATCAAATTCTTCTGGAGTTACTTGTAACACAGTGTTTATATATTCATCCACAAGCCTGTATATATCATTCTCATATACTTCTATTCCCTGTTCTGTTACTGTTGTATTACTCTTTTTCACTGTATCACCTCCAAAAATTGAAATAAAAAAAGACGACAAAAACACGTTCGCAGATACAATCCGGGACCTTTCTAAATCCCTTTCTTCTTTCCGATCTGCTCGGTTTTAATCGTCTTAAATAGTTTTATTATTCTTATTGCCTTTCGGCTTATTTAGTTGTTGATTCTGTTTTACCACATTTTTATATTACTTGTCAACAGTCTATTTGATTTTATTTTATTGTTATATTTAACTCTATATATCTATACAGTACTGTATAGCATGTATATTAATAAACTCTAGGTCTCTAGAATCTAGGACGGGATTATAAAAACCAGTTATTATATACTTATACATTATGTAATACGGTCATTTTCTGGCTATTAAACACAAAAAGCCAGACCTTCCGGCACCTTATCCGGCATGATCTGGCTGATTAATCAATATTCTTTTCGCGCTCTGGCTTGTAGCTCCCGTCCTGAGTTCCGTCGCCTGTCGTTATTTTTATTTTATCCACATCGGTTTTAAAAATCAATACCCAAAATAAAAAAATTTTGCTTGACAACTTCGGCGGTTTTGTGATAAATGTATTATAACAGCTTCGGCGGTGGGGCTGTTTACCGGCTGAGTGCCGCGCCGTCGTTACGCCGCCAAAATAAGACAACAAAAGCCCCGGGATTATCTCTCAGGGGCTTTATTGCGTCTTTCCACTATGGAACTATTAAAGTTTGCACTTATTCAGTACTATTTCAAATTTACATTCAATTACCTCAGTAATTGTTGCCTAAATAATACTATAGATCAGATAAAAAAACAAGGATTGTTTAAATTATCACAATCTGTAATTACTTTCATTCCTCTATCTAAATATTTTACTCGAACATCATTAAATATTCGTTTTCCCTTGCTAATCGTGTAATTTTTATGAACTGTGTAAACAGTTCCGGGCGTTTTTGCCGTAGCCGGCGCATAGGCGCACATATCAAGCGTCATTTCCCGTGCTGGCAAAACATCAACAACCTGCACGTCGTCAATTCTTATCAAGTCCTCATGTCGTCCCAGGCTTGGAAATGTCCGCGGGTTCAGAATCTTTCTGCAGATCACATCAACTTCTTTCTGATTTTCTGGCATAATGTGTAATCTCAGGTCCAGATCAGACACAACGCTTTCATAAATTGGCGTATTGACCCAGCCCACAAACGAATCCCCAGATTTTACCCTGACCGGAAAACGCTGCTTAAATTCCTCCGTTTCTGATCCTGCGACAGCTCCGCCGCGCCACCTCATACAAATTTCCGGCTTGTTCATGACTCCGTTTCCGGCTACGGATATTTTCATATCATGCCAGCTATCCCACCGACAAAGGAAATGAACCATCCCAGCAATTGTAGAAAAAGGCGGAAGCGGGTATGTTTCGCCCCGCTTGCCATTCCATCCCGGCATTGAAAACCGGGCGGTGTCCATATGTCCTTGTATCATTATTGCTTTCATGCATTCATTTCCTTGTCTGCTCGAAAGCCTTCAAGGATATCGTCATACAGACTTTCGGGTATTTCTTCCTCCATCAGTGGCTTTCTTTCTTCAAGTTCTGAGTCGAGGCTTGCATCGATGTCTGCAAGCGCCTGCTCTCTATCGAATCCCATTGCTACAACTTCGTTTAATAAATCAATTGTTTTCTTCATTTCTCTTTTCCTCCATGTTTTTATTTCCAACGTTTTACGATGTCTCCATCGTAATGATTGGGCGCGTCTTCGTCTGGGTTGACGCTTTCCAAGATGTAAAACTCCGTCCTGTGTTTCCGACTTATTTTTTTAAAGCATTATATAGGACTCTCCGTCTCCGTCATACTCGTTTGCTGCCTCTTCCGCCTCTTCCAGGCTGGAATAAACACCAATTGTTTCATAGCTGGGTTTTTCAACAACTTCGATTTCCATTGAAGTTGTTTCTAATGTGTCTATAAAGTCCGTCTGTACGAACTCGTTTTCGTCCTCGTCAAACTCGAACTCATTTTCCTCAATCACATATTCCTCAACTGAGTAAAACGTCATATTGTGATTTTCAAACTTGCTGACGCTTGTCTTGCGTTTTGCAAGTTCCTTTTTAGCCTCTTCCAGATCGTCAAACGTTTTTATGTATTCGGGATCCGGATCCAAAGCTGTACATCCTTGTTTGATCTCTCTTCTGTCTCTGCGGTTAAATTCCATCGTTCTTTTTACTAAATCATATTTTCTCATGTTCCTATTCCTCCTCTTCCATATTCCGTCCCTTCTGGGGCTGCGTAATTGGTTTTCTTTAACTGTCCTTATTATACATTATTTATAATGTAATTGTCAATACTAAATTTACATTATTTTTAAAGTTTTTATTTTTCTGTAGTATCTACATATTTTATAATATTCCCTGGCTGCGTATTTAATATAGAACAAATTTTGTCAAGCGCTTTAATCCCTACCATTTTATTTTCCCTTAGGCATTGTATAGCATTCTCCCCCAACAGCTTTTCTTTTCTTAATTTGCTAGGCGTATAGCCTGCATCGCTCAAAGTTTCTAATACGTTAAGTCTATATACAAACATTTCTTTTTCTCCTCTCTAATCATTTTTATATAACTACATTATATATTAGATAACTTTTAATTGCAATAACTTTTACATTAAAAATAATGCACAAATTCTATATAACTATTTACATTATTTTTCATGTATTTTGTGTATTGATATTACATTAATTATAATGTATTATATAACCATCAACAGAGAACAAAAACTTAAAACCGAAAAGGAGAAATCAGAATGAAAAAATTATTTTTTAAAACATTATTCAAGGCGAACCGTATTTACTCAGTTGCTTGGATGGCGGCAACGGGAAAAGATAAATCTGCTTTCCGTGAAGAGAGTAAAATTCACGAAATTATCCTCGCTATCATGTCGGGGGTGTGTGAATGAACTACGGGAAATACCTGGGGCTAATCGAAAAATCCCATACAAAAAGAAAATTAGAAAAGCTCCTGGACCTGATCGGGAGTGACTTCTCCGGGATTAACTCCCGACAATATGAGGAACTGAAGTTCTTAATTCTCTATAAAATGTCAGCATAAAAAGGACTCCAGAAAACCCGGAGCCCTAAATATAATTATTAAAATACCAGCAAAGTTATTATAACTCTAACAGGAGGAAAAAACAATGACAAATAAATATACAAAGTACTTAAACTGTGCGGTATTCGCAATGATCGACCGCAGCACACAGGATGACCGCAGAAGTAAAATAAGTGTTGCCGGTTTATTTCCTTATCCGGCAAATGCTGAAGACTTTATAAAAACGTTTCCAAGTGTTCACAAGTGGTATATGCTTGACCTTGGCCGTTTAGAGCGTTTTGAAAAATTTTACAACTATGTGCAGGATATCAACAAACAATATGGAGATTACGCAATATTCCATATTAATGACGGCGGATTTACCGTTGACGAATTAAATTGTTTCCGTAGTATCCTTGATATCTGGACAGATACGAAAATTAAATAAATTCCCTCCGGCGGCGGTGGTTCGTGACCTGTGCAGGACTTCGCCGGGGGCTTGTTCTCCGGCGTGATGCACAATGACAATTATATATAGCTGTATCGACTTCTATTTGATGTTTTAACGGTTTTTAGCGCGATTCTGGTATATTTTATCACATGTATATAAAACCGTCTTAAATCTTCAAATATCGAGTTGATAACAGGTATTGACGGCAGATCGCAACGGGGTTATTATTATTTTGTATAGTTGCGCGGACGATTCGCCCGGTCTGGTCTTTATGCTTCCGGACTGCGCGAAGCTATGCGGGCTTTGTTTGTGATCGCTCCGGCGGTCTTATTTCTGTACGCTTTTAGGCGTTTTGCTTAGACGGTTGTGCCTTAAATACTCATATAACGCCGTATTTGGATTTTTGAGCGCGTTTTATATTTTACCATAACTGCGTAAAAACGTTTTTAAACGCATTTTACAGCGTTGCACTAGAATTATCTTTGGTTCTGGCGGTGTCTGACTCTGGTTCTACGCTTCCGCAGCTGTTCCCGGTCTGCTTCCGGGTTTATCCCCGGCGGGCTGTGCTATTGACTCCGGTTTGTTAGATCATGCAGAGCGGCGGGGCTTCCGCGGGTTCCCGTAGCGGCCCGTTGCTGATCGGCCGGCGGTTTCCGGGACGGTCCCGGGACAGGGCAAGAGCACCAAGGGAATGTACGACAAGTCAGAAACAGCATCAAAATCGGTACGGTTTGAACTGGGAAAATCTGAAAAAAATCGCAGAAATCTGAAACTAATTCAGACCTGCGACTTTTTATTTTTTTGTGCATTCTGTATATAATTTTCTATAACGTATCTTGGTGTGTCATAAATTTGCACCAAAATAATATTGACAAGTTCCGCATCATATGACATTATGGTTTTATATAAAAGAAGGAGGTCTAAATTATGTATCCTAAGCTTTACAGTTTTCGCGCAGATTTAGCCAAAGATCAAGAATGCTCTGCTAGTTTTATAAAATTTGCGGATATTGTACAAAAAGAATTGAACCAGGATGCCGATTTAATCAGCACAGCAAAACAGGTCAATATTGATTTTAGCAAAAAGGTGAAAGAAATTGTTGGCGATGAAGAAAATATCGATTTTTGCGGAAACAGATTAATGTTATTACTTCAGGAGTTGCCACGCTATCATACAATGGACGGGTTTGAATTTCAAGGAAAAATATACAACATCAGGATAGATTTATTAACATGGCGCTTTGAGTTGATAGAAATAAAATAATTCGTAGTACAAAGGATGACGCAACGTCATCCTTTTTTATTTCATCACATTCAATTCATCTTTTCCAGTCATGTTTCTTCGTCCCACAATACTGAAAAGTATGCTTCGGCGTTTCTTCTGCCGACTTGTTTCTTTGTTCCTTCGTTTTGCTGATCCGCTACTGACTGTTCCCATGGTCCTTCCTTTCTGAATATCTCTTTCATGTTCTGACTACGTGAATTAAGGTTTATTATTGGCACATCCACATTGAGCTCATCTGGTATGATGCCAACGATCACAACCTTTGTCGGCTCTATTGCGTCAAGCATTTCTTTAAAATTCTCGCAAAATTCCATTCTGGCGGACTTAGACCGTACTCTCCCGTTGGTGCAACATGATACAGTGCTCCTGCGCGGCGTACCGTCGAAAATCCACGGCATTTCCTTTGGGCTGATAATATTTACGGATGGGATGATTTTAACGCCCATAACCGCCCAATAATAGCCCAGGGCATGGTTTCTGTACAGGTTGTAGATGTTCAACGCACTTGGCATCCCGGAAGCAATTGTGAAATCTGGGCTGCAAACTGAATGGAAACATTTGAGATGTTCAATGTACTGATCCGGCTGATTCCATACCTGCAGAAAACTTTTATCGTCAATATAAAAATTCACGGTCAAGTCCTTATGTCCTTTCAATGATCTGGATTTTGAAGAAACGAAATCCATGCTTTTCTTCGGCACCAGCTGTATCGGTGGAATGACCGGTATCTGGTACGGACCATCCAACTCAGCTCCGGTTATCAGGTATTCTTTCATTACGTCATATGCGGTATGTATCACAACATCACCTCCATACAACCATATTAACATAATTTTGGCAACAAAAAAAGACCGCATTTCTGCCGTCTACGATGGTTTTGCCTGTGTCTCACACACAAGTTTTCCTCCTATGGTTTTAATTCGAATGTTTGTTCTGTTCCCTAGCCTGTTCCCTCGGCTATTTTACATACCCCTAAAAAGCACAAAAAACCTTGATTTTACAAGGTTTTTGTTAGCAGCCAGTACGGGAATCGAACGTATCTTTAAACTGCTATCTTTCCCATAAAATCAACATTTCTAACTTTTCCAGGGTGTTCCTTTTTGTTCCCTAGCTGTTCCCTCTTTGAAAAATGACCAAAAACTATCTCGATACTACCATAAATTCATCTATGCTGTCCATGATTTTTTGCTTTTTTTGAAGATTCTTTCGATCTCGATGATAATAAGTTTCCGAGCATGAGATGCTGGAGTGACCCATTTGCGATATTACCATCTGGTTATCTACGCTGTGGTCTAAGAGGATTGTACAATAGGTCTTTCGTATTTTGTGCGGTGATTTTTGAACGCAGCCAGTGTTCTTGCATACTGTCCGGAGCCGGTTCCTAAACGAATAAGTGTTCAATCGTTTCCCATCTTTGGAAAATATATATTCGCAGAATGCAGACATGTTTCTGAGCTTCTGCAATATCCATATACATCCCTGAGGAACCACTACGTTTCTTATTCCAGCTTCTGTCTTTGGAAAATCTTTGACTTCGAAAATTCCTTTGTGATTTTCATAATGTCTGACTTCAGTTCTTCGGATTCTGATTATTCCGGTGTTCGAATCCCAATCTTCCCACTTTAAAGCACTTAATTCCCCAACTCTCAGACCGGTTACGAACATAAGTAATATTCCGAAATTTACCATGTCCTGGTTCTCTTTTAGGTATTCTACGATTCTTTTCATTTCCGCATCATTAAAAACTTCCTTAGAGTCTTCTTTAATACTTTTCTTGAAAGATTTATCTGCGACATCCAAGTCATAGAATAATTCCTGTACATTCCAGTCAATCAGTTTGTTACGCTTCGCCCATTTCAAGGTACCTCTGGTAATCGTCTTAAGATTGCAGAAAGCTTTTGCAGTTAGATTGTGTTTACTGATCTGTTCTTCCAGGAAGTTACTAACATCTTCTGGTTCAATACTTCTAATTTTTTTCTCACCAAGTATTCCGAAAAACCGGTTGAAATCCTGATGGTATCTCTGGTAGGTTTGTACAGATATTTTTTTCAAATCAAACTTACGCTGCGCCCAGTCTTCAAATATGCTCTTAATCTTTGGATTTTCAACCTTTTCCCTATGGGTTTTGACAATCAAATCTTCTAAATCCTGTTTAGACCTGCGCTTGAATACTTTTCTCTGCCCGGTTTCATCATAAGTCATACGGATTTTCCAGTATCCGTCAGATGCCTTCCACATGCTGTTTCTGTATTCTTTTAAAATTTCTTCCCTTTTATTCATTTCAACTTGCTCTTGTATGTGAGACAAATTGATAATACCATTCTCAATTGCATATTTCAAGTCGTCATTATTCATAAAAAAATAAGGAGGAACCGGGATATCCTTTCGCTGGCCAGCGGTTCCTCGTTCCTCCTTTCTTTCACACATAATCGAAAATATTCATCTGCCCTTCCGGCATATCGTCTTCGAGATTGAAAAATTTACAGGCAATGAAATTTCCATGCCAGTCCCGATCACTGCCGTATATCAGACATTTTTCCTTCTTTCCGTCCCTATAAAATCTGCACTCAGAACAATTGTGCTGATACGCAGTTCCCCCGGAACGCCTGTACATTTCGCTTATTGTTCTCATTTTCGCATCCCCTGTACCATTTCCATTCTGATATGCTGTGCCATATGTGCCCGGACGGATTCTTCCGGAAACGGGATTTCAAGTGACCGCTCCAGAATCCTGTTTGTGATTCTCTCATCGTATTTCAATTCTGATATCTGGCAGTTACTTGTGAATATAGTAATTTTCCTATCGACATACCGTCCATTAATAATGCTATAGAATCTTTCATTAATCCAGTCCTTGCCAGAATCGGCACCGAAGTCGTCAATGATAAGGATTTCTGTTCTGGATAAATCCTCTATCAGCTTTCCTTCCGCATTCTCTTTGACTCCCCACGTGTTTTTGATCTCATCAAGGATTCTGAGAGACGTGGTGAATTTGACAGGCTTCTGGTATTTCTTCATGATTTCATTTGCCAAGCTGCATACTGTTTTAGTTTTGCCAGAACCTTTTGCATTCGAGAAAAGATATAATCCTATTCCTTTCTTCTGCATATCAGTAAGGTTTTTAAACCAATAATTTACCGCCTGAGCTGCCTGAGAAAATACTTTTCGGCTCTCGGCGTTCAAATATACACTTGACTTCAAATCATTGAAATTTGAGCCTTTAAACACGTTTGGAATCTCTGCAAATTTCAACTGATTTTCAAGGATTGTTCTCTTTCTAATTCCGCAAGGACATTCCTCACAATAAGGAATACCACTTGCATCTCTTACCCATCTCCACCCGCTGTCCCCACATTCAGGGCATTCAAGCGAACGGGGTGTCTGATTCTTCACCGTTCCATTCTCCAAGCGGGATGATTGGTTCGACATTTCTTTGAGCTGTGCCAGTTCCATTTCGCATATCCTCCCTATTGTGGTATTTATTTTCGAGTATTTTTAAGAAGTTGTTTGGTTTCACAAACCATTCAAAACTTATTATAAAATCAGTTTTCTTTCCCATGAGGAAGTCACTGTTTTGTACATTGTTTAATGCTTCCGTTACCTTGTCCATGCCGTATTCTCGGATTCTTGCTTTCAGCATCTGCGTTCTTCTTGCTGTCATTCTTGCGATTGGCTGAATACCGAACTGCTGAAGCTTATTCCACTCATCGACTACTTTCTGCACATCACCGGGTTTGACTAAATCTTTTTCGCAAGAAATCTGTTCTGGAATTTCCGGCATACATTCTTCTTCTGACAATTCTTTCTGACGTTTTCTATGCTCGGCAACTCGTTTTCTTGTTTGCTCTCTGATTTTTTCAAGTCCATCAATATTCTGATGCTCTTCCCATCCGGGGATTGAAAGCAATGTTCCGTCTCTGGTTATCATGCCGAACTTTTCAAGAATTGTGAGTGCAAGCTCGATCACACTCTCGTCAAAGTCCAGCTCGTCAGCTAGCATCTTGTTTGTGTATGGAATATTCTCTGTCAGAAAAATAATTCCGTTTGAATTACAACGCCCCGCCATCGTCAGGAGCATCATCCAGATTAGAACGATATTGTTTCCTTCTGGAAGTTTTCTGATATGCCGGATTTTCTTGTTGTCAAACATATCTATTTCTAATCGAATCCAACTCACCTTTGTCATTTAGCCACCTTCCCGTCTGGTAAGGACATTTCCGCCCTTACCGCATTGATTTTCGGATGAATTTCTCCATTAAAGAGTCCATCCAGTTTTTTGTGTGATTTTCACAGGTATCATCTTCCTCTATCAGGATGCCTTTGCGGTCACACAGCCCGTTGTCGTTTTCAATACAAGTTTTGCATGTTTTATCTGCCATTTTCCTCACCCCAATCTAATTTCTGCCCGCATCTGTTACAATAATTATTCATACCAACATACGCATGATGCACCATACTGGAATGAAACATATCTTCTGGGCTATCGCTATTGCATTTAAAGACTACATCATTATCCGAAAACTCAATAATATGCAGTCCGCATGACGGACAGATGCAAGCATATAAACTAACATCGTAGCATTCGTCGTATTCTACAACCTCGTATCTCACTTTTCTGTGCATCTGCTTTTTTAACGCTTTAACTGCTAATTCTAATGCTTTACGATATTCAACAATTCCTGGAACATTTGTCCAGACCTTTTTAGCTAAGTCAATGCGTTCCCGTAAGTTTTTAATTGCTTCTTCTGGTTTCATATTAATCCTCCACTCCAAACATTTTTCTCAAATTATGTTGATAACCTTTTACCATCTTTTCGAGGTTTTCATAACATGGCCTCAGTGTGCATCTCTCTTTGTACCCGTTGCATTTAGTGTCGAATAGGATAGAGTTTCTACATATTCCATCTTGGCTAGCGCAACATTTATTCATTTTTCATCTCCTCCAACTTCTCATCAGCTTCTTCGCGCGTAAAAAATAACGTTTTACCAATTTCCGACAAACTTACATGATTTGTGTTTCTACACCAATCAGTAGGGTCTAAATCATGCTCAGGATCTGGGCCTCTATACGGAAATATATCTTCATAAGCACCGAGAATAATATATCCTTCTCCATCAGAACCACAAATATCTAAACCGCAATGAATACATTCTATTATCTCGTCTTCGAAAATAAGATATACTTCGTCACCGGATTTTGAATACACTTCTTTACACGGCAATCTCACAAGCAATCCCTGTTCTTCTAAGTCTTCATATTCTGCAAGTTTTTCTGATGCCTTTATATAATCATGCTGTTTAACCCAGACATCTGATTCTCCGTCTGGTGCAATATCATATCTTTCTGTTAATCTCTCCATTTACTTCACCTCTTTCAGTTTCTCGACTGCCAGCTTCAATGACTCTACAAATTCATCATTCAACGCTGTACGGTCTGGATTCTCGATAAATTTTTCAATCGTGTTAATTGCTTTCTCTTCGGGTGTAGGAACTGCCCCTTTTCCTACTTTTGCAATTTCAAGAAGTTCATCTATATTATTTTCCCAATTACGTGTATTGCACAAATCCGTGTTGCACTTATTATTCCTGTTGTCCAACACACATCCTATACATTCACGTTCGCAACAATTGCTTACATCTGCAATCCGTTCAGCAAACTCTCTTGCCGTCATTTCTTTTGTTCCGAGGAGTTCTGATGCCTCGTAACAATTGCAATTTTCGTTAACATATACTCTATGGGTAATAGCTTTGCTGTCGTAAAACCTTAAGATGTCTGGAAAACATTGTTCTGGCAATGGTTTACAATCGTCTTTTGAATCCCATTGGAACCCCTGTTTTTCGGCTTCTTTAAGCAATCTCTCGTTTTCTTCTTTTGTTTTGACTAAAACACATGTATTTCTTAAATTAATCATCTACTTCACCTCTTCCATTTGACTTTCTACAGTATTTGCAAGTAACTTCAAGGACTCAATAAATGAGTCCGTCAATGCTGTTCTGTCTGGGTATTTAGCGAACGTTCTGACAAGGTTTA
>ERZ772897.3251-NODE-3251-length-12403-cov-3.082038_pt1 | contig 12403 bp, 9 predicted proteins | sample MGYA00512125_ERZ772897 | MGnify/ENA primary metagenome ERZ772897 (study PRJEB29015, sample SAMEA2737660) | human gut metagenome | biome: human gut; feature: human-associated habitat; material: faeces | place: China | collected 2012 ... | reverse complement strand
GTGAGGTCTTCTCTATCACGCCATTTTCATTGATGAGTCCAACGTTATGCTCTACATCGCGAGTAGTGCATGTTGCTTTGTGCCCCTCAATCTCAAACAGTTCTTTCACTGTTACCATTCCACGCTCCGTCAGCAGCATGGTGTCTGCGGTAACACATTTCCCCGCGCTTGGTGGCCCGAAGACTTCAACGATACGCCCACACGGAAAACCACCGTCGTAACGTCCGGAAATGGCTTTGTTCAGTGGAGGGAAACCGGAGTCAATCCAGTGGGAGACCTTCTGAATCTCGTCATTGCTGCCGATTTTCTTTTTCAGCGCCAGTGCCAGTGCGGATTTGCCTTTTGCCATGATTAGGCTCCTTTTGATTCGTTGATTCGCTTCGAAGCAGCGGCTTCGTCAAACTTGATTGCGTCGTGGTTCAGGTGTTTGGCGACGCGAGCGATGATCTTCACGACCTGCTCGTCCTTGTTCGGAAAAATGCGCAGATAGTTATTGCCATCTTTCAGACGGGTCAAATCAATGTTATTGCCACGTTTGGAAGCAATATCGCCACGGGTCTTGTTAAGCAGATCAAGTAATGACTTAGACATGTATTTCTCCTTGTTGTGATTGTGGCCATTGGCGCTATGCGCATTGGGCGTTCGTTTGTTCGTGGCTCTTTCGAGCGAGAAGAATGATAGATCAGTACTTACTTACTATCTAGCATAAATTAACGGGGTAAATGGAATCGTTCGGCCCCCAGACGCTCTATCTCTACGATAGCCATCTTCGACGCCTGGACAATCATATCGCGGCGGTGGGAGAAGGCGGCTACAGCGTGCTTGTACAGGTCTGCAATGTGTCGAGCATCGTCGAGTTTCTGGCGCTTTGCGAGGTATTGCGGGTTGGTTCTAACCTTCGCTTCCAGTACGGATTCATTAAACTTAATTCCATTCATACTCAATCTCTTACGCTCGTTGTCATAGATTTTTGCCTCGATCGCGTCGAGAGAGAGTTTTGCATCTGCAACCTCACGTTCTGCCCGTGCCAGCTTAGAGCCATACTCCATCAACAGACGCGGTTGCTGACGCCAGACTTCCTCCAGATTGTCGCGGTCGAACTCCAGATCGGACATGATTTTTTCGTAGATATCGGTGCTCATAATGTTATCTGTATACTTATTTTCGTATATCAATTTTATCATGTTGGAATCAGGCGGTGGAGCTGGCTTGCTGAAGAACTTGAGGGCTGACGTAGGTAAGCTGATGTAAATGGGGATAATTCTGATAACCTGTAGTCAGTACTGCGTAGTCGCAGATGCTCTGTATAGCCACGGTTGCGATGATGCGCTCATTTGCTACTACGGAAACTCAGTGTATGTAGAATTTGATCGAGAAGCTAAATCTTTAGATGAAGCAATCGAATCGGCAATCCTTGATATTGAAACAGCAGGCATTGGCGCAGTGGTGGAATCGGTAGATTCAGCACTGGTAGGCTTGAGCGATATTGCTCAACTCTCTGGCTTAACGCGCCAGGCTATTACTCTGCTTAAAGACGGATTACGTGGCAAAGGTGATTTTCCTTGCCCTGTTCAGCGTATCAGCGGTCAGTCTCCACTCTGGGACTGGGCGGAAGTCGCTAAATGGTTGAACGACTGCGGTCGTCTTGACAGCAAAGACGAAAAAGCACGGGAAGAACTGGTGCGTAACGCGCGCACATTGAGTACGTGGAATCTTGCCCTGCGTATAAGATCGTTGGGCGACATTCATGAGGTGGAGAGAGTTACTCGCTCACTCAGTCACTCGCAAGACTGCGAAAAAATTTGCGCATAAAACCCGCCAAATGGCGGGTTTTTCTTTATTACTTATTTATCGTCTCCGCAATATCAGTCAGAATGGCCTCCAGTCGCTCTCCTTCTTCCGGTCGGAAGTAAAGGATATTCGGGTTAAATCCGTAGAAAACGGTCGCATCCAGCTCCGGCAGATACTCTTTGCGTCCAACCAGGTCGGATGGTTTGCTCTTGTTGTTGAAGAGCGACGTCGCCCGGCTGCCACACGTCAGTACATAGGTCGGACGCACCAGATTGATCTCTTCACGCATAAAGTCGGTGAACTGACCGATCTCGTCTTTGGTGTAGTCCTTCTCTTTGTCCTTCACCTTTTTGCACACGCCTGTGACGTAGAGATCGCCCATGCGCAGATCGCCTGCAGTAAGCAACTTCGCCTTAAAGTCGTCGTAGCCGTTCTCCATGAAGTAGCCGGTACGCCCATCATTGCCGTTCGCGTTGTCCAGAATGACCATGATTTTCGGCTTAATGCCAATGCTTGGGCGGATCAGGTCGTCTCCCAGACCCATTTCGGCCGCCATGCGAGTCATCAGTACATTCACCTCGGCAGAGCGCTTAGGGTTCATCTCGAACGGTCGAGAGGCTTTTACAGCGTCGATCACCAGATTGCCCATCAACTCTGCCTGGTCGCGCAGTCGTTCCGGATCTGTCGCTGGCAGACTGCCAGACTCAATCGATGCGAACGCACCTACTTTTTGCAGTGATTCGCGTACCCGGCTGTTACATGCACGCTTCTCGACCGCTTCCTCAAATTGCTCAAGTGACTCGAATTTGCCGCCAACTTTCTCACGCGCTCTCATGATGGCCTGACAACCATTCTCAGAGCAGCCTTTCACAGCAGAGAATGGTGCATACAGAACCTGACTGCCGTCTTCCAGCGTGCGGATCTCAATTCGGTTAGATGACACGTTAACGTCTGGTGGCAATACGCGAATGCCATAGGTCAGCGCATCCTTAACCAGCCCCTGGTGCTTATCCTCGCCCAGAATGGTGAGCGCAGCAGCGAAGAACTCAGCAGGGTAATGTGTCTTTAACCACATAGACTGATAGCTGATTAAAGAATAAGCAACACTGTGTGATTTGTTGAAGGCATATCCACCGAACTTCTCAAAGGCGTCCCATATTTCTTGGGCTTTTTCCTTACTGAGACCTTCTTGTTCAGAGACGATCTCCACGTAGTCTATGCCGTCACTAATAGCCTCGCTGTAGCTTCTACGCTTACCGTCTGAGCAATCCAGTTTTGCGTGTTTGTGAACCTCTACAGTACCTCTATTTTTGAGTGACAGTGTCACACAGCCTGCTTGTGCTCGTTCTACAAAATCGCTGCCGATCGCTTTCATCTTATCCATGTTCTTTTTACCGATAGCGGAACGCAGAGCGTCTGCTTCGGCCATAGAGAACCCGGCAAGTACTCGGGAACTTTGCATGATTTGTTCCTGATAGAGCAAAACACCATTAGTCTCCCGGGTGACTTCCTCAAGACGCGGATGAATTGAATGTGGAGCCATGAAGCCTTTGGCCACGGAGACATAGTCGTCCAACATGCCTGATTGAATCGGGCCAGGTCGGAAGAGTGCGGTCGTGGCGACAACGGTTTTGAAGCTCATTGGCTCAATGCCACCGCCCAGATCTTTAAGCAGCTTGCGCATGGGGCCGGACTCCAGCTGGAATACGCCCTGCGTGTACCCTGCAGCGAACCCATCCAGAACCTTACGATCGTCCAGTGGAATAGCATCGAGATTGATGTCTTCCCCGGTACTCTCTTTGATGTAGCGTTTCGCGCTATCCAGCAGATCGAGCGTTGCCAGACCGAGAACGTCCAGCTTAATCAGCCCCATCGCCTCGCAGTAACGTTTATCGAACGCAATACAGCGAGCGTTGCCACGCAGCTCGACGGGCGTGCGCTCTATCAATGGAACGCCAGCGACGATCATCCCCGCAGCGTGACGACCAAAACCACGCATTAGGCTTTGCAGCTTACACGCCGCTTTGAACGCTTCCGGGTTTTTCGTGGCGTATTTGTCCAGGCTGGCCAGTTGCTCGCGCAGCTCTTCCAGAGACAGGCTATCGTCTTCCAGATTCTTGAACTCTTTGGATACCGCCATATCCGCAGCGTCGACACCGTAAATACGCGCAGTGTCTCGCAGCGCAGAAGCGGCGCCCAGATAGGTGAAGTTTGGAATACCGGCAACGTAATCTTCGCCATAGCGTTCATTCAGATACTCGATCACCTCATGACGACGTGCCTGGCTGAAGTCCAGATCCGCATCCGGTAAGTCAAGACGTTCAGGGTTGATGAAACGCTCAAACAGAAGACCGTGACGGATAGGATCGACGTTGGTTATGCCTATGCACCACGCTACCAGAGAACCCGCTGACGAACCACGCCCTGGCCCAACCGGTATTCCTGTTTCACGGCTGTGATTCATCAGATCGCGTACCATCAGGAAGTAGCCACAGAAGCCCAGACGGGTCAGTGTGTCCATTTCGTACTTCAGTCGCTCAACATACACTCGGTGCTCAGAAGCCGGTGGTGTGTAGCCAAACTCTTTAGTAGTTAGACGCTTGCGTAGCCCCGCGACAGCCAGCTTCATCAGCGTTGCAGGCTCGTCGTCTGCCATCTTGGGCAGTGCTGGTGGCAGTTCATGCCAGCGCCATGTGCAGGCTTCAATAATGGTGTCCTGCGTTGTTGAGGCCATTGCAGCTGTTACCGGTACGCCCATGCGAACGGAGAAGGCTTTCAGCGCTTCAAGGAGATGGCGACGACCATTAACAGCGTTATCTCGCTGGTGGGGGATGCGCAGACGATGCGGCTGGTCGATTTTGATGTTGTTCGTAACCATGTGCGCAATGTCTTTAATGTCAGCGTCGTCGATCGCTTCGTAATAAGCGGGATAGAACGCCACTGGCTCTATTTTCAGTGCGCTCGCCACTTTCATCGCCCGGACGTTAATCTGGTCGTAGAATGGGGTAGGGTGCGGATAAACCACGCTGTAGAAGTTATCGCGACCGCCAGCTGTGACCAGCGTCCCGATAATTTTTGCGAAGTCCCGGCGCTGGAATACACTGCCAATGTCGGACGTCAGCAGGATGATGTTGCCTTTGGCATATGCGGCCGCCAGCTGGTCAAGTGCCAGACGCGGAACAAAGTAGAATTGCTCGCGCTTGTTGGCTAAGGTCATCAGTTCGCACACGTCGCGATAACCTTGCTCATTCTTTATCAGTGCCGTGAAGCAGTAGCTTCGATCACGCACCAATGATTCCATACATCCTCCTGACTCTTTCGCAAGGCGGGCGCGGTGCTCGTATGTCGGATCGTCGACCACATTCAGCTTAACACCACAAATAACCGCCATGTCGTCGCCAGCGGCACGCTGCAGGGGGATCACACTGGCAATGTTCATGCTGTCAGCGGAAATGACAGCGGTGTAGCCAGCGTCTCTCGCGATTTTCACCGCGTTTTCTGCTTTTAGAGCCGACTCTCCCAGGGAGAAGTCAGTTCTGACCATCAGAGCCTTCATGTGTTTTTACCTTTCTGGTTTTCTTGATTTTGTCATTGGGGAAGCCAACGAACTTCCCATACATCGAAATCGCAACCTCTTTGGCTGACTGGTGGCACTCGGGTCTATCCGGACATGCCAAACAAGCACTGCCAGTTTCAGACGCTGCGATAAGAGAGCCGAAACATCCTTTACGCACGATTAACCAAAGATCTTCTGAACCACTTTACGCGCTGCCTGTGCAGACGTGGATGGAAGTTTATTGATAAACGACTTTTCGATGCCGGCAGAGAAATCACCGCGCATCATTCCGATTTTGGCGGACAGCAGAAGCTCACGAGGCCCGATTGGCTGGCTAATCTGATGCTTTTCATAACCTTCACGGATAAGATTCGCGAACTTCACCATCTTCTCGGCGTATTCGCGGATGACGCCTGCTTCAGCCAGCATGTTGACTTCTGCCTTCGTACTCATGTACTTCACGTTTGAAACAATGCCAAAACGCGAGAAGTTCGCTGCGTTCTGGATGTTTGTGCCTTGATAGAGACCTGTTTCGTCGCCAGAGCCGTTAGTGTTGCCAGTGCCAATGAAGGCAAAGCGTTTATGCGGGGTGATGCGGCGCCAGTCCGCAGTTGCCTCTTTGATGATCAGCGGCTCTCCTTCAAGAACTGGCTGATACACACCCAGAATCTGCGGGAACGCGAAGTCATATTCATCAGCGAGGTAAACCCAACCATTTTTCATCGCCAGCGCTAGTAAACCCGGTTCGAAATAGGTGGAACCATCGCGAGCGAGGATCTGGCCTGTAACGTGCGCTTCCTCCATAGACGCCGTATGCTGGGCGCGGATCAGTGGTCGATTTAGCAGGGCACATAGCTGCGTAGGAAGAGAAGATTTACCGGTTCCTGCATGGCCCCAGAGATAACCCGGGATTCCGATTTCCAGCATCATAAAGATGTCCTTGATCAGGTCGAAGTCGCCATACACATAGTTTTTCTTCGCTTCAGGTACGAACTCCGGATAGGGCGTGTTGACGTTGACTGTCACCTGTAGTGGTTTTCCGCGTGGTGTACCCAGCTCTTTGATCGTTAGGCCAAGCAGTTCGTGCGCAGCCACCAGTTCGGTTTTGTATTCGACTGTTCCTGCGTAGCCTGGATGTGCGCTAATCTCCGCTACCTTTCCTTCGCATGAATGTTTTTCGGCACGCTTCTCGTTGAGTTTGGCCAGTGCCGTGCGAGAGATCGTTGGTTCATCCGGAAACGAAGATGTGTACATTTTCACCACTTCGTCCACGTCCAGACCTTTCGCGGACTCAGGAATGCTCTCACAACGGCCCATTGAGATATGGGATTTCAGGTAATGAAAGGATTTGCCACACCACTTGCAGACGATGGCTTCCGGCAAATGTTTTTCTTGCTGTAGTGCAGTAGCGGTCATGTGTTTTCCTTACTGTTTGTCGTTTGTGGGGTATATCTTATATAGATATATTAGGCTGTATAGTAAGTGGTTACTTATTTTTAAGGGTAAAGATATTACCTAAGAATGATACGAGATAACTCAGTGACGACTGACGGCCCTAACTCTTCTACACTGTTAACCAGTGCGTAATTTTTGTAGTAACGCCGTGGTTCGTCGGTCAGAATGCCGATAGCCATCAGTTCGATGTCGCTCAAGGTCTCAATTTCTTTGGTGACGGTTCGTAAATGCTGATGGAATCCACTACCTGTAGCACATGGCTCCCCATCACTCATAACCAGCATGATCTTTTTGGGGTCCGCTTGGAAAACGGAAATTATCCCACGCTAAGACTGTTTTTTGTACAATGTGGTGTCGACTGTGCGTAATGAGCGGTATTTTCCGGATCCCAGCTTAAGATTATTACGCCAGACGTAATCTCCACTCAGATTGATATGTTCCCAGCCCAGGGGAGAAAGATGAGATACCAGTTGCTCATTTATCGGGATACCTTTTCGTTTTAGTGACTCAATAGCTCTTTCTATATATACCGTGTTCCACAACGTGATCGCCGCTGTCAGTAACGTCAGCCCGCTGGCGCGGTAACTCTGATTCTCCAGCCCACGATCCCTTATTTCACCCAGACGGTGCATAAAGACCGCTCGCGCAAGGGCATTACGGGCCTCACCCTTATTCAGCCCCGCCTGTACGCGTCGGCGCAGACCGGGATCACGGAACCAGTCCAGCATAAATAGTGTCCGCTCAATGCGGCCAATCTCTCTCAGCGCTTTGGCAAGTCCATTCTGTTTTGGGTAACTGGCTAACTTTTTCATCATCAGCGATGCGGTGACTGTCCCCTGCTTAATCGAGGTTGCCAGGCGCAATACCTCATCCCAGTGTGCCTCAATGTCTTTGATATTCAGGCTGGTTGTTGATATGACGGACTGAAGCCCCGGATAGCGTTCGGCCTTTCCATGAATAAACAGCCGCTTGTCATGAAGATCCCGGATCCTCGGCGCAAAAGCGAATCCCAGCAGGTGCATCAGGGCGAAAACATGTTCAGTGAAGCCTGCGGTATCGGTGTAATGCTCGGTAATTTCCAGATCGCTTTCATGGTACAGCAGGCCATCAAGCACGTGGGTTGAGTCGCGCACCCGGCTGATCACTTTGGCATAGAACGGGCTGTATTGGTCTGAGATATGCGTATAAATCTGCACGCCCGGCTCCTGACCATATTTAAGATTGACCTGACCGGCATAACGTCCGTGACTGCCTACCCGAAAGTTCTGCCCGTCTGACGATGATGTTGTCCCGTCGCCCCAGAATGCGGCCAGAGGCCGCGCTTTCTGAGCGTTGACCAGCTCGGCCAGTGCCGCTGAATAAGTTTCATCTCTGATGTACCATGCCTGAATACCTTCGAGTGACGATTTTGTTGCCCCCGGGCAGGACTCCGCCATTTTTGTCAGCCCCAGATTGATGCCGTCGGCCAGAATGGTGGTCAGCAACAGTCTTCCGTCTTTTGGTCTGACGTTATTATTTTTGAGGTGCGCGAAGTGACGCGTAAACCCCGTCCAGCTGTCCACTTCTTCCAGTATCTCTGTAATTTTCGGATGAGGAAGCATGCCATAAACCAAATCGGCAAAGGGCGAAACACCCGAAGGGACGCTGTTCTCCAGCGGAGTGATTTTTACTCCTTTATCTGAAATATCAACATCGGGCAAATCACCGGCAAGCGCCATCGCGTTAACTTCTTCCAGACGCGATGCAAGAAGCGTCATACGGGCCTGAAGATATGCCTGGCAATCGGTCTGAACGGCCAACTGTAACTGGTCATTGTGGCGGGATTTCTCAAACTCAGCAGTCGGGATGAGATAATCATCAAAATTTCTGTAGCGGCGCGATCCTTTTACCCAGATATCACCGGAACGTAGCGCCCCCTTGAGTTCATTCATTACGCAAAACTCGTAGTACTTGCGGTCGATTCCTGAAGGCGTGAGTACCAGTTTTCGCCAGCTTTCAGGGATAAATCCTGTTGGCGCCGATAGCGGCACTTTACGAAGTTGTTTACGGTACATTTCCCTGATGGTGTCCAGCGCATCGCTGAGCGTCTGCGCCGCAGGTGTCGCCATGAACTGCAATGCTGACAGCATACGCGGGGCGTATTTACGCAGCGTACTGTATTTTTCGGTGATCAGGTGAAGCGGGTCGAAATTGCCCTTACGGGACAGAAACCGTGTTTCTTCCAGGCTGTTGATGAACTCCTGCCAGGGAAGGACATCTTCTATCGCTGCCCAGGGATCTTCACCGGATTCTCTGGCATGCAGTAGTGCCTGACCGACAGTAAAATATTGCTTCAACTTGCTCTGGATGAGTTTCCCCGTCAGCTGAAGCCTCTCGGCTTGTGTGCGTTTTGCCTGGCTGAACAGAGTGCCCAGAATACGTTCGTGCAGTTCGATAACCTCATCAGTCAGTGTGGCCCGCGCTTCCTGAATGACACAAACCAGCGTAGCGTAACGTCTGACATCGGTGAATTTAGCCAGATCTCTGCTGCTCATTTTCCGGCCCTCACGCGCCAGTTTAAGCAACCTGTTCTGGTGAACGGAAAGTGCAATACCATCAGGCAACCCCAGCGCAGCGATGGAATTAAGCCGGTCGATATGTTGCAGCACATTTTTACCGTTTATTTTACCCGGAGGCTGTAGCAGCCATGCCAGACGGGAAGGTTGTTCACCCTCTGATATGAGCAGGCTGTCGAGTGCTGATTTATGCTGCTTTTCCAGTTGCACGGTAAGTGTCGAAAATACCGATCTGTTAGCGAGCGTGACGACTTCGGCAAGCGTCCGTTCGATCACTTCAACAGAAGGGAAAATAACATTATTGTTATGTAGCCAGCTGAGCATTTCTTCCGCCAGCATAAATCCTTTGTCAGTTCGCATGGCATAGGGGTGCAGATGACGGATACAGTCTTTTTGCATTGACCGGCTGAACGGGGATAGTTCCAGGTAGCGATAAAGTTCGGTCAGATGTTCCCAGCGGGTTTGCTCTCTGGATGCATATTCCGGCCATAAATCAGGCTGAAGTTTCAGTCGGGAAGCAACCCTGGATACAACGCCATTGTGAGGAGCACTGCTTTTGTCCGGAATAAATCCAGGTCCACGCAGATAACAGAGTAATACAGCAAAGCCCAGGCGATTCGCTGGCCTTCGGTGCTTATTAATGAGCGCAATATCCGGTTCGTTCAGAAAACACATTCGGGTCAGAATAATTTCATCATCTGGTATAACCAGTAAGCGTTCCTGCTCTTCGCTGCTCAGTATCTGTCGCCGTGGCATAAATGCCTCCCTCGCGTATAGTTTTCATCTGTTATTTGTTCGCTGTGACCGAAACCGGTCGGTTTCGTACACTAAGCTGACAGTATGTCCGAAAGTAAGCGAAATTTATTTCGTACACACGCTATAATTCGGACATCCTTTACGTACGGAAAGTTTCCTATGTCACGAGTTTTTGCTTATTGCCGGGTCTCCACTCTGGAACAGACTACAGAAAATCAGCGGCGTGAAATTGAAACGGCGGGTTTTGCCATCAGACCCCAGCGACTGATTGAGGAGCATATCAGTGGCTCGGTTGCTGCCAGCGAACGCCCCGGATTTATCCGGCTGCTTGATCGCATGGAAAATGGTGATGTGCTGATTGTTACTAAACTCGACCGACTGGGGCGCAATGCGATGGATATCAGAAAAACGGTTGAACAACTGGCTGCTTCAGATATTCGCGTTCACTGCCTCGCGCTGGGCGGAGTTGATTTGACAAGCCCGGCAGGAAAAATGACCATGCAGGTCATCTCTGCTGTGGCAGAATTTGAAAGGGATTTGCTTCTTGAGCGTACGCACTCTGGTATTGCGAGAGCGAAAGCTGCCGGAAAGCGGTTTGGCCGTCCTTCAACACTGAATGAAGAACAGAAACTTTCTGTGATTGCACGTATTAAGGCCGGGGCCAGTATCAGCGCCATTGCTCGGGAGTTTAATACAACCCGGCAAACCATACTCAGGGTAAAGGCAGGACAGTAATGACCGTGAGTTCTCAGCTGGACGTTATGCTATGTGCTATGAGCGGGCTTAACACAGGCAGATGTTGAAACCCAGCGGGGGGAGCCTTTTTCTCATAACAATGGCCCAATCATGTTGATTAATGTCTTTTTGGTCACTCACACTCACTTGTGTACACCACGTAGAATGTCCTTACTCCAGACAAAAAGGTGAATGACCATGAAAAACTCAAATGAAAAACTTGTACATGATTTTTATCAGGCTCTTGAAGGTTATGATTTTTTAACCCTTAAATCACTTTGCTCCAGTGACTTTGTTTTCTATTCACAGATAGATAACCCCATTCATGGAGTTGACGGTTTTATCGCATCTGAAACTGCCACACTTGATGGATTCCGGGGCTTCAGCATGAAGCCTGAAGTTCTTATCAGTGAAGCGGATAAAGTCGTAGCTTATGTTGTTTTTGAAGGTATCCACAATAATGAAATGCACGGATATAAACCAACCGGGAAAAAAGTACGTATTTCTCTGATGATGCTGCTGACTATTGAAGGCGGTAAAATTAAGGAAAAACGTGCGCACTTTGATTATAACGATATCGTACGTCAGATTAGTTAATCTTACAGGAGAGTATGAAATGAAAAAGATAGCCATTTTGATAACCGATGATATCAGTGCATTTCATCTCTCCGTACCACTGGCAATTTTTGCAGATATTATCCCGGACCATTCATTATTTAACGTTGTTTTATGCTCCGTGCAGGGAAAGACTATAAAAACCTCACATGGTATGCATATTACACCGGAATATGACTTATCGGTGTTACGTACTGCTGACATGGTTATAGTTCCTTTCTGGCCATCGCCTGACATTGTACCGGAGCCACAGTTAACGGAAGCACTCCGGGAAGCTGCACAGCATAATGCCACCATTGTGGGTTTGTGCCTTGGTGCCTATGCTCTGGCCTATTCAGGACTACTGGATGCAAGAAACGCGTCGACACACTGGTTGTATGAGAGTGATTTTCAGTCACGGTTTCCGAATACCCACCTGGATATGAATGCGCTCTATGTAGCTGACGATAATATTATTACTTCTGCCGGTACAGGTGCGGGTATGGACTGCTGTCTGTATCTGGTCAGGGAGTTGTACGGGAGCAATATTGCCAATCAGATAGCAAGGCGAATGGTGATCCCGCCTCATCGGGACGGGGGACAGGCTCAGTATATTCAGATGCCTTTTCCATCTGCAACAAAGGATCGCCAGATAATTCTGCTGGTTGAAACGCTGCGCCAGGACCTGGCCAGACGCTGGACGCTGGATGAACTTTGTGAAGTCGTTAGCATGAGCCGACGAACCTTTACACGCCGCTTCCGACAGTCGACGGGCATGACACTGGTTGACTGGTTAACAACGGAGCGTCTGAGAGAAGCGCAGGTATTACTGGAATCTACAGCCCACTCTGTACAGAAGGTATCTGAGCTGGTTGGTTTTAGTTCCGCAACATCTTTACGGAAAAAGTTTATCGCAAAATTTGGCGTATCGCCGTCCGTATGGCGAAAAACATTCAGGGGT
>ERZ772897.3248-NODE-3248-length-12411-cov-11.238993_pt1 | contig 12411 bp, 10 predicted proteins | sample MGYA00512125_ERZ772897 | MGnify/ENA primary metagenome ERZ772897 (study PRJEB29015, sample SAMEA2737660) | human gut metagenome | biome: human gut; feature: human-associated habitat; material: faeces | place: China | collected 2012 ... | reverse complement strand
ACGAAAACGCTACGGTACACACATTCGCTAAAATTGAAGAGGGAATGCCCGGAGCAATTTCTTTCCTGTCAAATCCCAAATATACACCTTACATCTACGAAACACAATCAAGCATTGTCTTGGTTAATAAGGACTTCACTCCCGAACACGAAATTAAAGCTACTCTTATCAAAGTAGACAATGCATACGAAAGTCTAGCTAAATTGCTCAATCTTTATGAGATGAGCAAGCCTAAGAAACAAGGGATAGATTCATTAGCTTTCGTTGCACCCAGCGCCAAAATTGGTGAGAATGTATACATCGGTGCTTTTGCCTATATCGGTGAAAATACCGTGATTGGAGATAATACTCAAATTTACCCCCACACTTTCGTTGGAGACGGCGTGAAGATAGGCAACAGTTGCCTGCTTTACTCCAATGTAAATGTTTATCATGATTGCCGCATAGGTAACGAATGTATCCTGCACTCGGGTGCAGTGATTGGAGCTGACGGATTTGGTTTTGCTCCCACTCCGAATGGATACGATAAGATTCCGCAAATCGGAATTGTTATTCTGGAAGATAAAGTAGATATAGGTGCTAATACTTGTGTAGACCGTGCTACAATGGGAGCTACGGTAGTGCATAGTGGTGTCAAATTAGACAATCTGATACAAATAGCACATAATGATGAAATAGGTTCACATACCGTAATGGCTGCACAAGCCGGAATTGCCGGTTCTACCAAAATTGGTGAATGGTGTATGATCGGAGGTCAGGTAGGTATTGCAGGACATTCCAAAATAGGAGACAAAGTTGGTTTAGGTGCACAGTCAGGTGTACCCGGAGACATTAAATCCGGTAGCCAGCTTATCGGAACTCCTCCTATGGAACTGAAGCAATACTTCAAAGCATCCGTCGCACAAAGAAGCTTACCGGATATGCAGAAAGAATTGCGTAATTTGCGCAAAGAAATAGAAGAATTAAAACAACTATTAAATAAGTAAATAAGTAACCAATGCTGAAACAAAAAACGCTGAAAGATAGCTTTTCACTGAGCGGGAAAGGTCTTCACACTGGACTTGATCTCACTGTAACATTCAATCCAGCTCCGGACAATCACGGATATAAAATCCAACGCATTGACGTAGAAGGACAACCAACTATCGACGCAGTAGCCGACAATGTAACAGAAACCACCCGTGGTACTGTATTGTCGAAAAATGGAGTCAAAGTAAGCACCATTGAACATGGTATGGCAGCCCTTTACGCATTGGGCATTGATAACTGCCTGATCCAAGTTAACGGACCGGAATTTCCTATTTTAGATGGTAGTGCACAATATTACGTACAAGAAATAGAACGTGTAGGAACAGTAGAACAAAATGCCGTCAAAGACTTTTATATTATCAAGTCTAAAATTGAGTTCCGGGATGAAACGACTGGTTCTTCTATCATTGTACTACCTGACGAGAATTTCAGTCTGAATGTACTGGTTTCTTACGATTCGACTATTATCCCGAATCAGTTTGCTACCCTTGAAGATATGCATAATTTCAAAGACGAAGTGGCTGCCAGCCGTACTTTCGTCTTTGTTCGTGAAATAGAGCCGTTGCTCTCCGCCGGATTGATTAAAGGTGGCGACCTGGACAATGCGATCGTAATCTACGAACGCAAGATGTCACAGGAAAGCTTCGATAAGTTGGCAGATGTGATGGGAGTACCTCACATGGATGCCGATCAGTTAGGCTATATCAATCACAAACCGTTAGTTTGGCCCAATGAATGTGCCCGTCACAAACTGCTTGATGTCATCGGTGACCTCGCTCTAATTGGAAAACCGATTAAAGGTCGTATCATCGCTACCCGTCCGGGACACACCATCAACAATAAATTTGCCCGTCAGATGCGGAAAGAAATCCGTCTGCACGAAATACAGGCACCAAGTTACGACTGTAACCGTGAACCAATAATGGATGTAAACCGTATCCGCGAATTGTTACCGCACCGCTATCCTTTCCAACTGGTGGACAAAGTGATTGAAATTGGTGCCAACTACATTGTAGGTATTAAAAATATCACAGCCAACGAACCTTTCTTCCAGGGACATTTTCCACAGGAGCCCGTTATGCCGGGAGTACTTCAAGTGGAAGCAATGGCACAAGTCGGAGGCTTGCTCGTCTTGAATTCCGTAGATGATCCTGAACGTTATTCTACCTATTTCATGAAAATAGATGGAGTGAAATTCCGTCAGAAAGTAGTGCCGGGAGATACAATCATCTTTCGTGTAGAACTGCTGGCACCTATCCGCCGTGGCATTTCTACCATGAAAGGATATGCGTTTGTCGGCGAGAAAGTTGTTTGCGAAGCAGAATTCATGGCACAAATAGTAAAAAATAAGTAATAATTGATATTTAAAAGCATGATAAGTCCTTTAGCGTATATCCATCCCGAAGCTAAGATCGGAGAAAATGTAGAAATTGCGCCTTTTGTATTTATAGATAAGAACGTAGTTATCGGCGACAACAATAAAATTATGGCTAACGCCAATATTTTATACGGTTCACGTATTGGTAACGGAAACACGATTTTTCCGGGTGCCGTTATCGGAGCCATTCCGCAGGACCTCAAGTTTCGCGGTGAAGAATCGACAGCCGAAATCGGAGATAATAATCTGATTCGTGAAAATGTAACAATCAACCGTGGTACGGCAGCTAAAGGGCGCACGATTGTGGGAAATAACAATTTATTGATGGAAGGTGTACACGTAGCACACGACGCATTGGTTGGTAACGGATGTATCATCGGTAACTCTACCAAGATGGCAGGCGAAATCGTCATTGATGATAACGCGATTGTCAGCGCCAATGTATTGATGCATCAATTCTGTCATGTAGGCAGTCATGTAATGATTCAGGGCGGATGCCGTTTCAGTAAAGATATTCCTCCTTACATCATTGCAGGACGCGAACCGATCGCTTTCAGCGGAATCAATATCATCGGCTTGCGCCGTCGTGGCTTCTCCAATGAAGTGATCGAAAGTATTCACAATGCATATCGTATCATCTACCAAAGTGGTTTGAACACGACAGAAGCATTGAAAAAAATAGAAGATGAATTCAAAAAGAGCCCGGAGATTGACTATATAGTCAATTTTATCCGTAATTCAGAACGTGGTATTATTAAATAAACAGTTCAAAATAGTCATATTATGATATACAGATTTACTATCATATCTGATGAAGTTGACGATTTTGTCAGAGAAATACAAATTGATCCGGAAGCAACTTTTTATGACTTCCATGAAGCAATACTGAAATCAGTAGGGTACGCAAACGACCAGATGACTTCTTTCTTTATCTGCGATGACGACTGGGAAAAAGGAAAAGAAGTAACCTTAGAAGAAATGGACGACAATCCGGAAATAGATAGCTGGGTAATGAAAGACACTGCTATCAGTGAACTGGTAGAAGACGAAAAACAGAAACTGCTATATGTATTCGATTACATAACAGAACGTTGTTTCTTCATCGAACTATCCGAAATTATCACCGGAAAAGATATGAATGGTGCCAAATGTACCAAGAAATCAGGAGATGCTCCTAAACAAACGGTAGATTTTGAAGAAATGACCGCTGCGGGAGGTTCTCTTGATCTGGATGAAAACTTCTATGGAGACCAGGACTTCGACATGGAAGACTTCGATCAGGAAGGATTTGACATAGGTGGTGACACTAGCAGCCCATACGAAGAAGAAAAATTCTAAGTATTAAGTATCAAGTATTAGGTATTAATTGCTATGTAGTGTCAGGCAGTTAATACCTAATATTTTTTTTAGTCCCGTACGCTTTAATACTTAATACTTCTATACTTAATACTTAAAAATCTATGCCTACTCTCATTGTTCTTATAGGTCCTACAGGTGTGGGGAAAACGGAGTTGAGCCTGCGCTTGGCAGAAACATTTCAGACAAGCATTGTATCTGCCGATTCGAGACAGCTTTATGCCGAATTAAAAATAGGCACAGCAGCTCCTACTCCCGATCAACTTAAACGTGTCCCCCATCAACTGGTCGGCACGCTCCACCTCACAGACTATTACAGCGCTGCTCAATACGAAACAGAAGCACTGGATATTCTGGAGAAATTATTCACGCAACACGAAGTCGTGATTCTCACTGGTGGCTCAATGATGTACGTAGACGCTATCTGTAAGGGAATTGACGATATTCCTACCGTTGATGCGGAAACCCGTCAACTCATGCTACAAAAGTATGAAGAGGAAGGCCTTGAACAACTCTGCGCAGAACTTCGCTTGTTAGACCCGGAATATTACCGGATTGTAGATCTGAAGAATCCCAAGCGGGTAATTCATGCGTTGGAGATTTGCTATATGACCGGACGCACTTATACTTCTTTTCGCACCCAACAAAAAAAACAGCGTCCTTTCCGTATTCTGAAAATCGGCCTGACTCGTGATCGGGAAGAACTTTATGACCGTATCAACCGTCGGGTAGACCAGATGATGGAGGAAGGATTATTGGAAGAAGTACGTTCCGTCTTTCCCTATCGTCACCTCAATTCACTCAATACAGTAGGCTATAAAGAACTGTTCAAATATCTGGACGGAGAATGGGAACTCCCCTTTGCTATAGACAAAATCAAGCAAAACTCCCGCATTTATTCGCGTAAACAGATGACCTGGTTCAAAAGAGATGAAGAAATAAAATGGTTCCACCCGGAACAAGAAACGGAGATACTAGCGTACCTCCGTCAATCTTTATAACATTATATTTTGACAATATTTAGAAACAGAAGACATCTAAAATCTACTGCTATTCTTCAGATGCAGTTACTTTTATTGTTGAAGTCACTGTATCATTAATAGCACGAATAGAAATTTGACGGGCTTGATATTCTTCTTTCACTAATAGATTTACTTCAATCACTCCATTCTTTCCCTTATCACCATAAGCAGCCAATGCAGTCTTATCTTTCAATACAGATATACTCCTAATACGATCAGGAGAAATATTCGCTAAAGGATCATCACCTGTAGCCTCTTTGCCATCAATTATAACCAAAGGTTTACCTCCATCAGCAGAACGAAACGTAGCTCCCCAACTCTTTGCCCCACTATTTAATGCATCCAACCTTGTTTTATTAATGCCTTCGATTTCAATCTTTCTCGGCGCAAACTTTTTTTCCGAATATAGTTTTATATCCATCACTCCATCCTTAGCCTTTTCTCCATAAATCTTAATAGCTTTTTCAGGACCTATGACAGACACACTTTCAATACGTTCAGGATTCAAAGCATTTACTACTTCACGTTCAGACTCTTTCCCATTAATAATAACCAAAGGTTTTCCTTCACCGGAAATTCCTTGTACCGAAATAGCCACCTTCTTTTTCCCGGATGTTAAGACAGAATCTTTTTTTTCTGTACGATAACCTACCACTACTACCTTATTCTTGGTAGTATCAACAAGCTCCTTAACAACATTTTCTTCACTCTTTTTTTCCACAATTTCCGCCAAATCATTAACTTTGACTGCAGAAATCTCTTCCACTTTTTCAGAGATTTCAGGACGGGCAAAAGCAGTTACTGCAATAGCTGCCAACGGAAGTACATACAAATACTTCAACCGTGCCCACGGATTCGATTTTTCTTTTAACATCATAGTGATACGTTTTTTAAGTTTACTGTGATTAAAGCTGTTGGCCATAGAGTAGAGCCTTGTGCCAACGGCTTTTTTTATTAATAATAGTTGATATTCTTTCGCGTTTACACCCTCATTAATGACGGTCTCGTCCGCTTCATACTCATGAATGTTCTGCAACTCTTGTTTCAACAACCATGCACCAGGATTGAACCATTGAAAAAAGATGCAAATATCCGCCACCAATAAATCTACTGAATGACGATGGTGAATATGAGCCATTTCATGAATAAGGATTTCCCTCCCGTTTTCCTCCAAGTCTTTCCGGCTGATGACAATATACTTCATCCAACTGAACGGAGCTATCTCCTGATTATGCACCACAAGTGTAACCCCTTTCTCCAACTTCTCATGTTTGCCGGAATGTACCAACCGAAAGAGACAAATCAAAGAATAGATATTGCGACAGGCAAGAAACAGAATACCCGCCCAATAGACCAGCAGAACAATCTGTACCCAAGATATGGCCGACGTCTCCTGCACTGCACCGACATTGGCAGGAGTAGTCTCCAACTCTGCCATCAATAGCAATTGTTCAATGGAAAGCACAGCCTGCTGCACTTCAACCTGATGCCGGGTAGTTACTTCGATACAAGGAATGAGTAATGAAAAGAACAACACTCCCAATAAAGCCATACGATTGAAACGATGAAAGGTTTCCTTGCTAAGTAATAACCGGAAAAACAGGTAAAACAGAACAAGACAAACAGATGATTTTAATATATAAATGAAGAAAACTCCCATAGCATAGATTTTCGTTTAATAGATTAGTGTTTTTTGTCAGCCTGTTCCACTTCCTCGATGAGCTGTTTCAATTCATCCAAGGAAATATCTTCCTCCTTAACCAAAGAAGAAACGGCATTCAGGTAAGAATTATTAAAATACTTACTAATCACATTCCGCAGCGTTCCTTTACGAAAATCTTCTTCACTAACTACGGGATAATATTGATAGGTATTTCCGAAAGTATAATGAGCTAGAAAACCTTTTTCTTCCAACCCACGCACAATCGTAGATAGTGTATTGAAATGTGGCTTGGGATCTTCATAGAAAGCCAACATTTCCTTCACGAACAAGGGACCTTTTTCCCAGAAAAAGCCCATGATTTCTTCTTCTTTTGCTGTTAATCCTTTCATATCTGCAACTTTGTTTGCTGCAAATAACGAAAAGTTTTAGTTCATAAACTAATTTATCTAGTTAAAGTGAACTAAAAGCTATAGTTAAGACGAAGAATCTACTATTAAACACCTGTGAAACAGATTTATTACATCTCTTTTAGCTCCACAGTTTATTGACAATAAAGTTGCCGATAAAGAACAAGTCGCCCATAAAAATAATGCTGAATACCAGAAAAGTGAAACAAGTACTCCACCGGGCTCCTCCCTCCTCTTCGCCACGTTTGATACGAAGCAGGGAACTATGTAAACAATCACCTGCTATGAACAATACAAACAAACTCGGTATCAAGTCACCCCATGACACCAACCACAGATTATCACCCTTTCCCATCAGGAACGTCAATGCCACGGCCAATAAGAAGACAGAAGCATATTGCAAGTCTTTTCTTTTTGAATTCATAGTGGTAATGTTTAAAGTCCTTTTCACAAAGATATTGAATCTCACCCAATAATCCTTATCAAATCTATATAAAAATCGGTCAGGCTTTGTTGAATCTAAGTTTATTGTTACTTTTGCAAGTACGAATTAAAACCAAAACCGATTATAAACGCAGATGAAAAAGATCAGCATCACTTTATTACTCTGCCTTCTCTGTCTGACCGGAATGGCACAAGGACAAAAGGCACTCGATTTAAAAGATATTACTTCCGGACGTTTCCGCCCGGAAAATATTCAGGGAGTAATCCCTATGCCTGATGGTGAACACTACACACAGATGAACGCTGACGGCACGCAAATCATTAAATACTCTTTCAAGACAGGCGAGAAAGTAGAAGTGATTTTCGATGTAAATACCACACGCGAATGTGACTTCAAGAACTTCGACAGTTACCAATTCTCGCCCGACGGTCAGAAACTGCTGATTGCTACTAAAACAACACCTATTTACAGGCATTCATACACAGCTGTACATTACATTTACCCTTTGAAACGAAATGATAAGGGCGTTACGACAAACAACATTATTGAACGGCTGTCTGACGGTGGACCTCAACAGGTCCCCGTCTTTTCTCCGGACGGTACCATGATTGCATTTGTACGCAACAATAACATATTTCTTGTTAAGTTGCTTTACGGCAACAGCGAAAGCCAGGTCACAGAAGATGGCAAACAGAATTCGGTAATCAACGGTATTCCTGACTGGGTGTATGAAGAAGAGTTCGGCTTCGACCGTGCTTTGGAATTCAGCGCCGACAATACGCTGATTGCTTTTATCCGTTTCGACGAGTCGGAAGTTCCCTCCTACTCTTTCCCGGTATTTGCCGGACAAGCACCCCGCATTGATGCTTTAAAAGATTATCCGGGCGAATATACATATAAGTATCCAAAAGCCGGATATCCGAATTCGAAAGTAGAGGTACGTACGTATGACATCAAATCACATGTCACCCGTACAATGAAACTCCCATTGGATGCAGATGGATACATTCCGCGTATCCGTTTCACAAAGGATGCCAATAAATTGGCTATCATGACATTGAACCGCCATCAAGACCGTTTTGATCTTTACTTTGCCGATCCTCGTTCCACACTTTGCAAACTAATGCTTCGCGATGAGTCTCCTTATTATATCAAGGAGAATATTTTCGATAATATCCAGTTCTATCCGGAATACTTCAGCCTGCTTAGCGAACGTGACGGTTACAGTCATCTCTATTGGTATAGCATGGGAGGTAATCTCATTAAGAAAGTGACTAACGGCAAGTTTGAAGTAAAAGACTTTTTGGGTTATGATGAGGAGGATGGTTCGTTCTATTACACCAGTAATGAGGAAAGTCCTCTGCGCAAGGCGGTCTACAAGACGGATAAGAAAGGAAAAAAGACCAAATTGTCTCAACAGACAGGAACAAACACACCGCTTTTCAGCAAATCGATGAAATATTATATGAATAAATATTCCAGTTTGGATACTCCAATGCAGATTACGCTGAACGATAATACCGGCAAAACATTAAAGACGCTGGTTACAAATGACCAGTTGAAACAAAAACTGGCAGGATACGCAGTTCCCAAGAAAGAATTTTTCACTTTTCAGACTACAGATGGAGTGACATTGAACGGTTGGATGATGAAACCTGTCAATTTTTCCGCTTCGAAAAAATATCCGGTACTGATGTTCCAATACAGCGGCCCCGGCTCACAACAGGTGCTGGATACATGGGGAATCAGTTGGGAAACGTATATGGCAAGCCTCGGCTACCTCGTTGTCTGTGTGGACGGACGTGGAACCGGAGGACGTGGAGAAGCTTTCGAGAAATGTACTTACCTGAAAATCGGTGTAAAAGAAGCCAGAGACCAGGTGGAAACCGCACTTTACCTAGGCAAACAAGCGTATGTAGATAAAGATCGCATCGGTATTTGGGGATGGAGCTACGGCGGATACATGACTTTGATGAGCATGAGTGAGGGTACCCCCGTATTCAAGGCAGGCGTAGCTGTTGCCGCACCAACCGACTGGCGTTTCTACGACACGATTTATACGGAACGCTTCATGCGTACACCGAAAGAAAATGCGGAAGGATACAAGGAATCGTCTGCTTTCACCCGTGCTGACAAGTTGCACGGTAATTTGTTGCTGGTACACGGCATGGCAGATGATAATGTACACTTCCAGAATTGCACGGAATATGCCGAACATTTAGTACAACTCGGCAAGCAATTTGATATGCAGGTATATACTAACCGTAATCACGGCATATACGGTGGCAACACCCGCAATCATCTGTACACACGGTTGACCAACTTCTTCTTGAATAATTTATAATGGCTGACAGAGTACGTAAGCCTGAATGGCTGAAAATCAATATCGGTGCCAACGAACGATACACCGAAACCAAACGGATTGTCGACTCCCACTGCTTGCATACTATATGCAGCAGTGGGCGTTGCCCCAATATGGGGGAATGCTGGGGAAAGGGAACTGCCACATTTATGATTGGCGGAGATATCTGTACCCGTAGTTGCAAGTTTTGCAACACCCAAACCGGACGTCCGTACCCATTGGATGTAAATGAACCTGTTCATGTGGCGGAGTCTATCGCATTGATGAAACTGGATCATGCAGTAATCACCTCGGTAGACCGTGACGATCTTCCCGACCTGGGAGCAGAGCATTGGGCACGTACTATCCGGGAGATTAAGCGTTTGAATCCTCAAACGACTATCGAAGTACTGATACCTGATTTTCAAGGAAAGACAGAACTGCTAAATCAGGTCATTGAAGCGCATCCCGATATTATTTCTCATAATATGGAAACTGTCCGGCGTATCAGTCCCCTGGTACGCAGTGCAGCAAATTATGATACCAGTTTACAAGTGATCTCTCACATTTCCAAAAACGGAGTAAAGTCCAAAAGCGGCATTATGGTTGGTTTAGGAGAAACTCCCGAAGAAGTGGAAACACTTATGGATGATCTACTGGCAGCCGGTTGCCAGATACTCACCATAGGACAATATCTGCAACCCAGTCACCGGCATTATCCCGTTGCCGAATATGTGACCCCGCAACAATTTGCAAAATACAAGATTATCGGCTTAAAAAAAGGATTCAATATCGTGGAGAGTGCTCCTCTTGTCCGTTCCTCCTACCATGCTGAGAAACATATCCGTTAGCAAACAAAACACAAGCACTATTTGTTTTATAGATAGAACCGACAAATAAACATAAAGAGATGGATCATAAAGGAATACTTTCTTCCGCATTTAACATGTCACTGGGTTTTATCCCCGTTATTATTTCCATTTTATTGTGTGAATTTATAACGCAAGACACGGCTATTTACATCGGTACAGTCATAGGTATCGTAGGTGTATATCTTTCTTATCATCGTAAAGGAATACTGCTACCCAACTTTATTCTTTATATATCGGCAGGAATACTGATTCTTCTTTCTCTGGCAGCCCTTATTCCGGGCGATTATGTTCCTGAAGGTGCACTTCCTCTCACATTGGAAGTGAGCATTCTCATACCGATGCTAATACTCTATATGCACAAGAAAAGATTCATCAACCATTTCTTGAAACAGATAGGTTCCTGCAACAAACGCCTGTATGCACAAGGGGCGGAGGCTGCTGTTGTTTCTGCACGAATTGCTCTGATTTTCGGTATACTTCACTTTATTATCATCAGTATCGTGATAATCTGCCAGAACCCGTTAAGTTCTACCAGCAAACTTACTCTTTATAAAGTGCTACCACCCATCGTCTTTGTCATGAGCATTCTATTTAACCAGATTGCCATTCGCTTCTTCAATCACTTGATGTCTCACACTGAGTACGTACCTATCGTCAACACCAAAGGAGACGTCATTGGAAAGACTCCTGCAGTAGAGGCGATCAATTACAAGAATGCATATATCAATCCGGTCATAAGAATTGCTATCTCCACACATGGGATGTTATTTCTCTGCGACCGGCCTTCGACAGCTATTTTGGATAAGAATAAGACAGATATTCCTCTGGAATGTTACCTGCGTTTCGGCGAATCCTTGTCCGACGGTGTTAATCGTTTATTAACCAATGCTTTTCCACATGCCAAAGAAAATATAAAGCCGGAGTTCAATATTGTTTATCACTTTGAAAATGAAGTGACCAACCGGCTGATCTATCTGTTTATCGCTGAAATAAAAGACGATGCAATCCTCTGTACTCCCCGCTTCAAGAACAGCAAGTTATGGAGTTTCAAGCAGATTGAAGAAAACTTAGGCAAAAGATTCTTCAGCAGTTGTTTCGAAGATGAATACGAACATTTAAAAGGAGTTATTTGTATAAGAGAAAAATACAGGGAATCTTAGACAGTTCGGGCACGTGTCCTTTCCAATCCTTCACCGTACGCGTTTGTATATACTCTCCTTCACAAGTAATATTGGCAGCAATACAAAGTTTGGTCTGCGGGCGGCAATTCTGCAAAATATCTTCTATCATCTTATGATTGCGGTAAGGCGTCTCAATAAATAGCTGCGTCTGGCTTTCGAAATACGCCCGCTGTTCCAAAGTTTTTAATTTCTTGGTACGCTCGTCCGGTTCAATCGGCAGATAACCATGAAAAGCGAAGCTCTGTCCGTTAAAGCCGGAAGCCATTACGGAAAGAATGATCGAAGAAGGTCCCACCAAAGGAACAACCTTTAACTTCTTGCGCTGCGCGATAGCAACCACATCCGCCCCCGGATCGGCAACAGCCGGACAACCGGCTTCGGAAATCACTCCCATAGAAGCACCGCCAACCAAAGGTTTCAGATAACCGGAAATGTCTTCAGGTGAAGTGTGCTTGTTCAACAGGTAGAACGTCAGCGCATCAATATCAATCTCCCGGTCCACTTTCTTCAAGAAACGGCGGGCAGAACGAATATCTTCAACGATAAAATGCCGGATACCGGAGATAATCTCCTTATTATAAGAAGGCAAAACCTTTTCGACAGGTGTATCACCTAGAGTCACAGGTAGTAAATAGAGAGCAGTTTCCACTTTTAAAATTGAGAATTGAGAATTAAAATTGCCAATGAAGCTATCAGGAAGCCAGATAATCGGACTGG
>ERZ772897.3247-NODE-3247-length-12414-cov-3.686949_pt1 | contig 12414 bp, 9 predicted proteins | sample MGYA00512125_ERZ772897 | MGnify/ENA primary metagenome ERZ772897 (study PRJEB29015, sample SAMEA2737660) | human gut metagenome | biome: human gut; feature: human-associated habitat; material: faeces | place: China | collected 2012 ... | reverse complement strand
GCCTTTTTGTGTAATAGGGGATTCCAAGGAATTTCCTATTACATAAAAAAGCAGAAGCCCCACGCTCCCGCATGAGACTTCCACCCTACTTTGAATCATTGAATCTTAATTAAATTGTCTCTACTCCCAGCCAATCACATCCCAGACGTCGCTGGTTTCCAGCCCCAGCCGCCATCCGGCTACGCCTGCCAGGTCGTATTTCTTGATTAAATCCATCTTGAGTCCCAGAGACCTTGTCTCCTCCATCCAGAGCTGCTGTTCGCCGTTCTGGCTGTCCAGCCTGCCGTAATACTGACCAGCCGAATCATCCCAGGTCAGATCCATGCCGCTCTCCGACACCCATTTTGTCGCCTCGGAGATTCCCATCGCACGGGAGGACGCATTGTCGCCGCTTCCCGTCCAGAGCCTTGTGTAGAACGGAACTGCGTTGATTACCTTTTCCTTCGGAACCAGGAAAAGCATATCTTTAATGCCGTTTTCGACATATCCGATCGAAGAAACAGAACCGGCTTCGCCGCCTGCATAGTGCTCATCATAACCCATGATAATCACATAATCTGCGACTTTGCCCTGCTCTTTCTGGTTGTAGAAACGGTTATATACCGCCGGAACATAGTTATCGACCGACAGCACCAGCCCTTTCTTGCGGCAGGAAACCGACAGCTCGCGGATAAACTCAATGTAATGGACACCCGCCGCCGTCTTCAAACTCTCAAAATCCAGATTGATACCGTCAAATCCATAACGGTCCGCCTCTGTCATCATATTTTCAATCAGTTTTTCGCGCACAGACGTCCTGGAAAGAAGCACCTCCGCCTGCACGTTCTTGCTGCATTCGCGGCTGAAATTGTCGAGTACCGCCCAGACCTGCAGACCTTTTTCATGCGCCCGATCCACATAGGACTTATCTGCCAGAGATTCATACGCGCCGCTGTTGCTGCTAAGCGTAAACCACGTCGGCGCGATGACATTGACACCTTTCGTCTTTGCAATCAGAGAATCCATCGCCTGGTTTGCCGCCGCGATCGTTACCTGATGCCAGACCATCACAATCTTCTGATCCAGTGAAATATTCTGGTAGACCGGAGCAGTAAAATCACTCTTTAACGTCTCCTCATGCAGATTTTTCATCTTCCACTTGTGCATATATCCGATATGACCGTCCGGTGTCATGACTCTCGCCCAGTTGTCATACTGTTCCAGCACCGTCACTGTCCCGCCGCGCTTTATCTCAGTCACAATCGGGCTTTTCAAGCCGCCTCTTAAGCGGATCTTGGCGCTCCACGCCGCATCTGCCACCGTGACCGGATCCCAGTTATTTTCCACGAAAACCCGCTTCTGTGCCTCACCATCATACGCCTGCAGACGCACATCGGTGTATTTCTGAATCAGAGCCAGTGAAAGATAAACTGCATCGCCATCCCGGTAAAGGATCTTTTTTCCGTCCTCATCCACGGTCGTCTCGTCGCTTTTCACGATCTCCTCCGGCAGGGCGTACACCAGTATTTCCTCATTGGCATCCCAGTAAAAACGTTCATTTAAGTTCGCATCTACCCACGTAGCCGGCAGATACGTCTGCCCGTCCACGTAGACACCGCTCTCCTCCTGACGTTCATAGTTCAGATACAGCGCCACCCGGTCGCTGCCGCCCGCCGCGTACAGAGCATCCAGATCCGCCCTCTCCCGGCTTGGCATATATTTGACCGCTGCAATCACACCAACGGCTGCCACGATTAAAAACAGCACAAACCCGAAAATCCGTCCCAGACAGCCCGAACGTGCTTTCCTTGATCTTCCTCTTTCCATGTTTTCCTCCGGTGTATGTTAAGGTAATACCATAAGCACTAAGCTCGAAAATACCTCGCTAAGTGCCCTTATTATATCACACCAGCTCCATGGAATGTTGACTTTTTTCTTAACTCCTCTTTCATTTTCCCTGTAATAGGTTACTGTTTACGCATACGTGCCCAGTAACTGTAATAGCACCATCTAAACAGTTCTCACCATTTTCTCCGAAAGAAAAATCCGGCGGACTGTCCAGATACGGACAAAACGGCACCTCTCTTATCACCGGTTGTAAACCCGGTCAAAATGTATCTCTGTCAGCACTCCTGTCTCCGCTCCGACGTAATCAGCCATATAAAACGAGCCGTCCTCCCGGAACTCACACAGCTTCCTGTATTCTTCTGGCCTGCACTCCCTCCCATCAATTAAAATCTGGATTCCTTTGCTTTTATATCGCTGTAATCCCTCGACAAATATTCTCTGCTGTTCCCTACGCCTCCTCTCTGCCTCTTCTTTTTTACTTTTTCTCACTACCATTCCACACCTTCTCCATTCCGCGAAAACAGACCATTCTGCCTTTTCTGACCTTTCGGAGATAATCGGTAATTTATAACCCCTGGTCTGCCTCGCTTATCGTAGGAATTTTCCAAAAAAAGTCATGGACTCTCCCGTAACCATCAATGCGTTCTTCTGCAGTGGGATTCGCCGGATCCGGATATCCAGATATTGCTCTGCCATTTTTACAGCTTCCTCTTCTCCAAATGAGACGAAATACTCACACCATTTTTTCCATTTTTGCTTTTCTGCTGCCAATGCCGCAAAATCTGCCAGCTGCCATCCGCTGACCGAACCGACCAGAAAACAGCGGCTGCATCGAAAAAAGGCATCCTGATTCTTCTGTGTCAAGGCTCCGAAGTCGATCACCATCGCCTCCATCCCCCTTTCCGAACAATCGTACCATTCTGCACGTTCAGCCTTTTGATAGAAAAAAATTCCCCTAATTTCAAACGGCTGTCCTGCCCCGTCTATAACCGGTTTTTCCCTTCTTTTTCCCGTCCGGAATATCTTTTCAAGCTGTGCAAATGAGCCGCTCTCATTTTGTTCCAGAACCGCCGTTCGCCGGCACAGAACCCCGGACAGATATGCTGCCGTCATAAGCGAAAAGTGTGTCACCCCAACCGATGGTCCGCTCCCGGCTATCCCGATACATTCCAGGCGTTCTGTCCCGGTCTGCTTTGTGTCTGGCACTGGTTTTTGCCTGAATTTTCGCCCCACTTTTGAGCCTTCGCCCCGTTTTCCGATTCTAATCTGTATTTCCTCCTATTTCCACTGCCACGGGAATCCACCCATAAAGCGCTCCCACCTTCGCCGGATGTTCCGCCAGAGTCCCCCTTCTTTTGCTGCCTGTCTGGTCCCCCGTCCTTTTTTGAGAGCTGCTTCCCGGAAAATCCTTTCAAAAAATTCTGTCTCCTCCGCTGCCTCATTTTCCTGCCCCCGCCTTCCGCCTGCATCGAACGGCGGGGTTAAAAACGGAAGCCGCAGATACCTAAGATGCCGGACCTCCTCCGGAAGATAATCCCGCTCGCATTTTCTGTGATTTAATAAAATCTGGAGTCCCTCTTCTCCTCCCAGAAACCGGATCGCCCGCAGAGAATCTTCTTTCTCCCACGGCTGCAATCCACAGACGAAAAGAATCAAATCATACTCCCCCTCCAGAACCGTCTGGAGCCCGGTTCCGCAGTCATCTAAAATCACTTCAAACACCGGCTGTTCCAGCTGCACCACATCGCTGTATCTGGGTTTCAACGCCAGACCGTCCATGTAATAAATTCCATGTTCATCCGGCACCATCCCATACCAGGATGCCAGCCTGCGGACTGCCCCCGTGTCATTCTGCTCCCTGTAAAGGCAGGAAACTCCTTTCTGCCGCAGATATCGGACCGCGCCAAGTGCGGTATGTGTAACCCCGATTCCGCTCCGGCTGCCTGCTGCGGCAATCCTGAGAAGTGGTATATGACGTTCTGCAAATATGCGCGCCTCCAGTTTTTCCAATGCCTCTAACACTTCCCGGACACTCTGGCAGCGCTCTTTTTTCTCTGTTCTGAGACATCGCCCCATAAGAATGTACAGATCTCCCCAACAGCTTCCCTGTCCTGCTTTTATCTCCCCCTCTGGGGCATGCCCTGTCCCCATATAGTACAGGAGGGCGCCAATGGCATAGATGTCGGTCCTCTCATCCAGAGTCCCTCCCTCGTACTGTTCGGGGGCTGCAAAGCCTTTTGTTCCATAGCAAACAGATCGTTCCTGGCTCAAAGACGCCAGTGCCGCCTGATCAAAATCAATCAATTTTAATTGTTCCCGGCAGATTAGAAGATTCCCGGGGTGGAGATCTAAATATAAGATTGGATTTGGTTTGAATGAATGCAGATAATTCATGATCCGGCAAAGCTCAATTCCCAGACGGATAAGCTCTCCCGTTTGCAGACTGCCCGTTCTCTCAATTCGGGCATACAACGACTCACCGCACAGATATTCCTCGATGAGATAATAATAATTTTCGTCAATTTCCAGATCGTAGATGATCGGGATTCCCGGATGGCGCAGCCGCTTCAAAAGCGCTGCTTCCTGAATGAAACCGCTCTCTGTCCGCCTGACACGCTTAATCGCTCTCTCTTCATCAAGCCCCAGATGCCTGGCTAAAAAAACAGTTCCGCTCCGACCGCGTCCGATCACACGTTCCAGCTGGTATTTTCCAAATAGAACGGCTGTTTCCGTACCGCGCCTCCTTTCGGTCTATACCACCTCTCAAGATTCATTGTATACGATCCCCTCAGTTCCCGCAACCGTTTTTAGAAAGATTTTATGCTTTTTTTTCATATTCAAATTGCCAAGTGATTATATTATATAGTATGATGAATACCAAGGTTCCAAAGTCCAAAACATGAGTAAGCAGCCTTTTTCCGCAGAAAAATGAGCGGATTACGAATGTCTTGCAAAATTGCGGAAGTGCGAAGCACGGAGCATTCGGTATCTTAACCACCCAAAAGACAAGGAAGTGAAAATCCATGAAAATAGAACGCATCAACGAAAACCAGATCCGCTGCACCCTGACAAGCAGCGATCTGAGCGCCCGCAACTTAAATCTGGGCGAACTCGCCTATGGCACGGAAAAGGCGAAAAAACTGTTCCATGAAATGATCCAGAAGGCATCGAATGAAGTCGGCTTCGAGGCGGACGATATTCCTCTGATGGTGGAAGCAATTCCGCTCTCCAGTGAGAGCATCATGCTGATCATTACCAAGATCGAGGACCCGGAAGAGCTGGACACCCGCTTTTCACGCTTTTCCCCGGGAAACGAGGAGGAGCCTCTGACAGCGCTTGCCAACGAGCTTTTAGAGGGCGCGGACGGGCTTTTAAGCCTGTTTACTGACAATGGCAAAAATACCGCCGCAAGCCCGCTGACCGGTTCGGACGCGCCTTCCACTGAAAAGGCAGAGCCAGGTTCCAAACTGCCGGCAGCGCGTATTTTTACTTTCGGCTCCCTCGACGAGGTCTGCCGGGCAGCGCGCATCGCAGCTCCAGTCTGCGAAACACCGAACACGCTTTATAAACACCCGTCCGACGGTCGTTACTACCTTGTTGTCCGCCAGACAGCCGACAGCACCGACGCATTCAACCGCCTGTGCAATCTCCTGTCCGAGTACAGCGAACCATTAAAGACTGCCGCTGCCCCGAATGCATTTGAGGCATACTATGAGGAGCATTATGAGACGATCGTCCGGGAGCACGCGCTCTCAACGCTCTCGACCCTGTAGGAATACTGACTTCCAGAAAAATCGGTTTTTTCCATTGCTTTTATTTTAGAACATGAAAACCATCAATTTCTCCTTGAATATTTCGCATTTTTAGTATAGAATATAGCCAAACGCATAAATATAAAAGGAGGATTTTATCATGGCATTTGTAATTACTGATTCTTGTGTAAGTTGTGGTTCCTGTGCTGGCGAATGTCCAGTTGGAGCAATCTCTCAGGGAGATGGCAAATACGATATCGACGCTAACAGCTGCATCGACTGCGGTACATGTGCAGGCGTATGTCCGACCGGCGCTATCGAGCAGGGCTAATTAAACACAAACAAAAACGAAATATCTACATAAAAAAGCCTGTCGTTTCCGACAGGTTTTTTTTATGCCCTTTTGCAGAACTTATCACATCTTATTCCCATTCCGTCCAAATTTCTTTTTCTTTACACGGGACCGGAAAAATGGAAACCGCCCTGGCGCAGCCGCCGCTGCTTCCGCTCGCCCCTGGTTTTCCCGCTGATACGCGCGGATGACCTCGTCGAGGCGCTTGAAGCGCTCTTCCTCCCGCTCATCAGAGACCCGCATCAGGTATTCCAGCTCCTTCATCAATTTATCATGCACCAGATAGCTGACGTCCTGGCTCAGTTTTTCGCTGTTTTCCTCGATCGCACGCCCGATGACCTGGTTCATGATCTCCTGAAACTGGCGCATCTTCTCCCCCGCCAGAGGCTGGGAAACCTCTGCCTGCGGCAGTTCTGTTTCCTTGTTTTCTACCTCTGTATTTTTTTTCATTTCCATATTTTCCTGCCTGCTCATGTTACGCTCTCCTGTTCCCGTTTCCCGGAAAACCGCCTGTGCCTGCGCTTCCAAAAGCGCTTCCGGTTCTGTTTTCTGATTTTCTTCCACTTTTCCGATGATTCCCCGTATGGCTTTCAACTGGTACCCCTGTTCCTTCAACTGCTTGATCTGACGGAACAGCTGGATATGAAACTCCGTATAGTACCGATGCCCCAGTTCATTTCTCGGAATCGGAAGCCCCAGCTCGTCCTCCCAGTACCGGAGCACGTGAGCCTCCACCTGCACCTGTCTGGAAGCATCCGAAATCAGGTAATGCTTGTTCTTATTCATTCTGCTTGTCCTCCCCGGTACCTTACTACTACTATATGCGGGGTTCAAACTAAATATGAATAGCATTTACATAAAAAACAAGTTCCGGAACTCCTTCACCATCGATCGGAACGATTACCATATCGTAGCTAAATGCCAGCTCGCTGACGGTAGAAGGCGAATGAATGACATAAATAAAAAGAGGGGATTAAATTTTATATAAGGTAATATTTTTATAATCAAACTATGTATAAAGGTACTATATCATCAAGATATAGTACCTTTTTTATATATACATATAATATAGATTATGGTAATATAAATAATATAATAATCAATCTATATGGATGGATAAGAGATGAATTATGTAAAAGTATATACAAAGACATACAGAGATAATTCAGCAAGGTACATAGAACTGCCATCTCTTTTGATAGAGCAAGATGGAGAGACGCAGATATTTGAACAGCTACTGCGTTATCAGATCAAGTATAGCCATAAGAGTAGGACTTGGCATAATAAGCTCATACAGGCTGTTGGATTGCTATTTGATTACATGAATGCCAATCCCAACAACTATGTATCTGCCAAAGACTTCTTTGAGCTGTTTGCAGAAGCGATATATTCAGGCACTATCGATGAAGAAGGGAATGATCCTTCGGGTTTATACTGGCTTCCCAAAAAGGTACAGACAGCCAATACCCTACTATCATCATTAAGCGACTTCTCAGACTGGCTGTATATCAACTACAAGACGGAACAGCTTAATCCTTGGAGAGAAGCCACAAGGTATGAGGAACGTCTTAAATATATGGCTCTGATCAACAGAAGTGAGCGTTCATTCTTGGGACACCTTGATGATATCCATGACATTTCTGAAACGGCTAAAACAGTAAGAAATGTTGTAACTCACAAAAACCCTTATGCGGTGCGAAATGGCACAAAGGCTTTTCCAGAGAACAAAATAGAAAAGCTACTTAGAGAAGGCTTTAAGAAAACACGCAAGGGCTATGAATTAGATTTAATAGATGGTTATAACTGGAGAGACATAGCAATCACTATACTTATGCATTACGGAGGTCTGCGTCATAGCGAGTCTTTTCATTTGTGGGTGCAGGATGTTATCCCTGATCCAGAAGATCCGGACATGGCAATAGTAAGGATTTATCACCCATCAGAGGGGAAAGCTCCTCATGATTTCAAAAACCCAAGCACCGGTAAATATGTAACAGACAGGGCATCATACCTGAAACTAAAATATGGTCTTATACCACGCAATCAGTACGCTTCTTCCAACAAGAGGTTTGCAGGATGGAAGAATCCAAGGCTTGATGATGAGGACAATATGTACATGAATGTATATTGGTTTCCAAGAGAAGCTGGCTATGTGTTCATGTATGTATGGAAAAAGTATTTGCAGCAGCGAATCAGATATGGCATTAAGGACACCCATCCGTTTGCGTTTGTGTCATTTGATCCAAGATATTTGGGCGAAATGATGCCTGTCAGAACACAGACAGAAGCTCACAACAAAGCCTGCGAAGCAATAGGGCTTGAAGTATCAAAGTTTAATGGAACAAGTAATCATGGTCACAGACATTCTTATGGTCAAAGGATGAAGAATGCAGGCATAGACAAGAAAGTGCGACAGGTTGCTATGCACCATAAGTCAGAAGAATCACAGAATGTTTACACTGAGCCTACAGTTACAGAAGTTACAAGTGCTCTTAGCCAAGCTACAAGCACACTAGAACAGGGCATGGTTCTTCCAATGAAGACAGAGATTGATTCATGGTATGAGGAAGAAAAGAAAATAACTAAGAAATACATAATGGGGAAGAACAAATGACTAAATACGACAGCAAGACTAAATATAAGATCATTGAGGAGGTGTGCAACGGCAAAACATCCATGGATATCCAGCGTGAATATGGCATAGCAGCTGTAACAGCAATTAACTGGCTTCGTACTTTTGCTGAAAATGGACCGTTTAAAGGAGATAAACTCACACCAAAAGATTGCGCTAGGCTTGAAAAACTACAGGAATCCGCAAAGAAGCGTGAACTTGAAATGCGATTCCATGGAACAACCACCAATGAGAGTTTTGAGTGGCTACTTGAATATGATCCCAACCTTGCCGAATGGAAAGAGTATGCTGAGGAATGGATAAAAACAGTAGTTAGAGGAAAACACCAAGTTTTAAAGGCATTATCCAACTTCTTTAAAAAATACATAATAACAATGAATCTGACACGCTCAGTTCAAGAATTTGTTTCAAAAGCCTATGAAGTACCTGATTTCTACGAGATTATTTTTTCTGAACGAGGAAGCCAACTCCATGCCTTGAACGAGGCTAAAAAGCTCGTTGTTTTTATCGACTGGATACTTGAAGAAAAGTTTTCTGTTGAAGATGATTATGGCAAGAAGCTGATACCTGCCGAGTTCCATAATCCATTGGAACAGTATTTGCCAGATCATGTAGAACATTCTAAAAGAAGTGAATCCGATAAGAACGTACTGCCTTATCGCTACATAAAGGAACTTCGCAATCTTCTAGTTCCTTCTGATGCAACATACTTTAAAGACTTGACACTTGCACAGGAGCTTACGGATTCAGAAAGGTCTGGTGGTGACTGGTTCATCGTTGACAGATATCTGATTGATAAGAATGATCCTGACTGTGTTTTCAGAAAAAGAAAAGCATCACCTTATGAGATAAAAACAAAAGGCTATAACGAATATGTTTACGAAATGTGGTGTCCTGCAAGAACTATCTGCTTATTAACAAAGCTGATGCTTCCAATCCGTACATACCAGGCAAGAATGCTTGATAGCGGTGAAATGGATACTTTCAAATATATTCAGAAGGATAAGTATAAATATGGTGAATGGGTTATAAACGATTCTCCTTTATCACAGGGAACCGAAAGAAAACCTTGTGAAAAAGGTGTGTTGAGAAAGTTTATTGATCCTACTACAAACCTCGAAATGACAGGTTTTTTCATCAATACCAATAAAACAGCAGACATCAATAAAGATGAAGCTGACAAAGGCTATAACATGCCTTGGCAGTATGAAGAAATGCAGTACTGGCTCGCTAAACTTAGAGACTGGCAGCAAAAGTACAATCCTGTCTCAAGACCTACTGCATGGACTGAATTGACAGTAACTCAATTAGGAAATGCAAAAGACATAAAAATCCTAAAAGCCATGGGAACCGCTACTTTCCTGTTCAGAGACACTACTAATGACAAGAACAGTTTGCCACTAAGCAAAAATGCTTTAGACCCTTTATGGTATAAACTACTCTGTTACCTAGAACAAAAAGTGAATCAAAACGCAACTAATGAAGCTGAACAAAACCTAAAATTTGTTCGTGATGATTCATCCCTAACCACTTATTATCCACTTCATTCGCTTCGTGTTTCTCTTATCACAGCGTTTGCTCTTGAAGGCGGTGTACCTATGCCTGTTCTTTCCAAGTGCATAGCAGGTCACGCAAGGCTTGTTATGACTCTGTATTACACAAAAATGGGTATATCCTACATCACTGATACCATGAAAAAAGCTGATACAGAGATACTAAAGCAGGATCAGGAATCGTTTGAGAGGTTTATCAGAGACGCAAAGTATAAGCAATTAGAAATAGGCTCTGCTGTTAATGATACGGCTGCGTATGACGCTGTTTTAAGCGCTCAGAAGTCAAAGGCAAGCATTGTTATGTCCGACAAAGGAATATGCCCTAAAGGGTGTTTTGGATGCGATACAGGTGGTACTTATGTGAATGATGATACTGACAAGGTAACATACGGTCCGGTACAGGGATATCCGGCCCATAACTGCGTCCGTTGCAGATGGTTTATCACAGGCCCCGCATTTCTACCTGGACTTGTAAATCATTTCAATGTATTAAGTTACGAGATGTCTGAAACATCCAAAAGAGTTATCAGGTATCAGAACAAAACTGAGGAAATTGAAAACATTAAATACGAAGCTGAACAGCATGGAGAAATCTTTGAACAGTACGAAGAACTTCTTAAATATGAACAGCTCTTACAGCAGGAACTACAAAAGGGTGATGATATAGCAAACAATCTAAACGCTACACTTAGGCTTATTGATAAATGCCAAAAGATATCCAAAAGTTGTAACGACAATGATTCAAGCTCAACGCAGCTTGTACCTGTTGGAACAGTTCAAGATGTTGGTTTTCTACTTGAAGCAGAAGCTGACGAAATGTATCAGCTTCAGGCAATATGTAACGGTGCAGAATTGTTTCCTGAGACAGATGCAAGCAAGGCTTTACTGAAAAGATCACAGATAATAGACATGACGCTGTTGTTCAACAAAAAGCAGCCAGTAATGTTCACCTTGTCTGAGGAAGAACAACTCCTTGCAGGAAATCAGTTTATGAGGCTGCTTATTAAAAGAGTCGGAAGCCTTAAGGAGGCAATTCCCTACGCTATCGGCAGAAAGAAGCTTGAAGAAATCGGCATTCATAACGAGTTTGAAAAAGAACTGAAAATCATGAGATATGACGCACCTTTGAAGCTTCTATATACTAATAATGATGCCTAATTTGAGAGGTAAAGGAATGAGTAATATACATCCAGACGAATTATACGAACAGCTATGCGAGAACGCTACTAGCAGAAAGAAGAAAACACTCACTCTTGTGCATGAAGTATGCAGGAAACAGAGTGAATCAGATGTGAAAGACTTCTCTCTTGGTACTATTGCAGGACTCATGGCTGATAAAGGTGGTTTAAGTGAGCAGGCTTTGCGAAACAAAAACGCAGAGCCTTACAGACTCCTTATCAGTAGGTGGGCTGAGTATTCTAATACAACCACCAAAAAGCCCAAGAAAAAGGCTATAACAACGCTTAACGATGAGATACTGTCACAGATCTCTGAGCCAACTGTCAAAGCTCTTGTAGGCATGATAGTTGCCGAGAACAAGAAGCTTAAAAATGAAAACAACATGCTCAAGAATCAGACCTGCATCACAATAGACATGCGAAATCAGAAAAACGCAACATCGCCAACCTCAGATGTGGTCGTAGTATCTGCACTTGATAATCTGACTGAAACAGAGATCGATGCATTAAAAGATGCTATTTCAGACAGTTTTTTCAAAGACAGAGGTTGGACTGCTGATGAGCAGGGACGAGTTAAGGAAAAAGGATATCCTGTTTATAAAACTGGATATGTTACAGCTATAAAAAAGATACTTGAAGAATTATAGTCATAAAAAAGAGCATTTATAACAGTAAAGTTATAGATGCTCTTTTAGTTTGATTATATAGTTTGATTATATGTAATCAAACTACTTTCCGCTTAATATAAGGCTTTAATAATATTTATTATACTATTTACCTTATATTTCTCACCGTCCCCTCTCCATTCTACAGCTTCTTCTCAAAGCACCAGTAATCATGCCCCTGCAGCACATACTCACCGACCTTCTCAAAGGCCAGCTTCGCGTATGACCGCAGCGCTTTCACATTATCCTTCGCCACCAGCATATGGGCACTCTTGCAGCCGCGTCTTCTAAGTTCCTCCATCGCGCCTGCCAGAAGCTCGCGTGCGATGCCTCGGTTCTGGTACTTCTCCGCCACACCCAGTCTGGAAATTTCTGCCGACGGCTGCAGCTCTTCCGACCAGCACGGAATCGATTCCACCTCCGGATCATCATCGATCGAAACCATCCCCGCGATC
>ERZ772897.3238-NODE-3238-length-12441-cov-6.049330_pt1 | contig 12441 bp, 8 predicted proteins | sample MGYA00512125_ERZ772897 | MGnify/ENA primary metagenome ERZ772897 (study PRJEB29015, sample SAMEA2737660) | human gut metagenome | biome: human gut; feature: human-associated habitat; material: faeces | place: China | collected 2012 ... | reverse complement strand
GAGAGGACAGGCTGATTATTATATGATAATGAAAATATTTTCGTTGGAAAATGATATAACATTTACAGAAGAATATATTAATGTACTTCAAATTCAGGATAAAAAATTATTTACTAATGTCATAAACAGCCTTAATGATAATATCAACAATATTGAGGATACTAAAGAACGAATAATTATATTAGATAATGACATAGAGATTAAGATTGAAAAAGAAGTGCTGATGATTATTGATGTATTTAATATTGATTTTAATCAAAAGAAAATACAGAGTGCTTTGTATAATAAAATAGAGAAAATATATAAGCAGGAATTTGAAAGAATGTCGGAGTTCCAGACAATTTTTCAAAAATTACAACTAAATGTATTAGATGTATTCAATGAATTTCCGTTTGAATTCAATTATAAGGAAAGTATCGGGATACAAGAGTATTTGAAATTATTAGGGCTTAAGATATCAAATAATAAAGGGAAAATAATAGATACAGTATTTTCATTGATAGATGTTGTTGAATATCTTTTGGTCGCAAAATTATTAATATTTGTTAATCTTAAATTATATCTGGGTGATGATGAATTAAAGGAAATATACAAATATGCAATGTATAAAAAGGTTAATATACTGCTTATAGAAACAGGCGAGGAAAAAGAACCGCTTGAAAATGAAAAAATATTGTATATAGATAGTGATTATGATGAATTAGTGTTGTATAATAAATAAAAATGTTACGATTCAAAATACGGGTGTGCCGCTAGCATCTGAAAAACTCTATTTGAGGTTTTAGGAGTATGTTATTTTGAATGGTAACAAAACATCAATGTGTGCTTTAGTTTCGAGCTTTACGTTTTAGGAGTATGTTATTTTGAATGGTAACAAAACAATCTGTTCATTAAGCTCTTCATCAGCTCTGTTTTAGGAGTATGTTATTTTGAATGGTAACAAAACAAACTTAGCTGTTCTGCCCCAAACTATGCAGTTTTAGGAGTATGTTATTTTGAATGGTAACAAAACTATATTAAGTCCTGATGAGGCACTTAAGTAGTTTTAGGAGTATGTTATTTTGAATGGTAACAAAACGTGTGCTGAAGCATAATAACTTAATCGTGTGTTTTAGGAGTATGTTATTTTGAATGGTAAAAAGCAATTGTTTTATAAATGTAGGGGAGTGGTTGTATGATACAGGAAGAGGCGATTATATTAGCAAGACAAGCAGAAAGAGAAATGATGCAAAACAGGGAAATTAAAGTTAGATGTCCCAAATGTGGAACAATGCCTAGAATTACAAATACACTTAGAGGTGAGAGGTTTGTTGTAAGCTGCGACTGCGGATATATTTATAACTGTGAGATTTATTAATCATAGTTACAGATAAGAGTATGGAATATAAGTAAATAAGTTTATATAATTTTTCTAATTAATTCCGCTTTTATTAATGGTAATTCCCGATAAATGTGATAAACTAATATCATTAATGGAATTGTATTGTGATTTATAGACAATCTGAGAGTGTTGGAGGAATTATGAGCAAGGTAATCGGAATTGATTTGGGAACAACTAATAGCTGCGTGGCGGTGATAGAAGGTGATACACCGACAGTTATAACTAATAGTGAGGGCTATAGAACGACACCATCAGTTGTTGCATTTACCAAGAACAAAGAACGTCTTGTTGGAGATACAGCTAGAAGACAAGCATCAGTTAATTCAGATAGAACCATTTTCTCTATCAAAAGATATATGGGTACAGATTATAAGAAGATAGATGGCAAGTCGTATACACCACAGGAGATTTCAGCATATATTCTGATGAAGTTAAAGAAAGATGCAGAGGGATTCCTTGGCGAGGAAGTGACAGATGCTGTAATTACTGTACCTGCTTACTTTAATGATGCACAGAGACAGGCTACTAAGGATGCGGGCAAGATAGCAGGACTTAATGTCCTTAGAATCATTAATGAACCAACAAGTGCGGCACTTGCATATGGACTTGATAATGGCAATCCTCAGAAGATACTTGTATATGATCTTGGAGGGGGAACATTTGACGTTTCAGTTATTGATATAGGGGATAATGTTATTGAAGTGCTTGCAACGTCAGGTGATAATCATCTTGGTGGAGATGATTTTGATGCAAGGCTTGTCAATTATCTTGTTGACCGTTTTAAAGAAACTGACGGAATTAATCTTTCTAAAGATGCCTCAGCTATGCAGAGATTAAGAGAAGAGGCTGAGAAAGCTAAGAAGGAATTGTCATCTGCATTTAATGCCAATATTAATCTTCCATTTATTGCTATGGCGAAAGATGGACCACATCATATGGATATGAATATTTCAAGACAGCAGTTTAATGAATTGACGGCAGATCTTGTTGATAAGACAGTTATTCCGGTTGAGAATGCCCTTCACGATGCAGGCCTTAGCAAGAATGATATAGGAATGGTACTTCTTGTCGGAGGTTCTACAAGAATTCCGGCAGTACAGGATAAAGTAAAACAGCTTACAGGACATGAGCCAAGCAAATCATTAAATCCAGATGAATGTGTTGCTATTGGTGCATCTGTTCAGGGTGGTAAACTTGCAGGTGATGCCGGTGCCGGTGATATCCTTCTTCTTGATGTAACACCACTTTCTCTTTCAATTGAGACAATGGGTGGTATTGCTACAAGACTTATTGAAAGAAATACAACAATTCCTACAAAGAAGAGCCAGATATTCTCTACAGCTGCTGATAATCAGACAGCCGTTGATATCAATGTAGTACAGGGTGAAAGACAGTTCGCTAGGGATAACAAGTCACTCGGTCAGTTCAGACTTGATGGTATTCCACCAGCAAGAAGAGGTGTTCCACAGATTGAAGTTACATTTGATATTGATGCTAACGGTATCGTAAATGTATCTGCTAAGGATTTGGGAACAGGTAAGGAACAGCACATCACAATTACAGCAGGTTCTAACATGTCAGATGCTGATATTGATAAGGCTGTTAAGGAAGCTGCTGAATTCGAGGCACAGGATAAGAAACGTAAGGAAGCAATTGAAGTAAGAAATGATGCGGATTCAATCGTATTCCAGACACAGAAAGCACTTGATGAAGCCGGTGATAAGCTTGATGCTAATGATAAGGCTGCTGTTGAGACAGACCTCAATGCATTAAAGAGTCTTGTTGACAGCACAGATGCTGAAAATATGACAGATTCACAGGTTGATGAGATTAAGGCTGCTAAGGAAAAACTTATGGAAAGTGCACAGAAGCTTTTTGCTAAGCTCTATGAAGCACAGCAGGGTGCAGCCGGTGCAGGCCCTGATATGGGTGCCGGTGCAGGTCCTGATATGAACAATGGTTCAGCTTCTAACGGTAATCCTTATGGTGATGATGTCGTTGACGGTGACTACAAAGAAGTGTAAAATCAATTGATGTTTAAACGGATTTACATGCAGTAGTGAAAGTTACAGAGTGTGTATCGATTTGTTAAACATTGGAGCTTGAATTAAACTGCATGGGGCAGAAAGCCCTGTGCAGTTTTTGGTGAAAAAAGCAAAAATTTTACATGTGTATTAGACAAACACAGAAATGGAGTTAATATGGCAGATAAAAGAGATTATTATGAGGTTCTTGGCGTTTCAAGAGATGCCGATGATGCTGCAATAAAAAAGGCATACAGGCAGCTTGCAAAGAAGTACCATCCTGATACAAATCCCGGTGATAAAGAAGCTGAAGCGAAGTTTAAAGAGGCATCAGAAGCATATGCAGTGTTAAGTGATGCCGAAAAACGTCGTCAGTATGACCAATTTGGACATTCTGCATTTGAAAATGGAGGTGCCGGCGGCGGTGGCTTTGATTACAGCAACATGGGAGATATTTTCAGCGATATATTTGGCGGTGGAGATATTTTTGGAGATTTGTTTGGCGGCGGTTCAAGAAGAAGAAACAGTAATGGACCAATGCGTGGTGCAGATGTAAGAAAATCTGTCAGAATTACATTTGCCGAATCGGTAAAAGGAACGAGCAAGAAGATAGATATTGAATTTAAAGACCCATGTCAGAAGTGTAATGGTACAGGTGCAAAACCTGGTACTCAGCCTGAGACATGTCCTAAGTGTGGCGGTAAAGGTCAGGTTGTATACACACAGCAGTCATTTCTTGGCATGGTTCGTAATGTCCAGCCTTGTCCGGACTGTAATGGTACAGGTAAGATTATTAAAGAAAAATGTCCTGACTGTCATGGAAGCGGTTATATCAACACAAGAAAGACTATCGAAGTTACAATTCCAGCCGGAATTGATAATGGTCAGAGTGTAAGAATACAGGGCAAAGGTGAGCCGGGTGTAAATGGCGGACCAAGAGGAGATTTGCTTGTAACAGTAATGATTTCAGCAGACCCTGAATTTAAGAGAGATGGATATAATATAATGTCAGATGTTGTTATATCTTATCCAACAGCAGTTCTTGGCGGTGAAGTAAAAGTTAAGACTGTAGATGGCGAAGTGGTTTACGAAGTAAAACCGGGAACGGCTTCAGGCACGGTTGTACGTTTAAGAGGAAAAGGCATGCCGACTGTAAGAAACAATGCAGTGCGAGGCGACCATTACATCAAACTTATCGTAGATGTTCCTAAACGTCTTACAAATGAGCAGAAAGAGGCTTTGATTGCATACGACAAAGCACTTACAGGCGAAGAAAAACATACAAAGAAAAAGGGATTTTTCAAATAAATAAAAAAATAACGTCTGTTTTCGTATCGGGATTAAGAATCCAATATACGAAAACAGACGTTATTTTTCCGCGTTTCATGAAATGGAGGACAATTTTCACCTCGGGATTAAAAATCCAATATATGAAAATTGTCCTTGTTTTTTTACATGTTTTAAAACTTCAATTTTATAATTACAATGGTAGTCGAACTTTTTTTGAAAAAACGTGTAAAAATCATTTTTAATATGATTTTAAAAAATTTTATCATATATGTCTTCCTTTCTGTTTTGATTTGACGAAAGTTTTCTTACTTTAATCCGTCATATGTTATATGACAGATTTTTTTAAAATCAGATTGATTTTATATGAAGTAAATATTTTAACTTTCGTCATGTGTAAATAGTGGTTTGAATTTTTTTTAAAACGAAAAATTTAGTGATTTTTTTAACAATTATTTGTATTTTTTTAATTTTAAAATGACGGTTGTAGAATAAGACCTTGCTTTGACATTAAAAATAGTTAAGTGAATAAAAATTTTAGTTGCGAGGCAAGTTTTACATGTAACCCCGCAGTGCGTTTTTTAAATATTGACACTAAGTGTCCGAATCAAAAAACGCATTGCGGGGTTAATTACAAATAAATATGGATATAAATGCAAAAATGTGATAATATTAAAAAGAATATAGTTTCTTCACAAAACAAGGAGGATTTATGACTGATATAAATAAACTGAATTTATCAAAATATGATGTGATTTCCGTTGAAAAGCTTGAAGATTTAGATTCTACAGGGCTTTTATTAAGACATAAAAAGAGCGGTGCAAGGATTGCTATTGTTTCCAATGATGATAATAATAAGGTATTTTCTATAGGTTTTAAGACACCGCCGTATAACGATACAGGGCTGCAGCATATTCTTGAACATTCGACACTCTGCGGTTCAAGAAAATATCCTGTGAAAGACCCGTTTGTAGAACTTTGCAAGGGGTCGCTCAACACATTTCTTAATGCTATGACTTATCCAGATAAGACTGTATATCCCGTTGCGAGCTGCAATGATGTGGATTTCAAAAATATTATGGGTGTTTATATGGATGCGGTATTTTATCCTGATATTTATAATAAGCCACAGATTTTTAAGCAGGAAGGCTGGCATTATGAACTTGAAAATGAGGATGATGAGCTTAAAATCAATGGCGTTGTATATAATGAGATGAAAGGTGTATATTCGTCACCGGATGACGTGCTTTCAAGATATACATGTGTATCTTTATTTCCTGACACGCCTTACAGATTTGAGTCGGGCGGTGAGCCTGCTCATATTCCTGAACTTGATTACAATGAATTTCTTGATTATCACAAGAAGTTTTATCATCCTGTAAACAGCTATATTTATCTGTATGGTGATATGGATGTACAGGAAAGACTTGATTATCTTGACAGGGAATACCTTAGTGATTTTGATGCAGATGATGTAGAGATTGACGCTTCAATTCCTGCACAGAAGAGTTTTGAAAATGATGTTTTTGAGGAATTTAATTATGCTGTAACGGATGACGAACCGCTTGAAAATAATGCATTTCTTTCATATAACAAGGTTGTTGGAACATCACTTGATGCAAAACTTTATCTTGCAATGCAGATTCTTGATTATGCACTTATCATGGCTCCCGGAGCAAAGTTAAAACAGGCTCTTATTGATAAAAATATCGGAACTGATATTTACAGCAGTTTTGAGACATCTGTGTATCAGCCGATTTATTCAATTATTGCTAAAAATGCAGATGAAAATAAGAGACAGGAGTTCACAGATACAATTAATGAAGTGCTCAGTGATATTGTAAAAAATGGTATTGATATGCGTATGATTGATGCGGGAATCAATTATTATGAATTCAAATACCGTGAGGCTGATTATGGTGCATATCCAAAGGGATTAATGTATTATCTCACAATGATGGACAGCTGGCTTTATGATGAAAATAAGCCGTTTATTCATATTGAGGCGGGAAAGACATTTGAGCAGATTAAAAAAGAAAAAGAGTCAGGATTATTTGAAAAAATAATCGAGGAGTGGCTTGTAAATAATCATCATGGTTCTGTTATATCGCTGGTTCCGAAAAGGAATCTTGAAAAAGAACTTGAAGATAAGACAAAGTCTGAGCTTGCAGATTTTAAGTCTAAGCTGACAAAAGAGCAGATACAGCAGTATGTGCGTGAAACAAAGGAATTAAAGGAATATCAGGACGAGCCTTCAAGTCAGGAGAATCTTGAAAAAATTCCAATGCTTGCACTCAAAGATATTGGAAAAACTCCGGCAAGACTTTATATCGATGAAAAAGAGGAAAATGGTATCAAGGTTATTCACCATAATATGTTTACCAACAGAATTGCATATATTATGATGTCTTTTGAATGTAAGAGTGTATCAGATGAACTTGTACCATATATAGGACTTCTTTCATCAGTGCTTGGACTTATGGATACTGATAATTTCACATATCCTGAACTTACTAATGAAATCAATATTAATTCGGGAGGACTTTCATCAGATTCTGCAATATATACAGATAATAAAGAACTTGATAAGTATCAGATAAGATATGAGGTAAAAGGTAAAGTCTTATATGAAAAAATACCTTTTATGCTTGAAATGATGCATGAAATTATATATTGTACAAAATTTGATGATTATAAGAGACTTAAAGAGATTATTTCAAGAACAAAGTCGAGAATTGAAAGCTCAATGACAGGTATGGGACATACAGTAGCTATGCTTTATGGAATGTCACAGTTATCTGCATCGGGATATTATTCAAATCTTATGAGAGGATACGGATTTTACCTTTTTATCCAGGAGATTGAAAAAGATTTTGATAACAGAAAAGAAGAGATTGCAGGCACACTTAACCAGCTTATAAAGCTTATATTTACAAAGGAAAACCTTGTTGTCAGCTTTAATGCCAATGATGATGGATATGATAAATTTAAGGCTGCTTTTGGTGATTTTGCAGGAAAATTAAATACAGACAATTATCCTGTAGAAATAAGAAAATTTAAGCCATGTAATGTTAAAACAGGTTTTACGTCATCATCACAGGTTCAATATGTTGCAAGATGTGGCAATTTTGTTGATGCGGGATATAAGTATACAGGTGCATTAAGAGTTTTAAAGGTTATTTTCGGCTATGATTATCTTTGGATAAATGTGCGTGTTAAAGGCGGTGCATACGGCTGTATGAGCGGTTTTGGCAAAAATGGTGACATGTATATGGTATCTTACCGTGATCCTAACCTTAAAAAGACAAATGAAATTTTTGATGAATCAGTTGATTATATTAAGAATTTTGATGTGAGTGACAGAGACATGCTCAAGTTCATAATTGGTACAATAGGAGATATGGATACACCAATGAATCCGGCAGCTAAGGGCGTTCGTTCATTTGGAGCATATATAAGCAATGTGACTATTGAAGATTATCAGAGAGAGCGTGATGAAGTTTTAGGTGCGACGCCGGAGAAGATAAGAGAACTGGCACCAATTGTTGAAGCAGGACTTAAACAGAATCATCTGTGCGTTGTTGGTAATTATAAAAATATAAATGATGAGTCATCTATGTTTGATGAGATTAAGCCATTATTTGTATCAGCAGTACAAAATAACAGTGAAGAAGAATGATTTTTTGGAATGGAGAAAAGTATGAATTTGGATGAAATGCTTGCTGCAAGCGGAATTACAGGCGGTGCGGCTGCTGACGGAAAAAATGTAAAGTCAGGGTTTGTTACGCTGATAGGACGACCTAATGTAGGTAAGTCAACACTTATGAACCGTATGATAGGTCAGAAAATTGCCATTACGTCTAATAAGCCTCAGACGACAAGAAACAGAATACAGACAGTCCATACAGATGAAAGAGGACAGATTGTATTTGTTGATACACCCGGTATTCACAAGGCAAAAAATAAACTTGGTGAATATATGGTTGGAGCAGCAGAAAAGACAATCGGCGAAGTTGATGTTGTATGCTGGCTTGTTGAGCCGACAACATATATCGGTGCGGGAGAACAGCATATTATTGAAAGACTTAAAAAAGTAAAAGCACCGATAATTCTTGTTATAAATAAAGTAGATACAATCAAAAAAGAAGAAATTCTTCCGGTTATTGACTGCTATAGAAAAGAACTTGATTTTCAGGAAATAATACCTGTGTCAGCAAGAAGCGGTGCAAATGTTGATGAACTGATTGATACAATTTATAAATATCTTCCTTATGGTCCGATGTTTTATGATGAGGATACAATAACAGACCAGCCTATGAGACAGATTGTCGCCGAGCTTATAAGAGAGAAAGCACTTCATGCACTTAATGAAGAGATTCCTCACGGAATTGCCGTTGTAATTGACAGCATGAAAGAAAGAAAAAGCCAGAAGGGCATAATTACAGATATTCAGGCAACCATTATATGTGAGAGAGATTCCCACAAAGGAATAATTATAGGTAAAGGCGGAGAAATGCTTAAAAAAATCGGTGCAAATGCCAGATATGAGATTGAAAAGCAGCTTGATACAAAAGTGAATCTTCAGCTTTGGGTGAAAGTTAAAAAAGAATGGCGTGACAGCGATGTTCTTATTAAGAATTTTGGTTATGACAAAAAGAAGGACGATTTGGGTTAATCTGATATGAGTGACATAACAGAGGTTACAGGCATAGTTTTATCAGCTATGCCTGTAGGCGAGTTTGACAGAAGGATAGTAATTCTTACAAAGGAAAGAGGTAAGATTGCAGCATTTGCAAAAGGGGCAAGACGACCAAACAGTCATCTTACAGGAATAACAAGACCATTTGTTTTTGGAACATTTCAGGTGTATGAGGGAAGAACTTCGTATACGATAAGACAGGCGAATATAACAGCTTATTTTGAAGAAATTATAAGCGATTTTGATGCGGTCTGTTATGCATATTATTTTGCGGAGCTTGCCGATTATTATGGCAGGGAAAATCTTGATGCATCTGTTATGATAAATCTGTTATATGCTGCATTAAAGGCTCTTGGACGTAAAAATTTATCAAAGCCGCTTATCCGCCTTACCTATGAACTGAGAATAATTGCAATAAATGGTGAAAGTCCGGATTTTTTTGTATGTCAGGGCTGTGGCAAGGAAAAAGAACATTTGGTCTCATTTTCAAAGAGTACACTTGGAATTTACTGTGCGGATTGTGCAGATTATGCACATATGTCAGTAAAACTGGAAGATTCGACAGTTCATGCACTTCAGTATATAACGGGAACGCCATTAAACAGACTTTTTTCCTTTGCTGTAAATAAAAATGTATTAATGCAGCTGATGGAAGTTATTACATCGGTAAAGGAATCGGTTATAGATAAAAAAATGAAATCATTTGAAATGCTTTCAATACAGGAGGAGTTAAATGCTTAAAAATATTTCACATAATAATCAGAAAAAAATTGCATTGATTAATGATTTTACCGGATTTGGGAGATGTTCAATTGCTGTTGAACTTCCTATTATATCCACACTCAAAGTACAATGTTGTCCATTACCTACTTCAATTTTTTCTAATCACACAGGGTTTGACAGTTATTTTTTTGATGATTATACTGACAGGATGGAAGGATATGTGGAGGAGTGGAAAAAGCTGGATTTATCATTTAACGGAATATGCTCCGGATTTCTTGGTTCAGCCAGACAGATTTCTATTGTTAAGGATTTTATAAAAGAATTTAAAACTGATGATACAATAGTTGTTGTGGACCCGGTTATGGGCGATTATGGGAAAATTTATTCTACATATACAGATGAAATGTGTGGTCTTATGAAGAAACTTGTTGCAGGAGCAGACATAATAACTCCTAATATTACTGAAAGCTGTATTCTTACTGATACCCCATATTCTGACATGCTTTATGAAAAAGACATAGTAGAACTTGCAGAAAAACTTTCAATGATGGGACCTGAAAAGGTAGTTATAACAGGAATTGTTCAAGGAACATTTATTTCAAATTATTGTTATGAAAGAGAAAAAGAAGGGAAAAAAGGCTATTTTGTTAAAGCATTAAAGATTGGGGCACAAAGAAGTGGAACAGGTGATATATTTACATCAATAATTGCAGCAGATGCGGTCAATGGTGTGGATTTTCATAAATCAGTAAAAAAAGCTTCTTCGTTTATAAAAAAATGTATCATGAAGTCAATTGAACTTGATATACCATTGACTGATGGTGTATGCTTTGAAGAGCTGTTATATTCATTAAAATAAATATTTGGAGGTGCTTCATGGAAATATTATATAAGGTACATAATAATTTGTATGTTAATCTTACTAACAGATGTCCATATGCCTGTACATTCTGTCTTAGACAGACAATGGACAGAATCGGTGAGTCGGACAGATTATGGCTTGAAAGAGAACCGTTGGCAAAAGAGGTTATAGATGAGTTTGCAAAATTCAATATGGAAGATTATGATGAAGTCGTTTTTTGTGGGTTTGGCGAGCCTACAGAGGCATTTGATGTGTTAAAGGAAGTTGCTTCATATGTCAAAAAGACATATAACAAGCCTATTAGAATTAACACAAATGGTGTAGGAAATCTGATTAATAAAAGGGATATCGTACCTGAAATGGAAGGACTTATTGATACAGTTTCAATAAGTCTTAATGACCCTGATAAAAAAAGATATAATGAGCTTGTAAGAAGCAAATTTGGTGATGAATCATTTGATGCAATGCTTTCGTTTGCAAAAGAATGTACAAAATATATTCCCAATGTTGTCCTTACAACAGTTGATACGACAATTTCCCATGAAGAAGAGGCACAGTGTCAGAAAATATGTGATGATATAGGTGCAAAATACAGAATAAGGCCATGGGAAGAATAAAAGTATCATTGGACAGAGAATAATACAAAGCCGGGCAAGATTTAAGCTTGTCATATTTGAAGAAATGTTATAAAATTATCTGCATATTGCAGTCAAACATAACGGAGGTAGAAAAGAAATGGAAAAGACAATGGAAAAGATTGTTGCTCTTGCAAAGGCCAGAGGATTTGTATATCCTGGTTCTGAAATATACGGCGGATTGGCTAATACATGGGATTATGGTAATCTTGGTGTAGAACTTAAAAATAACGTAAAGAAAGCATGGTGGCAGAAGTTTGTACAGGAAAGCCCATATAATGTCGGTGTTGACTGTGCAATTCTTATGAATCCACAGACATGGGTAGCTTCAGGTCATCTTGGTGGTTTCTCAGACCCTCTTATGGATTGTAAGGAATGTCATGAGAGATTCCGTGCAGATAAGCTTATTGAAGACTGGGCAGCAGATAATAATTTTGATATTGGAGGTTCAGTTGACGGCTGGACTCAGGAACAGATGAAGAATTTTATTGATGAGCATGAAATTAACTGTCCTACATGTGGAAAGCATAATTTTACAGATATCAGACAGTTTAACCTTATGTTCAAGACATTTCAGGGTGTTACAGAAGATGCTAAGAATACAGTATATTTAAGACCAGAGACAGCACAGGGTATTTTCGTAAACTTTAAGAATGTTCAGAGAACATCAAGAAAGAAGATTCCATTTGGTATCGGTCAGATTGGTAAATCATTCAGAAATGAGATTACACCAGGTAACTTCACATTCAGAACAAGAGAATTTGAGCAGATGGAACTTGAGTTCTTCTGCAAACCTGGCACAGACCTTGAGTGGTTCAACTACTGGAGAG
>ERZ772897.3231-NODE-3231-length-12452-cov-2.784545_pt1 | contig 12452 bp, 19 predicted proteins | sample MGYA00512125_ERZ772897 | MGnify/ENA primary metagenome ERZ772897 (study PRJEB29015, sample SAMEA2737660) | human gut metagenome | biome: human gut; feature: human-associated habitat; material: faeces | place: China | collected 2012 ... | reverse complement strand
TGCGTTCCTCGCCGTTTCTGAAAATTTCCCTGCGGCAGCTGGTGGCTATAGAGAAAGGGCCGTTTCTGGCCCTCTTCTCAGTTACACGCCATCAAGGATGTGGATGCGGTTGCTTGCGTATACATTCAGCATAAAGTTAGCGCAAAACAGTTTCCATGTGTCAACGCCAGCGGCATACGTAATGTTTTTGCATTTTATTGCATTGTTGGCGATCCGCATCCCCTGCGATACTGCTTCATCGTCGGAAAATTTGAACGACGATTGAGTTTTAATCCAGACAGAAATCTGCGTAGCGAACTCAATCAGCTTGGACTGGCAGAATCGCCCGGAGCGTACCGGGAAGACAAATGTTCCGAAGCCAGAATTTGCGACATACGCTTTCTCAATTACCCGTGAGTAACGACGTTTGCAAATGATGTCGCGTGCAATAATGCATTTTTCTTGTGCTGACAGTTCTACCGTCTCATTGTCGCGCCATGCACCAAGTACTCGTTTTTCAATATCAGAGAACGTTACAGCGATATTGCCATGTGCGGGTGCGTTTACAGTAGCGATAAAATTCATGATTAATTCCTTATCGTAAATAACAAATTGTTTTCTTGTTGGTGTTAATTATCGTTGTACGAATAAGGCGTCAAAGTGGAAAGTTGCGGTAGCCGGACGGGAACAGGTGGGTTTGTCGGTTGCCTGGAGGTAAGAGGTTGGTGTTTTTAGCCTGCGGGAAACAGGATGGTCATTTAAGGCCACCAGCATTGGTGGCCTTACTCTTTAGTGGAGCAGACCGATGTCGATGGTATCCCCTGAATCATCCACACGGATCATCAGCATGGCGAAGGCGTTTAGTGGATAGCTTGCGTGCCATTCAGGGAAGCGGTCATCTCGCATGAAGTCGGCAATGTCGTAAACGCAGCCCTCAAAGTGGAAGAATCGCGTGCTTACCTGCTCGTCATATTCCACATGATCCATTTCTTGCTGTTCTGTTTCCGGCAAGTCCAGCCATGATTCAAGGAATACATTTTGTGCTTTAGGGGTAATGGTGAAATCAGTCATGAGCATATCCTCACTGCGTAAACATATTGTTTTCTTGTTGGTGTAATTATCGCAGTGTAGATAAGGCATAAAAGAAGTTAATACAGGCTGAATACACAAGAAAGGTTCTGGAAGTTGATAGCCAGGTTTCAAACTAACCTTCGGTTATTAAAAGTCATTTAAGACCACCAATGCTGGTGGCCTTAATAATTATCGCCCGATTACGCTAAGGATCTTTTCCTCAACTGATTTGTTGTTGCGACTAAACTGCCTTGCGTATCTTATGACAGAAGAGGCGTTTCGCTTTCTGACCATCTCGGCTCTCTCCTTCAGGCGTTTCTTGAAATCGCCCATATTTACCACCAGGCACGGAACGTCAGTCTGTTATTGTGAAAGTCGTGGTTCCTGATCAGGTCTTCCACAAGTTTTTTCAGCTTATCCACGTCATGCCAGTAACCTTCATCGTACTCCTGACTGCCGAAGAAAAAACCTTCCCGGGTAGGTAAGTACACTTCGCAATTACTTTCGTTTATGTGCATCAAATGAGCCTTCAGAAAACAAATGTCATTCATCGTTAATTCTAAAAGCTCACAATTTTCGACTTCACCTACGTTGCGCTCCATCCACCCAACGAGCGCATTGAACTTACGGAAGTAAGCAACCTGCTTTCTGGATGCCTCGTTATTCAGATCGTTTTTAGGCTGCGTCTCGATATAGATATCAAGTCCCATGATGGTATCCTTATTAAGTTGCTTCAGTGAAATCATTTTCACAAATCAGATAAGGCAGAAAACAAATTGTTATCGGGAATAAGAAAATGGCGCGGTTTACGCGCCATTCAAAGAGGATTAAGCGAATACGCTTTCAGGGACAATGGTGTCGATCTTTTCGCCGGAGATTATTCGCAGACCGTGTTGTCCCATCCAGGTACTATTGGTATTTAAACTCGATGTATAAACCGCATCGACCTTTTTCATCAAATTTTCAAACAACGTCTGATCCGCGCCACGGAAATGAGTTTCCAGTTTTATCAGTAAAGGGTCAGAAGCATTACTGATGCTTTGGTAACGCACCGAATATTTTCCCTTTGTGGCCTCGCCGGTGCGAGTTAAGGTACTGGTGTGAACTTCTTCGCCGGAGGCATTATCGCGTAGCACAATTGTAATTTTTGCAACTTTGTCTCCATTTTCCGTCTCTGATGCATAATACATATCCAGGGTCAGATTTTCGCGTTTAACGGTCATTTCACTCTCCTTAGTGTTTAATTTTTAATTTTATTATCATAAGTAAGTACTTACAATACAAAAAAGCCCCGAAGGATTGGCGGGGCTGTCGTACATTCGACTAACTACTGCTTGCACATGTTTAAGCTACCGCCTGAACAGACGCTCGTTGGATCTCTTGTTGGGCGACACGGTTGGCTTCCATCAGCGCCAGTTCAAGCTGGTCCTCTGGCCACATTTTCTGGACCGACATCCACCCTCTTCCACGCTGGCGACGAACTACCATCACATAGCGCGTAAAATTGCCCGCGTCGAAGGTAATGGCTTTTTCACGAAACAGACGGATAGAAGTCCCATTCGCTACGATATCCAGCAATGTGAGATGCCCCATTAAGGTTGGTTTTTCTTTTCTCTCCTGACCTTCAGCAAGACCCAGCACCAATGAAGTATTCATCACCACTCCGTAAACAAATTGTTTTCTCAATGGCGTAAATAATACCAGTGTAAAAACGGCTACAAAGCATATTGCTCAGGCACATGAATTATCTAAAGGTGGTTCTTCCCTGCGGCTACAGAGAAGTTAAGCCAGCAGGCGGTGCTGGCTTTGGTTGGGTTTACGCGAATACATCAAGGAACTCCTGAACGTCCCAATGCTGGACAAGGTGAAGATAGAGCTTAGAAATCACGTCATTCTCGCTATCGCATGTGAAGTAGTACTTCTGGCTGCGGTTGTATGTATCCACACAAAATTCGCTCATATCCATAAAGTCAGCATCATCACCCAGGTCGCAAATAATCAAAGCAGGAGCATCATCACGAGTCATCAGCTCAAGCACCCAGCGCGAATTGATCAGCGTGGAAGACCAACCTTCTAACTCATAAAACTGGTCAAACTCTTTTTGAGTCATTTTCTTGATTTGGTTGATGTCGATATTTGCAAACATAACGCAATCCTTAAACATGTTGTTTTCTGAATTGCGTAAACAATACCAGTAAGAAAACGGCCACAAAGTATATCGTTACGGTGCTGCGCTGCCCCGGAGGTTAATAGCGACAAAAGCCACCGTGCTGGTGGCCTCACTCTTAATCTTCGTCGCCCGGGAACTCGCTGTGTACCGCGTCCACCAGCTCCCGCTTTTCATCTTCACTCAGCAGGTGCCAGATATCCTTCCCTTTGGGCGATTCCCCTTCTGCCGGGACGAACGACCACAACTTGCGGTACAACTCCGGCCCCACTGCATCCAGACACTCAGCCAGGGAATCCACGCCCCACACCTCAACCGTCACAGGCATCTTAATCATCTCTTCATCCTCACTTCGTTTATATAACGTCTAAACATGTTGTTTACTTGTTGGTGTTATTATCGCAATAAGACAAAGGCGGAAAAGGATTTTATGTCGTGAAAGCCAGGCTGGGCAGTGAATATCCGGGAACGACACGGGAGCCAGTATTTACGATATTCTGCTCTACGCGCGCCACGGGGCTGGTGGGCAGAATATCCTTCTCCCCGAAAACCTACTGAAATAGCTTGAGACCCAATGATGGTCTGGCAGAATGGAGTCCAGTAGCTGCACGAGAGGGAATGACACTCCCCCGCGATTTTCAGGCGAGTGAAGAGTAAGGCGCACTCCCGAAGATTTCCCGCACCGCTCCCGCAGTCGTCCCTCACTCTGTACCGGGATGTACCCGTTTCCCGACCGGCAGCCAGCCTTTCCCCGGTTCGTATAGCGGGATTCCCACCGTTTCCCTGAAAACCTCAAGCCTTTTCCCTGCGGCGACGCTCCCGTTCCTGAAAAGGGACATAGCTTTCCCGGATGGCCCGAAGGCTGACCGAAGGGGTGGAAAGGGACGTTACGGGGGATGAAAACTATGGCTTGAATTTATGCGGAAAAAGTGGCGATACCCCTCCTTCCCTTCCCACTTATACCTCCCACGAATTTTCTCTCTTATGTGGGCATAAACCTTCCCTCTGATAACGCTCTATACGGCGAGTATTCCTTTGGGTGAAATGGGTGGTTTGTTCTTTCTACCGGCATATGTGGTTTCGTTCTTCTTGAGGTGGTTCTTCTCTGTGTTTTCGTCTGGGTTGTTCTCGTCGTTTTGGTGAGTGTTCTTCTCCGTGTATGGAGTAATGGCAGGTGCGCTTTTCTCTTCGTTTACGTGAAATGATGAAAGTGTGGGTAATGGCAGTAGGGCGCTTTAGTTGTTCTCCGCATATGAAGTAATGGCGTTCCCTGCTATTCAGGAATTTGCGCTCTCTTTCGGGGTAATGGTGGGTAAACGAGATTGTGACGGCTCCTGTTCTTGTCTGGGTTTGTCCGGGGTTTCGTTCTGGCTGTTCTTCTCCGTGTATTGGGTAATGACGTATCGGGGTTTGCGCGTGCGAACCGCGTTCTCGGTTGCCTGGGAATATTAGGTGGGTGGTCTGTAGCCTGGGGCAATGAGGTGGGTCTTTTCGGTAGTCTGACAGGAAGAGGTGGGTGTTTCCGGGATTGTGGGTAATGGCGTCTCTGGGTTTCCTGTGGGGGTTGTTAACTTGTTTTCTTATGCCTGAAAACAACTTGTTTAGATGCCCAATATAACGCAACGGGAGCGCTTCTGAGCGCTTCTGTTTTTGAGTGATATCACGAGTCGTTTTTGACGTTTTGGTCGCAGGGAGATGGATTCTGGTGCGCAGGATTTTGGGTATAAGAGATGGCTTGCGAAAACGTCAACTTTTTAGACCAAATCAGAGGAAAGCGTTGACTTTTCGTTGACGTGTTATTTATTTGTTTTCTTATGGGTGTAATTGGCTTAAATGCCTTGTCACCCCTGGGCTGGGGTAGGTTGGAGAGGTGGGGGAAGTGGCGATCAACGGACTCTTATAGAAATCCTCAATTTGTGACCGCCAATGTCAACGAGTTGCAGCCGTTAGTCGTTTAGGTAGTAATTAGGCACGCGAACGTAGAAATTCTCGTCACCGATCATTTCGATAGTGATGTTAATGTCATTACCGTTATCCAGTGTAGCCGTGGCTTTGTAGAACTTGTCCGTCACTTTGTCCTGAATTGTTACCTTCATGCATTTAGATGCTTCTGAACCGTTATTTTCTTTCAGAATAGTGGTAACTATAGGGCAAGCAGCTTCTTCAAGCGCTGAATCTGCGTTGAAGCTATACACGAAAAATGATGCAGCAAAGGCAACAATCCATACGATAAACAGCAGTCGGTTACTTCCAAGAACCGTCGCTCGTTTCCAGAGATACACAGGGGGGATAAAGAACCCACATAAGAATGATGGTGGCTCATAGCCTGCCTCAGTCAAATTCATGCGATCGGCGACCAGCAGTCCAAGCCCAATGACGAACGAAATCACCATAACGTAATTGTCGTACTCAGCAGGGGGGACGCTGACAACAAACGGCAGTATTGCTATAAGCCACGCGTAGAGGTTTTTAACTGATTTTTTTTCTAAAGTATCGATTTCCATTACATCCATTCCATTTTGAAATACAAGCGGGTATATGATATCAACTTTCCAGGTAATTATTCCCGCCATTGCTAGTAGTTATATCTACCAATCCCATGCTGGCATTCCATCCACCAGCTCCGCATCACAGTCAAATTGTACCGAATCATACCCGGCATCCCGTATGGCCTGTATGTTAGAGATCGCCTCTTGGGAAATGCCGTAATCACGCAATTCTTCCTTCCAGTCATTCCCTCGCATTCCAGCACGAACAATCCATCCATACTGTGTACCGTGTACCCAATTCAACCCGCGATCAGTAAGTGGGTCGAAGCAGGCAATGGGTAGCCGTTCTGAATCCGCTGCCGTGACGTGGGCGGTGCTGATCACCGCCGTCTTATACGATTCGGTGATTTTCAGCATCATGCCTTCTCCTTTGGAAACAGAATGTTGGCCGTGTCAGAAATGACATCCCAATTCACGCCGACGCTGGCGTCATGGCACTCTTTGATTTTTCGCAAAACCTGAACGCACTGTTCGTCAGTCAGGTCTGGTCGCCCTTCACCTACATCTTCCTTGTGCCACATCACCATCAGCAGCGGCTCGTCTTCTGGGTAGTTCTCCAGCTTTTCGATAATTTCTTTCGCGGTTCCGAACATGATTAACTCCTTAAACAATTTGTTTTCTTATTGGTATTATTATCTCAAATAACGAAAGGCAGAAAACAAGATGTTTAAGGGATGACTAGGTGAGTTTGAAGTCGTCTATGTCATCAACAAACTCCATATACCTGGCTTCGACACTCGACAATCTGATCAGATACGCAAGCCCGTAACTTAGTGAAGTGGGTTGCACCAGCACAAATTCGAACCCATCCTCATGCGTTTTACCAAGCCAGAACCCCCCACCGTATTCTTTTTCACGTTGGAAGAAAACGAACTGTCCGGGTATTAGGTGCTTGAGTGCTTCGCCCCTATAGACGATCACATATTTAGAATTCTTGCTGCCCATTGCTCGCCTCGCAATACTGCACATATAAACAGTGGTATTTATTACGGTACTGGTCAACTTTACGGGTTAATTGAATAACAAGATGGTGAAAACAATTTGTTTTGGCGCTTGAGATTTTGCAAATCGCACCTACATGGAAAACGGCAATTTTTGAAACCTGATTTGACCCATGTGAAAGGAGGAAACGATGAAGACCTATGATCGCAACCGTAACACTATCACTACCGGCAGCCGAGTGATGGTGGCAACGAATGGTGCAACGGGAGTCATCAAGGAAATCTGCGGAGAAGGCAAATCAGAAGAACAATTACGCCGCTCTGACTGCGTGTCTATCGAAGGTGTGGAAGATCTGTTCTGCCCAATGGATTTAGTTCGCCTGGGATTCCAATAATTACACCACTAATTAAACAAATTGTTTAAGGCCACAAATAATGGCCTTATCTGGCTTACGGAACAGCAGTAATCAGATCGCAAATGCCTGTTTTAGTTAAATCACTATTTAGCTTCTGAAAATTGGCATTCAGCATTGCGGTATGTATTCGATTCTCAAGTTCAAAGAAGAGATCGATCTTGCCCTCTTTGGCTGCCACCTTCTTCCAAATATTCACCTGGTCATCTGCGATACGACTTGCGCAGGTGAACAAGAACGAACTCCCTCTGGGAAGGGATGTCGTGCTGTAGTATTCACCGTCAACTTCAATATACTTAGCTCGGAATGACTCCAGAGTTAGCTTTTTACCGCTCTCAGCCTGCTTTGTGTCTGCCTTGCTTGTCTTTTCCTGAACTTCAGGCTGTTTCTGCACAGGCTTTGGTGTCTCATTGACCACCGCAGTGCTGGCCGAACCATCCAAACTCTTGAGGCCATTAATTTGGATTAGATAAGCCAACTCCAGAGTCTTATCACCAGTGAGTTTTCCACGCATACTTACCCATTGACGCTGAACCGTCTTTAAGGCGTCTGCGTCCCCCGGGTTTGCTTTGAGTGCGTTGGAATAGGTAGAGCTAAGTTGTTCGTCTAATTTTGACAGGCGTTCGTTATCGCAGATTTTGTGTTCGATTTCTGCCGAAGCCTTTTGGCAGTCAAAGCTGGCTGCAAATACAGCCGGCGATGCCACCAACAATGATGCCAGTAGGATATTTTTCATATTCACTCCATAAATATAAAAGCGCCTGACTATAGCACTTAACCGATTGCTTCTCTCATCTGATTGTGAAGCTCTTTCAGCCCATTACGTACCGCGTTCATGATACGTTCCAGGTATTGGTATCTGGGGTTTGGCACCGTTGGCCAACCGGCATACCACGGATCGTCACCAAACAGACTCAGCAGTTCGTTACCGACACCGAAACAGCAGCAACTTTCTTTTACGTCATCAGCGTTTTCTGCCTCGTCCCACATATTGCGGGCCTGCTCTGCGTCGATTTCTCTCTCTCCCTGCGCAACTTTATGATTTCGGATTTGACGAAAAGCAGGTTTGCGTCGTTGTCATCGTCGACCGTACTGAAGTGGCACACTGAATTTGGCCGTCTGTAATGGGCAGATCCGGCAACTGTTTAAAAACTTCCATCTGCTCATGGATACGCAGAAACCACCTTGCCAGCTCCATCTGCTCACCGCGGGTGAGGGGATTATTCAGCGGGGACTTAACAAAAGCGGAGACTCGCTCGACAATAGGCGGCGATCTTCGCCAGACGGTCACACATTTCGTTCTCGCGATGACCTGCATGGCCTTTAACCCACTTCCAGCGGACATTATGACGACTGGCGGCCGCGTCGAGACGTTTCCAGAGATCCACGTTTTTGACTGGCTTCTTCTCAGACGTGATCCATCCGTTACGCTTCCAGCCTTTCATCCAGAGCGTCATGCCGTTTTTAAGATACTGGCTGTCGGAATGCAGGATCACGTTGCAGGGGTACTTCAGACGCTCCAGCGCAATCAGGGCGCCCATCATCTCCATCCGATTGTTGGTCGTGCTGTGGAAGCCCTCAGAAAGCTCGCGCTCTTCGCCTCGATACTGGAGAACGATGCCGTAACCGCCCGGCCCGCCCGGATTTTTGAGGCAGGAGCCATCACTGAATACTTTTACGGTTTTGAGCTGGGGATTGAACTCGACTACGGGGGTTTTGAAGTTGGTACGGGATTGCTGGTGGGTTTGGTATTCGAACTGGCTCGGGCCAGTGCAATCGACAGCGAACTTTGTCAGCGCTTCATGCAGCTGGCAGCGGCTCGGTGGGCGTTACGTTTTACGATGCTTATTATGTGTAGCCCAATTAAAAAGACCACTATATATAGTGGTCTCATGGTAATAGATAAGCACTTACCTATCAATTATCAACTTATAAAATTCCAGCAAGAACATCGCGAACCTGACGGAATTGATCAGTTTGCATACCGGTGTAAATCGATGCGACAGCGTCCGCAAGGTGCTCGTTTTTATTCACCAGCACTTCCTTGCCCGATTGCTTCCGGCGCAACCACGGGGCGTTTGGCTGCTTCTGCGTAGCCCACTGAATGATCTCTTCTTTCGACGTAGTCAGCTTATTCCCGACATAGTACTTAATCTCGTTTGGCGTGACCTGTATCAGTGGCTTATCCACACACGCCAGTACGCCAAGACAACCACCATAAGAAATCATCGCTCTAGCAGATTGACTGCCTACTGGCAGTTCACAGAACACTAAATGAACTTGGTCAATCAGTGGCTTAATACCACGCCAAATCTCGTTCAACCGCCGCATATCGTCACTGTTAACGCGAACTTGCTTTTTCGTATCACCAGCTTACCACCTTGAGACCCAACTCTTTGATGATCCACTCGTAAGTTTCGGTCACGAAATGCAGAACGGAAGGTGATATAGCACCGCGAACATGGAAGGTATCACCAGCTACCAGCATGTGCTTACAGCCAGCAGCTTTCATCGCTTTGGCCGCCTCCTTCGTAGCGTCCAGTTGGATCTCCAGCCGAGAGTTAAGCCCGTCAGCGTTTGTTGTCGCAAAAGCATCCCAACGATGATAATGGGGATCTGATATTACCCCGTATGGCAATGTCATGTGTCTTTTCCTTTGTGGTTATTTTGATACAAATTCTAAGCGTGCATAAGAGGCGTACAACCCAGACAACACGGCACACAAAAGAATATAAAGGCACATGATAATGACAAAAAAATAAGTAAGTAAATACCTATCAGATAGGGCAGCAACGATTTCTAAACGTCACAAGCAATTTTATGAGAGCAGTCATTTACTGATGACAAGAAATGAAAAAGGAGAACGGACGGTGAAGTTGTGAGATGACATTTACGGCGTTTGCGTGCGTCGTCTTCAAACGCATCCGTCGGCCACAGTTTCTGCTCTTGAATAAAATTCACTCATGCATTAATCCCTAAAGCTCTCAGTGTCTTTCTAAGACACCATATTTTATGCCCGGTAAAAAGCATGAGTTTGCCTTTAAAACGTCTCTGAGGGCTTCTGACGCGCTCTGCTAATGTCTATTACCCCAGCTTTTGGACGAGGGTCTACAAGATTCAACTCTTCAGCACTGTGATACTCCGTGTCGAACTCCCGATCGACATGTCGAATGTAAATGGCTGTCAGAAGGCTGTTATCATTCAGAAAGTGTCCGTAAGATTTGCGAATTACTTCGCCAACCTTCTCAATCTTCTCTCCGCCCATGCAGAGATGGTTAAATCGGCTGTGTTTCCGCAGTATTTCATCCACCGGGCCTGAGTAGACCTTATCAACTCTCCCGAACCGGATGATATTTCCAGTATCAGCTTCAACCAGACAAACGAGTTTGCCAGGTTCGACACGATCTCGCCAAGTGACACCAGAGCGCAGTGTGTTGAAGTAGGGAGCATCCAATCCGATGATCGGTTTACGAAATGCTAGTGGTGGCACGTAACGTATGCAGCTGTTTAGGTGGAAATGCGCACCGGCGTCGTGGAGTTTAAGCCGGGTTTCGTTAATCGGGCATTTCGAAGCAATGCCGCAAAGGTCGCAGAGCAACTTCTGTTTGTTCAGACTAGTGTTTGATTCAATGGTGTAGGAGCCATCTTCAAGACGGCGAACCCAGCGCGTGCGTTTAAGATCCATAATTCTTGTTCAAATAATTTTGTCCGGGGCAACGATAACGGATAAGGCGCACCGGAGTTTGCAAATGCCTGTTTACTTATTCACTTTATTCACAGGCCCGATCCAATATTTAGATCCCCAGAGAGATCCTACAGAAGATCAAAAGAGATCCCCGATCGTCTCCAGCGCTTGCGGTTACTGGCTTGAGAAGGGGTTACTATCCACTATAGGGAGCAAAATAACCACTGTAGAGAGCATAATAACCGCTATGAAGAGCAAAACAACCTCTCTGGAGAGTAGTCGGTATCCACTGTAGTGAGTAGGAGACAATGTTTTAACTGGATAACTCCGAGCCTGTTTTTCTGCGGCAGATGGCTGATATTCTTGGAAATATTGTAAATTTTGCGTTGCGGCGTGTTTATTTCGATCACACATTATCCCCAGAAGGGGAGTGATGCCTGATTTTGTAATTATCTGATTTTTATACACAGGCCCGATCCAGTAATTCAGATCCCTGTTAGAACCAAAGAGAACCACAAAGACCCAAAGAGATCCCCGGCCCCTGCAAACCGTTGTGCCACATGGCTTTAGAGGTTATCGATATCCACTATAGTGAGAAGAACAACCACTATAGAGAGTAAATCAACCACTATGGAGAGTAGAAAAACCGCTGTAGGCGGTAGGATAACCACTGTGATGGGTGCTACTATCCACTGTAATCAGTAAAGGCACCCAAGCCGTCGAATAAAAAGAGACATTTGGAATGAGCGTAAACGACAATAAAAACATTGCGATAAGCGAAGCATTTTCCGAAACAGACAAAAAGACCGGCGAAGTTGTTACGTTAGTTCCTAACACCAACAACACAGTTCAGCCTGTTGCTCTGATGCGTCTTGGTCTCTTCGTTCCGACGCTGAAATCGACATCCAGGGGTAGAAAGGGGCAAATGGTCTCTATGGACGCCTCCGCTGAACTCAAACAGCTGTCTCTGGCCAAAGCCGAAGGGTACGAGGATATAAGGATTGCTGGTCTTCGTCTTGATATGGATAACGATTTCAAAACATGGGTGGGCATCATCCACGCGTTCGCCAAGCACAAGGTTGTTGGTGACACCGTCACGTTGCCGTTCGTCGAGTTCGTCAGACTTTGTGGCATACCAACAGCCAGATCGTCCGCGAAGTTACGTAAGCGCCTGGACAGCTCTCTAAGTCGTATCGCCACAAACACCATCTCATTCCGCAGCAAAGGCTCTGAAGAGTATTACGTTACGCACCTTGTGCAGACGGCAAAGTACAGTACCAAGAATGACACGGTCGAACTGAAGGCCGATCCTAAGATTTTCGAACTTTACCAGTTCGACAAAAAGGTGCTTTTGCAACTTCGGGCCATCAACGAACTCTCCAGAAAGGAATCCGCGCAGGCGCTCTACACCTTCATTGAAAGTTTGCCACCAGACCCGGCGCCAATCTCATTGGCTCGCTTACGCGCCAGACTTAACTTAACCAGCCGCACCATTACCCAGAATGCGACAGTCAGGAAGGCGATGGAGCAGCTGCGAGAGATCGGCTATCTCGATTACACTGAAGTGAAACGCGGCAGCTCGGTCTACTTCGTCATCCACTATAGACGGCCGAAGTTACGTTCGGCACTGCCGCCATCTATGGCTAC
>ERZ772897.3228-NODE-3228-length-12465-cov-76.552216_pt1 | contig 12465 bp, 9 predicted proteins | sample MGYA00512125_ERZ772897 | MGnify/ENA primary metagenome ERZ772897 (study PRJEB29015, sample SAMEA2737660) | human gut metagenome | biome: human gut; feature: human-associated habitat; material: faeces | place: China | collected 2012 ... | reverse complement strand
ATTATAAGGATATTTAGTATATTGCTGCCGACAATATTGCCGACTGTAATCCCCGCATTACCCTTTATTCCTGCAGTGATGCTGACTGCCGCCTCCGGCAGCGACGTACCCATCGCCACAATCGTCAGTCCAATCACAAGCTGCGGAATACCAAATTTCCCTGCGAGCGCCGCCGCTCCATCCACAAACACGTCCGCGCCCTTCACCAGTGCTACAAAGCCTGCTATAAGCAGTAAAATTGCTACAAAAATCATAATTTTCCTCCTTCTGCTGTCCTTTTTAAGGATGCCTGATTAATTGATAGCTACATCTATGTCTTATCAGCAGAAGGCTTTTATATACAAAAAAGACGACACTTCTGCTGTATAAAACAACAAAAGTCTCGCCATTTAATCACTCTCCGGATTGCTGTCATATATGTATGATATGTATGAGCAATCGTACTGACGGATAAGTAAGCACTCTCGTGCCGGCTACTCCCTTTCACTTATATACTATAATATGTCAACGCAGTGTATTCGTCAAGAGAAAGTTTTTCTTGCCTTTATCACGCTAACGTGGTAGCATGGTTACTAAATAAACTATTAAAGAGGTACTACAAATGAAAACATCAGAAATTATAGTATTTATCGTCTATCTGCTGTGCATGCTGGGTATCGGTATCTTCTTCTTCGTGAAAACCAGAAACGGTGGAGAAAAAACCTACTTCCTTGGTGGACGTGAGATGGGACCATGGGTTGCGGCACTGTCAGCCGGGGCCTCAGACATGAGTGCATGGGTGCTCATGGGACTTCCTACTTCTATCTATGCACTGGGCTTAGGTCAGGTATGGATTCCTGTGGGACTTGCAATCGGCTACACAATAAGCTGGCTGCTAGAGGCACCGAGACTACGCAAATTCTCGATTGTAGCCAATGACTCAATCACCATTCCGCAGTATCTGACCAACAGATTCCTGTCCAAATCACTTGCACTGCAGGTAATATGTGCAATTGTGTTTTTGGTTGCATACACTATTTATGCGGCATCAAGCGTAAAGGCATGCGGTACTCTTTTCCACACTGTAATAGGAATGGACCCACAGATTGCCATGTATCTTGCTGCAGTGGTCATCGTAGGCTATACCTTCCTCGGCGGCTTCTCGGCTGTATGCTGGACAGATTTCTTTCAGGGCATGCTCGTGCTTGGTTCTATGTTTATAGCACCGATTTTTGCAGCATTTATGCTTGATACATCATCTATGTCAGCACTCCCGGGCGGTTACTTAAATCCATTCTCAAGCTGGCAGGATATCGTGTCAGGACTGGCATGGGGACTTGGTTACTTTGGTATGCCACATATCATCATCAGATTCATGTCCATCAAATCACAGAAGGATTTGAAGAAATCAGCAAAAATCGGTATCACATGGACATTGCTTATTGTATTTTTTGCAACCTTAATCGGAGTAATCGGAAGACTTTTCCTTGGCTTTGACGAAACAATCAATGAAAACTCTCTTGTTTTCATCCAAATTGTAAGAAAGATTTTCCCGGGTGTTATCTCAGGTATACTCCTCTCAGCAGTGCTTGCCGCTTCCATGAGTACCGCAGACAGCCAGCTGCTTGCTGCTTCATCTGCATTCTCAAGTGATGTGTACAAGCCTGTCATCAGAAAAGGCAGGGCAAGTGATAAAGAGATGATGTGGACCGGCCGTATTGTCGTTCTTGGAATCTCTGTTGCAGCACTCATCATCGCATCAAACCCTAATGCCGGCTCTATCATGGCACTTGTTTCCAATGCATGGGGTATCTTTGGAGCTGCCTTTGGACCTGCAATCATGCTCAGCCTCTTCTGGAAGCGCTTTAACTTCAAGGGTGCTGTTGCAGGAATCATAACAGGTGCTGCCGTTGATATATTGTGGTATGCGTTCCTTACATCAACCGGAATCTACGAGCTGCTGCCGGGATTTGTTTTAGGACTTATCGCAGCCGTTGTTGTGACACTTTGCACAAAGGAGCCTTCAAAAGAGGTTTATGAGCTCTTCGATAAGGCCGAAAAGTTTGATGAGTAATTAAAGTAATTAATCAGTAAAGCACATAAGTAAAACCGTCGTACCCTGCCATTTACGGCCCGGTACGACGGTTTTATTTTTTATTTTATTTTTCTTATGCGTTATGTTGTTCTTTTAGAAGAGCTGCTATGCCTGCTCCTTTTTGCGGTTCATAAGAGCTGCTATTGACACTCCAAGACCAGCCATTGCGATAACAAGCCACATATACATATTGCTGTCATCTGAGGTCTTTGCTGCGCCTGCAGGAGCTGCTTTAGTACCTGCATTGGTATTTACCTTTACAAAAGCAAATGTACTGAAATGGTCTGTCTCAAATACAAGCTTTCCATCTGCTACCCTTGATGTGCAGGCTATAAGCTTATCTGAATCCACACGGAATACCTTGATTGCCTCATTGTCAGCTAATGCAAACGGCATATCCATAGTTACTTGAACCTTGTCTGCAAGCTGATGAAGCTGTGTAGTGCCATCTGTCAGATTAAGCTCATATATTAAAACATCCTTTACTCCTACAATTTTATCCTTTACTACATCTGTAACCTTTGCCACTTCCTTCTCATCAGTTACCTTCTTTGACTCGAATTTTACTGTATCCGGAAGGATTCCCTTAGTGTCCTTTACAGTTGTTTTGGTGTCGGATATGCTTGCTACAACCGCTCCCGGTGTAAGAGCCTTTGCAGGCTGTGTGGCTGTATCACCGTTTCCTGTATTGCTATCCTGATCACCATTGGTTGTATTGTCATCCTTTGATGTACTATCATCTTTGTTGGTATCACCGCTACCTGTATTGTCCTTGTTTTCATCATCAGCAGATGGAGGATTCGGCTTATTATTGTCATCATCACCGGTATTACCATTATCGGCATCACTCTTGTCGGCTGACTTTGTCTGATATAAGTATAGGTCATCTGCTGTTCCCCAGCCACCTTTTGCACTCACGATTCCGACAACAAGAGTAACCTCTGTTTCCTTATCAAGCTTAAACGAAACGCTTGGAGTCTTCCAGTTTTTCCAGCCTGCAAGTGTTACATTGTCACCCTTAGCAATGACATTACCTTTGGAATCAACAGCCTTGGCATAAAGCTGATCTCCATCGGCACCCTGTCCTGCGTACTCGAAAATATACTCTCCTGAAGCAAGTGTGATAGCATTCTTGTATGTAATTTCTGCCTCGGCTACATCTGTGCCGGCATTGTACCAGTGAGCACATGCTGCTCCTGACTTCTTATCATCCTTGGTAGAAGAAACCGAATCGACAATCTTGTTATCGGCAGTAAAATTATCAGCCTTTTCAAAGCCTGCATCATCTGCGTCTGTAATAAGATTTTTCTGTTTTATAACTACTGTACATTTTGTTGTACCGGATGTCTTATCTTTATAAGCACCACGCTCGATTTTTCTGCTGAATTTGACAGTTCCCTCTACAGTGTATGTTCCTGCCTTTGAAAAATCAATTCCCTCTGTATTCCAAACAACGTTCTCTTCAACCTTTTCGGTATTGTATGTCACATTGATTGTTTTTGGAAGCTCTATCTCTTTACCTGCCTCTGCTGTGACATCTGCTGTTTCTATATCCTCAACTCCAATTTTCGTTACCTTGGCACCGGTCTTTACATACTTCCATACCTTAAGAGCTGCTGTTGCTGTTCCATCCGGATAAAACATTGCCTGATTATCAACAGCCGAACCACCATACCATTTTCCGGCATCATTTGGATCATACTCACCGCCGTAGCTTGCTGCCCAGCCTGAGCCTTTTTCCTCCCAAATCTTTTTATTTGCTTCATATCTTGCTGCTGCAGCCTCCTCTGAAAGACCTGTGGTATCTCCCACGGTAATCCATGCCGGCTCCCAGTAGTATACACCAAGGCCTCCTGCCTCATTTACTGCATTGATGAGGTTTCTTATGAAAGTAGACTGTCCCTGCACAGTGAAAGGCTCTGTGGCATCTGCCGAGTCATCATTATTCCCCTCACGAACAGTATTTCCATGACCATCCGAATCATCAAGTGTATATGCATAGCTTGTTTCTACAACCATTGCATCCTTGTTGTGCTTCGTCTGAACATAGCTGAGTTCTTTCTTTAAATTGCTCAGTGTTCCATGCCAGTATGGATAGTAGCTTGTTCCAAGAATATCATAATTTACATTATAATTTTCAAGGTTATCTGACCATTTTGTAAGTGTATTCTTCTGTGGGCTTTCCACATGAATCACAACCTTTACGTCACTGTTGTAATCCTTAACACCTTTTGAGCCTGCGGAAAAGAGCTTGCACATGGCATCTGTTTTTGTTTCTCCTATAAAACCGACTGTTGTCTCATTTCCAACCTGAACCATATCTACAACATCCTTTGATGCATCAATTGTGTTTAATGATTCGTTGATAAACTCCTCTACAGCTGCAGCCTTCTCATCAACTGTATAGCCCTTCCATGCCTTAGGCACCATCTGTTTACTCGGATCAGTCCAGAAATCTGAGCAATGGAAATCAACAAGCATTTTTATTCCGGCACTGCGGCATGCATCAGCAATTTTCTTTGCGGTTGCCACATCGTTATTTCCACCACCATATCCATTTCCGTTTGAATCATATGGATTATTCCATACTCTGACACGGATATGGTTTATATCGTTTTCTGCCAGGAATTTACAGAAATCTGTCACATTGTCAATTACTTTTCCGTTATAATCCTTGTATATAACACCACTGTCTAATTCTGTTATAACAGATGAAATGTCCATTCCCATTATGAAATCAGAGGACAAATCCTTTACCTTTGCAACAACAATATCATCATTGTCTACTGAGGTATCAATTTCAGGCGCCTTAGATGTAATAGTTGTACATACATAACCAAGCACCTTTTTATCTGCATCCTCAAGCTGGGCTACAACATAATATTTACCTGCTGACTTTGTTGTGTAAGCTGCCTTAAGAGTTTTTCCGGAATTATCATTGATTTCTAATGTTCCGTCATTCAATCCATCTGTGTGGTCATTCCCTGTATCAACCCACCACCATAAATTTACTCCCTCAGGAAGTTCACTTATTTCTTTTCCATCATAAGTAATCTTTGCTTCAAGATTGACTGTATCACCATTTTCTACGGCTACATCTGTCTGGTTTACTGAGATTGTGTAGCCCTTCTGGTTTTCTTCGGAAGAGTCAGTATCATCTGCTTTTGTTTCATAAAGCTTTTGAAGCTTAATATTGTCAATATCGCCCCAATAGCCGTTCGTAACATCTCCTCCAATACATATATCAACATCTTGTACAGCTTCAATTGTAAATTCATCGGTTGTAACTGTTTCCCAATTATCCCAGTCTGTTGTAGCCGGAAGTTCTTTAGCCTGTTCCAAATATTTCACATACAGGCCTGATTTAACATCTTTTTGCCCATCCTGATCAATTGAAATCCTATAGGTTCCCGGCTCAACATTCTTGATTGTTTGAGATAGCGAATTGTCCCCAGTTATGTCCTTTATCTTTGTAAACTGAGTTGTATTATTTTTCGCCCACTCATCTTTTGTGACAAATAGTCCACTTCCCGTTGACTTAGTCCAACCGGTTATACTTCCATCCCCATTTATAGACGACTCAAAGTCTCCATTCACCACATACTCTGTGTCTACCCACTTTGCGGTATTCTCTGCTGCCTTAACCTGCTCTGTACCCAAATCCGCCACAGCGCTCTGGCTTAAAAGCATTGCAAACACCAGTCCGGCACTTGTTATAGATGCCATTTTTCTCTTCCTGCTCATATTTTCCTCCTTGTTTTTATGCAGTGGTAAATGACTATCAAATTGATAAATATCAAAGCCATTAAGCCACTGTCATGCACCTGCTCAAATTGCATGCCGCGCATGATTTCATCTGTTCCATGCGCAACAACGCAATCGGTTGCAATAACTATATTTACAGTTTATACATTAAGCGTTTACGTTTCAATAGACATAAATGCCAACTTATTTCTGCAATATTTAGCAAAAATACATCAATTTAATATTTGTAAATATGGGAAAATGTACAAAGATTAGTATGTTCAAACGGTTTTTCAAATAATGATATTCACATCTATTTTGTGGTATTTTAACAATACTTTTACGTGTTTAGAAGTATAATAATTTTTTTATGCAAGTTAAATATATTAATATGCATCAGAATTTTTAGTTTTTTCATAGGCAAATTGCCAGAGTCTCCGGTACTATATAAAAAAGCCGTACCGTAGCTTTTTAATTTAATATCTGTCAACGCACCACCAAAAAAACCTAGCATTATATGCTAGGTTTTTTATCGAAAGTAATGCCTCCATTACTTAGCGCCCTTAAGGGCATCTCATTTGTTGTGTGCATTATACTACTAATTTATAAAAATGTCAAGGAAATTATAAAAAATATTTTGTTTCAAATAAAGCTATATTCCATTTTTTATAGTCTCCGCATCCCATTCGTGCTAATATTTTATTATATACTGTTTTCCCCTTTTTTATTCCCATACTAACATATATTTTAAATTTTAATGTCCGTAAAGGTTTCTTTAATGCAGATACGTCAGTAAAAAAGCTTAATATTTTAATTGAATCAAATAATTTTAACACCGAATCTGCATTTTTAGGTGTTAATGAAAACGAAGCAATTAATAATGCATTAATTCGATATCTTTTTTCCGTCCGAAATCTATTAAGTAGCGTCGTATGTGCACAGTTATTTCTAAGACACAATAAAATATCAATCATATTTAAGAACGGGGCACGTTTTGATAATGGTAAATTAAAATCATTTAAAACGTCTTTAAGAACATCATCTTGCAAATAGTGCAACAGTCTTAATATTTCACCAAATGTAAGAGTCTCTATTGCAACCCAAAATGGCACAGCGATGTTTCTGTTGTAAGTGCCATCACTATTACGATAAACAGCAACCCCTGAAGGTGCTACGTAATCATTGTCTAAATAAAATGAAATATCAATATGATCATTTCTATCTACTAAATTAGATAGAAAAAATGGTTTAAAAAGACAAAACTTATCAAAATCTTGATATATCTTTTGATTTTGATAATTAACAAATGGATATGCTTCAGAATAATGACAGTATGTCGGTGTCCCAGATTCATTGTTTGCAGGGTTCATAAAATTAGACTTATTTGTATATTGCATTGTATCCGATAATGAAACACAATGATGCTTACAAAAATTATATGCTATTGAGGCTTTTAACTTCTCTTCAACAGAATCCAAGCAATTTGATAAGATTGATCTAATTTCTTTATCAAATTGATATAGATTAATGAAATCAATCAACTTTACTTTATCATATGTTTTAGGAGAGGATGTTTGTAGAAAAATAGTTTCTAGGCCATTAAATAAATTAAAATAATTATGAGAAATTAAAACTTCATCAAGCTCATTTTCTGAAAAGATAAGTTTTCTGTTATGTAATTTATTTTTTAATGCTTCGCGTGTTTCAAATGTTTTAATCCCCATAGTTTAAAAACTACCTCGTATATATATGAATAAAATTATTTTTATAACTAATATTATAACACTTTTGAATACATGAATATAGACTTATTTATAAAAAATTTTACACATAAATAAAAAAAGAAGCATATCTTCATGACATGAATCCTTGATATTTTTTCATAGGCAAATTGCCAGAGTCCCCGGTACTATATATAAAAAAGCCATACGGCATATTTTTATGTTACATCAGGCTATTCCTGTACATTCTCTTTGTTTAAAATTGTCAGAATATAGTGATATATTTTGCATATTTTCGTAAAAATAGCATAGCATTGTAATCTTTATATGTTACAATTCAAATGTAGTTATTGACCTTTCACATAGAAAGTGAGGTATTGCTTATGATTAAAAAGTATTTTAAGAAACTCGTCAGCGTTGCTCTTTCCGCTGTCATGGTTATGGGTATGTCTGTAACAGCTTTTGCAAGTGAAACAGATAATACTTCTGTTAGAGGTGTATATTCTCCAGAGTTCCCAGACGCTTATATTATCACGGAAACAAACTCTGAACCCGTTGGCTATTCTATTGATAGTACAGAAATACAGCCTGCTACTGTAACTGCAACCGTTTTTGTAGAAGAGTCATATGCAGTTGACCGCAATGGAGAAGTCTATGTTTCCGATAGCCGCCTTTTGTCCAAAGAGGAAGTAGATGATATCGGAATTGATAACTTCGACAATCTTAATACTTTGGCTACACCTCGTGCTGCCAAAAACTCATACGGGAAATTAACCCTTACTTTCTCCGGCACTCATTCTAAATCCGGAAAAAGTGTTTCTTGTAAATTAACAGCAGATGCAGATTGGGATTTTGGTTCATTTACAAGTTCTGAAAAAAATCCTGCTGTTGGTAAAGATTTTATGGGTATTACTTGGTCGGGTTCTTTTACAACTAGAGCTTTCTCTTGTAAAGCAACTGATTTAGTCGGTAATGTTACTTCCGCCGTAATGGTTGATTCTATCGCAAACGGTGGCAGAGTATGGTCATTTGACGAAAGTCTTTTTGAAGACCATTTTGCAAATTACAATAAAAACATACACGCAACTATGACGATAAAAAAGAACACCATGACTGGAAATGGAAATACCGCCGAAGCCGTCTTAAAATATATTCATACTTATAAGCAAACAGTTGGTAGTATTTCTATGAGTGCAGGAAGTGATACTGTGTCTGCAGGTTTCACTTTGAGTAATGTCGATGAACAATGGTCTTTGGTTTGCACTGTAACCAATATTCCTTACTAACTTTATAAAAAAGGTGCTGTCCTTACCGAACAGCACCTTTTTTTATTTCTTCATGATTAGATGGAATATTTTCTTCACCATTTCCTGTTATCCAGCATATTCTAAACGAATATTGTAAATTATCAATAATGTTCATTTCTTTACCATTTACTAAAATTTTGTCTATATCACTCTCACTAATTAACCCCCAATCTATCCACTCATATCCATTATCCTCATATGCGCTGAATAAATAATTTTCATTATCTTTTCTTATAGATAACTCACCACTAATTCTTAATACATCATAGGACAACAGCTTTTTTTTCATAATAGCACACGCTACATTACCATTTTCATTTACAAAAAAGACTATATACTTATCGTCAATGTGAGCTTGCGCCAAAAATTCATTTGCTTTTGTCTGTGCAGTTGTTCCATTATGAGCCTTCATATATTTATAAGGCGATTTATAGCTTGATAAATATAGTGCAATAATACAGGTCAGAAAGATAACAGCACAAAAAGATATAATAACTACCTTTCTCTTTTTCTTGTTATTTGTCAACTAGATAAGCTCCTTTCTTATCACCGTGATTATATATACTCTAACTGCTTGCCATTTCCATGCAGAAGCTCTTTCTCAATTTCTTCTTTCCCACGAATAACACAGGCATAGGTTAGAACTTTTGGATTGTCCGTTGCAATTCCCACCTCTTTCCCGATACATTTCAGAATACAATAATAACTTTCGTTAAAATCTTCAATATCCGTAAATGAGGTTTCATAGTCAACGCTTCCGTCTGCGTACTCCTTGCGAATAATCGCAATGTAATATATCTCTTTTTTCAGAACACTAATCTCATTCTCAAGTGCATTCTTCTGTTTCGTAAGCTTTTCAGATGTCCTGGCACATTTCTCATATTTTTCTGAGAATTTCTGCTTATAAAGCATTGCATTGTTTACTTCCCTGAGACGTGCATACATATCCATTTCAAATTCTGCTTTACGTCACTCCACGTCGATCCTGTCATATTCGCTTTGCAGCTTTGAAAGCTCGTCTGTACGCTCTTCTAAGCCAATATTCCAGATTTCCTCATTAGTCATAAACAATAACCTCCTTTAACTTCTACAGATGAAGCACTCGCTCTTTAATCTCCTGTGTTCTTCCCTGATTCCAGAACTGTGTGCCGATATAGCCGCATGTACGGCGGGCTACACTCATCTTGTTCTGGTCACGGTTGCCACAGTGCGGGCACTCCCAGATAAGCTTGCCTGAGCCCTCTTCCTCCACGATTTTGATTTCACCGTCGTAGCCGCATACCTGGCAATAGTCGCTCTTTGTATTCAGCTCTGCGTACATGATATTGTCGTAAATGTACTGCATTACTGAAAGCACTGCAGGGATATTGTCCTGCATGTTTGGTACCTCCACGTAGCTTATGGCGCCACCCGGAGACAGCTTTTGGAACTGAGACTCAAACTTAAGCTTGTCAAATGCATTGATCTGCTCTGTTACATGTACATGATAGCTGTTTGTGATGTAGTTCTTGTCGGTAACACCCTTGATGATACCAAAGCGCTTCTGTAAGCACTTAGCAAACTTATAGGTGGTAGACTCAAGCGGTGTGCCATATATACTGAAATCGATGTTTGACTCCTTTTTCCACTGCTCACATGCATCGTTTAAGCGCTGCATTACCTTAAGTGCAAACGGTGTGCCTTCCTTTGGCTCTGTGTGTGATACTCCCTTCATATAGCGTACACACTCACAAAGTCCTGCATAGCCGAGTGAGATTGTTGAGTATCCGTTAAATAATAATGGGTCTATAACCTCTCCCTTTTTCAGACGTGCAAGTGCTCCGTTCTGCCAGAGAATCGGTGCTACATCGGATTTGGTGCCAAGAAGCCTCTTATGTCTGCACATAAGTGCTCTGTGACACAGCTCAAGTCTCTCATCAAGTATCTTCCAGAATTTTTCCTCATCCTTTTCTGATGAGCATGCCACATCAACGAGATTTAAGGTGACAACACCCTGGTTGAAACGTCCATAGTATTTACGCTTGTTTGGATCAAAGTTCTTGGCATGTGCCACATTGCCTGCTGTCTGTGAGCATCTGTCCACTGTGAGGAATGAACGACAGCCCATACATGTATACACATCTCCGTCCTTAAGCTCCTTCATGACCTTCTCTGAAATATAGTCAGGCACCATTCTCTTTGCTGAGCACTGTGCGGCGAGCACTGTGAGATTCCAGTACTTTGAATCCTCTGTGATATTATCATCCTCAAGCACATATATGAGCTTAGGGAATGCCGGTGTGATATATACACCCTTTTCGTTCTTTACGCCCTTTATTCTCTGGTGCAGCATCTCCTCAATGATTGCGGCAAGATCTGCCTTTGTCTGCGGATCGGATACCTCATTCAGGTACATGAATACCGTGATAAATGGTGCCTGTCCGTTTGTAGTCATGAGTGTAATGACCTGATACTGAATCATCTGTACACCGCGGTTGATTTCTTCCTTGACACGAAGCTCTGCTACCTCGTTGATTTTCTCTTCATCCAAATCAAGCCCCACGCTCTCGAACTCATTTAGCACCTGCTTTCTGAACTTCTCACGGCTGACCTGTACAAACGGTGCCAGATGTGCAAGCGAGATACTCTGTCCACCATACTGCGAGCTGGCAATCTGTGCGATAGCCTGTGTAGCAATGTTGCAGGCTGTAGAAAAGCTCTTAGGCGTGTCAATCATTGTCTCACTGATTACCGTGCCGTTCTGAAGCATGTCCTCAAGGTTTACAAGACAGCAGTTGTGCATATGCTGTGCGAAATAATCTGCATCGTGGAAATGGATAAGCCCCTTCTCATGAGCCTCCACTATATCCTCAGGAAGCAGGAAACGGCGTGTGATATCCTTGCTCACCTCACCTGCCATGTAGTCACGCTGCACGCTGTTTACAGTAGGATTCTTGTTGGAGTTTTCCTGCTTTACCTCCTCGTTATTGCACTCAAGAAGGCTAAGAATCTGCTGATCCGTAGAGTTTGACTTACGGACGATGGCTCTCTTATATCTGTAAGTAATGTAGTTTCTGGCTACGGTAAAGGCACGCTTGTTCATGAGCTGGTTCTCCACCATATCCTGTATCTCCTCAACGCTTGGAGAGCGCTTCATGTTCTCACATGCAGTCTCCACATTGCTTGCAATTTCCTCAATCTGATCAGCAGTAAGCTTCTCATAGTCCAGCACTGAATCGTTTGCCTTTCTAATGGCAGCTACAATTTTGGCTGCATCAAATATGTCCTCACTGCCGCTTCGCTTGATGATTTTCATGTAAATTTCTCCTCTCTGTATACTATATTTCATATAATGTAGCGTACTATATATAGTATCACCATCCAATACACATACTATATATATGCATTTTACCATGTGTAATGGCACAAAATATGCAGCTATAAATGAGATGTAATCATTAATTCATGTCACTGCCCTGCAATGTAAAGCGGGCTTTTCACCAAACAATTACAATATAGCTACATATAAAATGCCATATTATTTAATACAAATCTGTGCATCTGTCTTTTGATGACAATCTAAATTATACAAGATATTGTTGCTATGTCAATACGCTCAACAATATTTTGTAGCATTTTG
>ERZ772897.3207-NODE-3207-length-12533-cov-27.625020_pt1 | contig 12533 bp, 15 predicted proteins | sample MGYA00512125_ERZ772897 | MGnify/ENA primary metagenome ERZ772897 (study PRJEB29015, sample SAMEA2737660) | human gut metagenome | biome: human gut; feature: human-associated habitat; material: faeces | place: China | collected 2012 ... | reverse complement strand
AGAAACTTATTAACCAAGTAGTCTTGATTGACTACACCATTATTATACTAGGAGGAGAATACATGAACGATTCAGCGTGGATTTGGCCAGCTTCGGATATGGATTTCTGGAAAATTGACAACAAAGAAACTTCTGTGAAAATTAAGTGGAGCCACAATTGTTTTGAGGATTATAAGACTTTGTCATATCAGTTCTATAAGTGTGGATACAAAACTTTTGAAGAAGTGATTGGCAGTGGACATGATAACGTTAAATCAGATATGTGGTTTTTAACAGGAATATTCTTAGTTCGACATAGTATTGAATTAGGATTGAAGGCTTTATTATGCAGAGTTTTGCCTCGTAAAAGAGATATTGAAGATGCTTTTGAAGCATGCTGTCATGATGTTTCTATGCTATTTCATAAATATACTGATGTGAGACTTGAAAATTATCTAACTGAAGAAGAGGAAGACTGGTTAATTAGATATTTGGATTCATTAGAAGAAGTTGATAAAAAATCGGACATGTTCAGATTTCCTTTTGAAGATGAATTTCTTTCTAAATACAGGGATAAGTTTTTAGACAATGTGGATGTTGCAAATAATATGCTACAAGGTTATGCGTTAGTAAAAAAATGCATTGAGAGAGGAATTGTTACAGAAGAAGATGAGTTTGATGGAAAATTAAAACCGGAGTTCTTTGTCTTTGCTTCACATGGAATTGGAAATTGTTATTTATGGCAAAGAATTTCTGACGAAGGTTTCCATGTTAAAGTTACAGGGTATTCTGAGGTGATTGATTATATTTATCAGAATCAAAATATCACCAATGAAAATAAGCTATATCCTCTAATCTTCATGTTTAGAAATACGATTGAATTATGCTTGAAGAGGTTGTTCTATAGTAGAGTTGATAATGGCGTTCCACTGAAGGTGTTTAATTCAAAACGAAAAAGCCATCTTATAAAGAAAGATTTGTGGAAGAACGTTAAACCAGTAATTAAAAAATATGCAAATGATTCTGGTGAAGACCTTACAACTATTGATATAGTTGAAGGCTTATTGGAAGAAATTAACGAATTAGATAAGAATGGGGACAACTTCCGCTACCCAACATCTTATAGTTTGGAATATCGTTTTGATAACAAAGAGTTAGATATAAGCAATGTATATACATACCTTAAAGCAATAATCAATTTTCTTGACGGTTGCGATTCAATGCTTGACGCTATCGCAGATTATCAAAGTGAGATAAAAGCAGAATATGAGGCTGAAATGAGGGCAAGTTTGGATTGGTATTAAAATAATTCGCGAAATTTACAAGGCCTATTATAGAAAACCAAAGGAGGTATTTTATGGCAATAGTGCAAGATGCATATTTCATTCCTGATGATATAGCAACAGGATTAGCAACAGGAATATATCGAAGAATCGGTAGTGTGGTAAGGTGGGCAACTGGTCCTAATAAGGGACAAATAGTAAAGCACCTTAAGCCAATTGACCTACCAGCAGCAGAGCAGGTTCAGGGGGTTGGTGCTAAAGCATTACAGTTTGTAAAACAGCATAAAAAAGGAACAATAATTGTTGTGGCGAGTGCAGTAGCTGTTGGCGCTGGTGCTTGGGTTTGCAATAAAGTAAAAAACCATGAACCAAAGGTTGTAACAGAATTCAGAGCTAGCCTGAAAAGCTATATTGATGCAATTCGCAAGGGGGAGATGGATATTGATAAGATTAATAATCTAATGAGCTCTTTGGAAGCGTTGAAAGCTGACAAAAATTATTCAAAAATCAATATTCAGCTTACATCAGAAGAACTTGATGTTTTAGTAGGACGAATTTATGAATATACCCTGAAGCTGGCAAGTGATAATGAAATAGAAATAGCCGCAGACGACTTAGAAGAAGAAAAAGATGTTATCAAGAATCTGCAATCTTATCTTAAGGTACAGAGACGTATATTTGCTGAAGCTGCATAGAATGGAGGATAAATATGGGCTTTTTCGGGAATTTATTTAAAAGTGAATTTGAAAAATGGGTTGAAGGAGCTTCTCATGAGGAGCTATCAGAGGCTTATGAAGAAGAAAGACAGGATTGGATTAAGAACGGATTCAATGGTGGAACCGGTGAAAAAACTCCTAAAATGAATCGTCTTAATAAAGAAATAAGTAAACGTGTAGCTGAAGAATGGGAAAATGATCCACGAAGAAATAAAGACCCAAACTTCCGTTGGACAGATGCTAATCGTTGGGATAAGGATTAAAATGATAAAGACTCCCCATCACCGGATGTATTCCAGTGGTGAGGAGCCTTTTTGCGTCTATAAGCATTACCCTTCAATATCAATTTTAAGTCCGGACTTGAGCTCCACCGTGAAGTGGTCTTCCCAGACGGTAATTTGCTTGAGTCAGCGTTTAACCAAGGTTTCGTCGAAGGATTCAAGGTTGGTACGCTGCTTCTTAATGTAATCCTGCAGGTCATTAATTCTTGCAATCTGCGCGTCTCTGGCAGCGGTGTCAACGGTGCATTTTTCACGCTGTTCGCGGAGTTTGAAAATCTGGTCAGCAATCTCATCGTAAGCTTCTTTGTTGTTGGCTTTTTTGAGAAGCTCTTTTTGAAGTTCCATCAGCTGCTCGTCAATGCCATCAGCGGTGCTCTTTTGAGCTTCTCTGATGACTTTAGCAATGTTCTGCTGTAACTGTGCCTGATAGGTTGACTTATCTCCAAGGAGCGTGTTTATTGCCTAAACAACCACATTTTCTAATATCGTTTCATTGACGGTTCTTGCATGGCATTCTTCTCCGGTAGGTTCCAGTCTGCCAAGGCAGCGCCAGACGATGGATTTGCAGCCACGGTTGTTCCAGTGAATTCTGCGGAACATTTCACCACATACCTTCGCAGTGCAGAGATGACAGAAGAAGCCAACTATAATATGATTGACGGACTAATGAACAACACCGCAAAGAAAAAGGATAAGAACGCTCCACGGAGATCGGTACTGAAACGACTCCGTAATCATCAGAAGAAGATAGCCAGCCAGGGAAAAGGACAGCAACAAAATGAGTTGGAAAAAGAAATGGAAAGGAAGAAGTGATAAAAAAATTTTTAAAATTAAAAGAGACTAATAAAAAAACTAGATAGAGAAATTGTTCTCTATCTAGTTAAAATACTGTATTTGTATAGAAAATTATCTGCTAGACATTCTAGAAGCTCTTTGCATACTTCTACTCCGCATTGCATCATTCGCACTAATTTGAGAAGAAATCTCCCGGTCAAGTTTTCGAAGAGATGCAACCGTGGGACGTCTATTGGCTGGTACTTTTACCAATTCAGCACTTCCGCCACTTTTTGCCATTTCTTTTGCTAAAATGTCTCTTAAACTCATAATAATCACCTCTTGGTCGTACAAACGATTAAAAATCTCCGACTGATAATTGAAATTTAAATAATGTGTATAATTTCATTATACTATCATAACATGTCCAAGATGTCAAAGAAAATTCCAATCTTTAAGGAATTTAGGTGATTTTTTCTAAATTTTTTTTATATCCAGGGAAAAGGGCATCATTATCTAAATTAACCATATCATCAAAAATAGATTCCGGTTGATCTGGAAAACGTACTCCTATTACGTGAGGATAGTGCATCAGTATTAAGCTTCGATAATTATGCCCCCGACTTGGGGATGAAGTAGCATCAATAACGATTTCTCCAAAAGCATTAAGATTATCATTTTCCAATCCCTCACAATAATCGTTAACACGATATAATTCACATACCCATACAAAACGAGGCATTGGAACAATAGCATAGGCTTCTTTTGCATATGGATGAGAAAGGGTGTCTATTCGATATTTTTTTAAACCGTGAGAAGATGCCATAAAGAGACGAATTATTACATCTTCCTTTGGTTTTAGAAAATTTTCGGCCCATACATCAATACCATATTGGGGATGATGTAGAATGGATCTAATAATAGCTGCTGCATCAGGTGCATCCATAAACATTCGCTTATATAAAGGAACAGCTATATTTTCAACTCTCATATCTGGAAATGATGATAGCTGAGCGAAATTTTTAATCTGATATACTGGTTGATTATCATCAACAATGGTATAATCTTCATAAAAATCGGCAGAATTAATAATGGGGTGACAGGTATCACGATTTTCCCATGAAATCCATCGCTTTTTCATGGCACTTCTAAATAATGTTCTCTTGGCCTGTCCATGTCCGATGCATACAATGGAGTGCCCAGGGCCACTGGTACCTACAGGCATTAGATTTAAAGCAACTGGAATACCAGATTCAATATAATAGTGTAACCATCTTTTCAATTCATCAGTTTGTGTTACTTGTGAAAGGCTGAAAGAATCAATGGAGGTTAAATTATATAATCTGGGCGAAAAACCAAATTCAGATAAAACTTTTGTAAGAATAGGATATGTAATTCCTCTGGCAGGTAATACTCTTTCATGATTATGTTTTTGTTCAGTATTTAAAATATCACTGGGGGCAACTGCACGATAATCATTATAGCTATTAGAATAATACTCTAATAAATTAAGCAGAGTAACTTCTCCGCAACGCATAGTTTCTTCATCTTGCATACGGTATGGAAAGGCACGTACCGTTAATTTTTTCCCATAAATATGTAATACGAATTCTGATAATCGCATATAGACAGGCGTAGTTTTAAGAATATATTTTGGATAAATTAATGTCCTTCCTATAGCACCAGTGGTAAGAGGATTAATTACGCATGAACCCATAAATAGAGATTCAAGTTTTTTTGCGGTTTCACCAAAAAAATCATTCCAACCAAGTTCGGATTGAAAAAAAGATAATCGACGGGAATAACGCTTTACCTGGAAATGTTGATTTGAAAAATACATATAATAGGAATCACGAAAACTCTTATCAATGTGATAAAATTCTTGGACAATAGTAAATGGAGTTGGAAATCTATTTAGTAATAGTTCCAATTCTGCTTCATATTCATATAAATCATTTTGTAGCTCGGTTCCAAATTCAGAAAGATTGCATTCGAAAAGAGCCTTGCAAAATTGTTCTATGATAGTTTTTTTGTTATGTGAAGTAACAACAATAAATAATTCTTCATTGTATTTTTGAAGTTTATCGGGAGTATCTTTTGAAATAGATTCAATTTTTTTATTTGCAGATGAATCTTCTGTTTTTTTCATTACCTTTCAGTCCTTTAAAATATATTAACGTTTAAATTGATATACATAGATACCATTTTCTTTTTCTTTTTTTAGTAAATTTTTTGAACATAAAGAATCCAAAGATTCTTTAATATGTTGCTCTGAAAGCATATTGCAGGTATCATTATCGTTCAGATAGTCACAATCCCATTTATCATTATGCATATTACAAGCAGACGAATTGTCTGGAAACCACGAAATTAAGTCGCTTTCAGAAAATTTTTTATATTGATGAAAGTGAGTAACGGCCTGCATATAAATACAGAAATCCCAATTGTCAAGTTTTTTAACGCTATTCAATAGTTCCCAAATAGCAATGGATATACTAGAGCCAACAGATATATTAAAGCCAGACAAATTACCAGTGGCTATTGAATTAATGATTGCATCCAATAATCCAGAAGTACAGGCAGATGCAAGAAAAGATAACATCATACTTTGAACACAGATATATCTATGACCAAAAAGTAATTTGCTTGGTTGAGCAATTTGATTCTGCCAGAGTTCAACCATTTGATGAACTGAATCAAGATCATTCTGTGAATAATTACCTGTTATTGCAGCAAGCACTTCAGCTTTATATTTTTCTATGTTGGAATTCTCTTTTGATTCAGAGAGATACTTGTCTAATTCGTTGGAAATTTCGCTATATGTCATATAATATTCAGCCATAAAACAACTCTCCTTGTTAATTTGTACTAAAATTTTATCACATTAGATGTATATTGTCGATATGATAAAAAGAAAAGATTACTTTCCAAAAATGAAATTTTAAATTCCACCACCACATTTGGTGGTGGAATTTACTCCCGCACAGTAAAGGTTTACTCTTTCATATAAAAATGGTAAGGTTATCTTTCTTTCTGACAGCAGTAGAAAGAAGGATATCCATGAGTAAATATATTCCAGGAAACCAGAAGCACCTTTCCCTTGAAGACCGTATCTATATCGAAAACGAACTGAACAAGGGAGAAACCTTTAAGAACATTGCCCGTTTTCTTTGCAAGGATCCAACAACCATTTCCAAAGAAGTAAGGGCTCACCGTCTATCCGACTGGTATCACAAAGGTACTTTCTATAATGCCCATAACTTTTGTATTCATCGCTTCCATTGCCGGAAAACCAATGTCTGCGGAAAAATCATTCTCTGCGATGTAAAATGCACTTCCTGCCCCACCTGTAATCAAACTTGCAAGGATTTTGTGAAGGAACAGTGCAAAAGACTGGATAAGGCGCCCTATGTCTGTAATGGCTGCACAAAAAAGATAAATCATTGCACCATCGCCCAGAAATACAGATACGATGCACGTTTTGCTGATAGAAAATACCGTGAAAAGCTTTCCGGTTCCAGAGCCGGTATAAACATGACAAAACATGAATTACGCAAAAAGGATGGCATTGTTTCTCCTTTAATCGAGCAGGGACAATCTCCATATCAAATCATTACCAATCATCCAGAACTGGATATGTCAGTCCGTTCCTTGTACACCTATCTGGATCAAGGTCTGTTTACAGCCAGAAACATTGATTTAAAACGTAAGCCCGGCTTCAAGCCACGAAAGTGCCATAAAACACAGATTACAAACAGAACCGTCTTCGAGAAAAGGTTATTCAGTGATTTTAGTGAGCTGCAGTTATCCTCTTTTGTAGAAATGGATACGGTACACTCATCCAGAGAATCCAACAAGACGTTACTGACCTTTTTCTTCACTAAGGAAAAGCTGTTCCTTGCCTTTCTCCTGAATCGTTGTACTAAAGGCGCTGTCCGGCTTATTTTTGACCTTTTAGAAAAACGTATGGGCACCTATGAGTTCTTATCTGTCTTTGAATATATCTTGACAGACAGAGGTTCAGAATTCGGAGATCCTGTCGCTCTTGAAACAGGACTGGATGAAATTCAGCGTACCAGCATCTACTATTGTCATCCCATGCGTAGCGGACAAAAAGGAGGTCTTGAGCAGGCTCACACCATGCTTCGCATGGTGCTTCCCAAAGGAACTAGTTTTGAATTTTTGACACAATGGGATGTGAATCTAATCGTGAATCACATCAACTCCACTCCAAGGGAAAGTCTTAATGGAAGCACGCCTTATGACGCCGCATTAGAGACACTCGGAAAAGAAACCCTAAACGCATTTCAGCTTAAGCGCATTGACCCTGATTTGGTCAATCTAACGCCTAAGCTGATTCGCTTCAACCATTAACAACCACTTAGAAATCTGCTGTCGGACTGGAAATTAAACTTTCACATTTTCCTCACATGACCGGTGGAATTTAGTCTCGCACACTACCTTCCAGTGGTCCGTTTGTCATACCATCAAATCAGTTTTTTCCAAGAAGTTACTCCTATTATAACAGAAATAAGCGTTTTGAGCTTATAAAACTCTTAGAAAATCAAGAACTTTTAAATGAGTGTGGAATTTACTTCTGCACTGGAATTTACTTTTTCAAGTTAGCAAAATCAAAAGTACCTTTAATCATAGGATTTGTACTATAATAGTCATAATTCCTATCAATTCTTTTCATTACCTTCTGAATTTCTTCGCTTTCAGACTTTTTAATACCATCGCTTTCAACCATAGTCCTGTGCATATAAAACAATGTCACTAATTGCTGAATTCTAGCATTACTCATTCGATTTCTTCTAAAATTGCTATTCATATCATTAATCATCATAAGCTCATTTGTGACAGCGGTATTCGTTTTGTGAGCAGCCGTCCTAGCTTTAAGGTCATTTAGGATACAATTGCTATGAGCAGAGGCATTTCGAATCTCCTTACAAGTCAAAAGCCTGTAAAAATTATTCTTCATCTCCTTATCTGCAAACCTATCCGCACAAAAGCCATAAAAAGCAACCAATCTTCCAAAAGGAATTATTTCAATAAAAGCCCATATTGGATAAGCGCCATCGTATTTATCTACAATGTCACCGCAATATATATTTCCTTTATTTCGGTTAATCTCACTATCGCAATTTTTTCTCTGTACTTCACTCAAAGAATCCATATAATCCTGAACTATCTGATATCCATCCTCATTAAACTTATCCATCATACGCAGAAGTTGTAGCTTTGTGTGATGTTCAATATCTAGAGCCATATGCACAATCCGATATCGCAGTCTCATATCTATCACAGCCAAATCCACCAGATATGCAAACTCTAGGTTTATGTATTATCCCTTGTTTTCTCCATCAGGATGCTTATCATAATTTTTTCTATATGCTGTCAGTTTAAAATAATTATTATGCTGAGTAAGATATTCCTTAGCTGACTCTTCATTCATTATGTTAAAAAGTACCCCTTTTTTCTTCAAGTGCTCGATTTGTCCCTCAAGAGATAGTTTTGGTTTTGTAATTATCATTAATCAAATACCCCCTTCCTCAATGATATGTGCCATTCTGTTCTTTGCTTTTTCAAGCTTTAGCTGAAGCATTGTAATTTCATCTTTTACAGTCTTATATTTGTCAGCAATCTCTTTCTGTTTTTCAATTGGCGGGATTGGAATAACAAGCTTCGTCAACTGCTCAACTCCGATATTTGGAATCGTTGCACCAACCGTTATACTCTTTAGTGCCGCTGTACCTTGCTCACTTCCAAAGAATGCTGCAAGATAATACGGATCTGCCTTTTCTTCATCGAGCTCTATAATATAAAGATTTCCGTTACCTAATATTCTTTGTCCTTCCTTTACTTCTGCAACAGCAATCTTGTAAGGATATCCATTCTTAGAGAGAATAAGGCAGTGATTTGATAAACAATACTTATCATTTTTCTTATCAATAGACTTCAAATAAGGTAATTCCTTATCAATAAGTCCATTTTTGATGTTAGCCAGCATCAAATAGACTGCATGTCTGTGGGCACAGTAGTAGTAATTTCATCTAATGAACTAAATTTCTTTTTTATCTAATGTCATGTGCTGCATTAGCTTCTGAATTCCAGCTAGGATTGTATATTTCCTTCAAACGACGAATAACACCATATAGGTTTATCTGCATGTTATCGTCATCAACAAAATAATTCGTGTTTTCAAGCTCAGATAGCCAATCTAATAATATAGTTTCAAGTATAGATCCACACAGTATCATACATGCTTTATATGCACCAACTTCCAAACAACTAATAAGTTCTTTTGCGTCGTCACTTAGTAGCTTCTGTATCAAGTCCTTTTTCCATCTTTATATTACCAAGAAATTCTTCGATCATTAAACTCTGAAATGGATGTTCTTCGCTATTAATAGACTTATCCTCTCGTAGAAACTCGTTCATTCTATCGATTTGAATGGGCTGACTTGTATTGTGTCCAGCTTGAAAAGTTAAACGTGCTAATTCCTGCATCCTATCTGATGGAATCAATACAAGAATTTTATTTATTGTTGATGGAGTCACCTGAATAAATGGAGAATTATAAAAAATATATTTATCTGCAGTTTCACTCTGCAAATATAAATATAAATATTCAGGACATACTTTTTGTGATTTTACAATATAACACGAACCACCGACAGTAATGTCTTCTTTGAGCTCCTTGTTTACTAAATATACTCTTATCTTCCCATCAGAATTAAGTGAAGAAATTACTATATCTCTCTTTTCCAATAATCGCACTTTCTGTGTAGGATGACAAATTTTCAATTTTTCATATGGTATTGGGTATTCAAAATTCATAGAAGAAAGTTGTTTTACTCCATATGCTTTCGGCATCCTTTCAATTCCACAAGATTCTTCGGCTTTATCTGTATTATTCAATCATTTTCTCCCCAAAAATAAAAAAGTCTCCCCATGGGACACATCACATATGTGAGAGGTGCGGGGAGTCCTGTTGCTATCATCTTATGCTATTTTCTAAAATTTAATGGTGCCTGACCCCACTGTGTTAAATACAGCAAAAATCTCAAGCTCCGTGTACTCATTGACACGCAGATCCAGCTTCCAGTCCTTGCGCTCCGGGCAGTAGTTCTCTCTGATGACAGAGAATCATAATCTTTGGTGGTATTGGTTTTGGGACGGTTTTTGCTGCCTTTCGTTCTTGGCATAGGTGATAACCTCTTTCCTTTTATAGTTGTTTAAGTATAGCATTATAAAATCACAGATTCAACTCATGAGCATTTCTTATTATACCAATCCATATTCCTTTATTTTTGTGCCAATCATTCCGAAATAAAACTGTCCTAGCACATCAATTTGCGCGACATTAAGCCAACCTTTCAAAAATGTATCCAAAGCAGCTAATTGTGCTGTTCCTATAAATTCAGAAAACTCTATAATATCTACATCTTCTCGATAATCCTGAGCATGCATTAAGCATATTGAACGTCTACCATAATAGTTGAATATCAACGCTGCTGTTGTTAAAAGTGTCTCTAAATCTTTAGGGAAGTCACTTCTTCTAAGTAACGACTTTGCAGTATTGGCCGGCTCATCTACAAAGTTCTGCATTGACTTGATTGATGCAACAGTTTCCACTTGCTGTTTCATAGAGAAAGAAATATTTTCGCCAATACTCTCATATCCCAAAATTTTAATAGTTTCAATTTGGCTTGCATGATATTCCAGAAAGCCACGCACCATGGCGTTTTTCTTTTTATCCCCATTTACGAGATTCTCCGTATCGAGCAGATGCGTCAATTCGTGAAATATGACATAATCGCCATGCAATTGTGGTTTCCACAGATCTTCCCACACTTCAATTGAATGCGACTGACTTTGAAAATCAAATCGATGAGTTGCCAATGCTCCACATCCAGACGCATTCGCATCAGAAAGCGAAATATGTTTTGAAATCAACTCAAATGAAGGAAGCGATGATACTCCCATAAAATGTTTATAATCATTCTTACGTTTATTCACATACTGCAAAAGTAATCCATTTGCCATCTTTTCCTCCTTTTACACAAGACCACATCAGCATACTCACGCTTCAATCAATGTAAGATACTGCCTTCCCAACTGTGTGATTTTATAGCTATCTGAACCTGACACCTTTTTTAGCTTCGGAATCTTTACACTTCCTGGCTTGGATTTTTTGCTTTCTTTTTCAAGGTTTTGGAGATATTTAACAATCTCTTTAAGATTATTATCATTAATTTCCTCGTTTTTACTTTGTAAAAGTCCAAATCGTTCGAGCTTTTCTCTGATGAATCGCATTTGTTCAAAATCAACGTGAATGTCTTTACAGATGTCCAAAATATTTTCTCCATCGTTTCCAAGATACGAATACGATTTCAAAACACGAATATCCAAATCGCTTAACTGTGAAAGTGTCTTAAAAAACATCAATACAATATCCAGATTTGTGTTATCTGATTTCAGCAAGTTAACATATCCATTGACATTATACTTAACCATTGCCTCTTGTGGTTCTTCGACAATATTATCAAGCAATGCTTCTGTAATCTGTCTTTGATATTCCAAATTACTTTGTTGTAATTTCACAATTTTATTTTCAAGTTCATCTTGATTTCTTTGAACAATTTGCAAAGCCTCAACTACGTTTCTTTCCAAACGATTCTGTTTATATGAGAGACGAATATTATTTGCGACAGGAACTACCGCACCAACGATTTCACTAGCCAGCATTCCTACACCCTCACTGACTATAAATCCACCTGCCTCTTTTACTACTGCTGGCAAAACCTCTTCCACTGCAACATTTCCAGCTTCTTCTTTGGTAGCATCAATGAAATCTTTTAATTTATGTTTTTCCATTGCAAATCATCCCTCACTTTCCAATATAATAATTCACACGCATGTGTGCAATAATTGTTAAAGTGGATTCCAGAGGTACGGCCTCTAGGTGTAGTTTCGTTTATTTACGTTTTACTCTTCACTCGGCTATTTTGTTTCATGTAAGTGTTGGCTACGAACTCCACATACACCCGTAGGAAATCCCATCTGAACCCACATATAAGTTACCATCAGACTGTTCATCACAGCGTCTCCATCAATCTCAATGTCTCTAACAAATCCTTTGGTTTCGATCTTTAACTTTATGCAACTCAGCCAAGTTCCAAATAAAACTATAAACGACAAATTATTCTCACATCTTCGCCGATTGTAAGATTGTTGCCTGCTGCTCACCACGAAGAGGTGTGTGATTATCCGAGCAGCGTAGGGAGCTACCGCTCCCAGTATATCACAATTTCATCCAGTTTTACAGACGCTTTCTTACCTTCATCGCTACACAGTACAATAACCCGCCTAGCACTCCGCCGACTGTATTATAGAAGATGTCTGATAGCTGAAACGTACCCAAGCGAAGCAATAATTGTAGCATCTCTATGCTTATCGAAAAGATAAATGCTATCTTCCAGCTATACCACAGTATC
>ERZ772897.3204-NODE-3204-length-12539-cov-2.665412_pt1 | contig 12539 bp, 21 predicted proteins | sample MGYA00512125_ERZ772897 | MGnify/ENA primary metagenome ERZ772897 (study PRJEB29015, sample SAMEA2737660) | human gut metagenome | biome: human gut; feature: human-associated habitat; material: faeces | place: China | collected 2012 ... | reverse complement strand
GACCCTTTTAGATTTTGACATAGAATTCCGCCTCTTTTTTGAATGGGATTTTTCAGGCGTGTAAGGGATTGCGGATATTTTACGCCGAGCGTATTTTATTCGCCCTCATTCGCGCTATCTTCAAGGATTGCCTGGATTTCCTCATCCGTAAATCCTGCGTTGCTCAAGTAGGCCATTCGCTCCGAAACGGCCAGATAGACCTGTGGTGTGAGAGCCTCGATAGAGTCTTGCGCATCGCTGAGGTCTGACATCTCGTTGTCATCGATATATTTCATGAGAGAGTCAGCCGCCCCCCAGAGCAGCACGGTATACCCGCTGACAGCATCCTTGTAGGCATCTGCTGACTCGTCCACGACTTCATCCAGGTGGTTGTCGAACTGGACCATATACTGTTTGACATCTTCACAGGTGTTATATACATCTAGCATAGTAGCACTTCCATCGCCCAGGCCATTGAGGGCATCTTGGAAAATGCCGAGGTATCGCTCCGCCATTTCGAGAGTTGTATAGATCATCAGGTCATTGCTTTCTGCGGTTTCCTTTGATGGAGCGGGCGTCTGTGCAGCATCGTTGGTAGCGCCTTCCAAGTCCTCATCAAGAGTCTGCTGCTCTTGCTGTGGCTGGGTTTCAGCATCCTCATCATCCCCCATAGCCCCAATGGCACCGAGAACTAGGAGGATGATAAGCACATACCACCAGTGGAATTTCTTCTTCTTTTTCGGCTGCGGAGACGTCTCGGCATTTCCTGGGGCTGGCGTCCCGCAGTTGGGGCAGAAATTTCCAGCATAATCCTGCCCACATTTTGAACACTTCATTTCCCAATCTCCCTCCCGTGTCCGATTCGGACACGTTTTTATTTTATCCGCACGCTGGCGAGGACACACTCAAAACTTCCCCCGCAGCTCCACGACCTTGCCGATGATGTGTACGGGCTTTTCTGTAATCTCGGTGGGCGTGAAGTGCTGGGGATCATAGGCCGGATTGTTGGGCAGAAGCCACATACTCCCATCCGCTTCTTTTTTCAACCGCTTGACGGTGGCACTGTCTCCATTGACCAGGGCCACCACCGTGTCACCGGTGTCCGCGTCATCCTGCTTGCGGACGATGACCACATCGCCCTCCCGGATGCGGGGCTCCATGGAACTGCCCTTGATCCGCAGGCCGAAAAAATCGCCCGTGGCCGCCAGAGCCGCATCGATCTCCTCGTAGTCCACGATGTCCTCCACGGCCTCGATGGGGATACCTGCGGCCACATTGCCCAAAACAGGCACCCAAGTGCCGCCAGTAGAGGCAGGTGGAGAAGTCTCTCCCAGAAGGGCATCCGTAGTGATTCCGAAAATTTGGGCAATTTTTAGAACAGTTTCTGGGTTTGGAGTGGCTCTATCAGTTTCCCAGCGACCAACTGCCTGTTGAGAAACAAAAAGCTTTGACGCGAGTTCCTTTTGGCTCATATTGGATGCTGTCCGATATTTTCGCAGCTGACTGCCGAACAAGACTCCACCCCCTTCGATAAAAGAATACAACTTATAATTGTTAATTGCAATAAATATTTTGAATTTACCGCTTGACAACAACAATTTATTGTTGTATATATAATAACAACAAAAGATTGTTAAAAGAAAGGAGGGTGACAAATATGAACAACATAAAATCGTTGCGTGTAGCAAGTGGCATGTCCCAAAGGGATCTCGCGAATGAAATGAACATAAGCCAGCAAGCCGTTGCACGCTGGGAGCGTGGAGATTCAATGCCCCGGGCAGATCAGTTGCCAAGGCTGGCCGACTTGCTAAACTGCACCATTGATGCGCTATTTGGCCGGGACACTGCCTGATCTACCCAAACCATACCACAGAAAGGAGCTGGTGCCCATGTCAGGATATGACGGGGCGATCTACAAAACCTGCCGGGAAGCGGCGGGAATGACGCAGGAGCAGGCCGCAGAGGCGCTGAACTGCTCGGTGCGCACTCTGGCCCGGTACGAGACTGGGGAGCAGCGGACGCCGGATGATGTGGCGTTTCACATGGCGGTGCTCTACGACAGCCAGTATCTGGCGGTGCAGCACCTGCGGCTGGTAAGCCAGGTAGCGGCGGAGCTGCTGCCGCCAGTGGCGGTCCGGGAGTTGCCGGTGGCGGCCATCCGCATCATCAATCGGGTGCGGGCATTTGCCGAGCAGCACCGGGAGCAGGACCTGCTGGACATTGCGGAGGACGGGGTGATCTCCCCGGCGGAGCGGCCGCTGTTTGACGAGATCATGGCGGAGCTCCGGGAGATGGTACAGGCCATCCTGGAGCTGGGAATCAGCGAGGAAGGAGACAGCTATGGCACGGGAAAAAGAGGCATACCGGGACAACCTGGAGCGCATCCTGGAGGCATTTCCGGGCAAGGAGATCATCACCCAGAAGGAGCTGGCCCGGTGGCTGCACATGGACAGCCGCACCGTCAAGGCCACCTTCCCGATGAAGGGCGGCGGCACCCAGGGCGCCACATGCTGGATCTCCGTGGCAAGTCTGGCCCGGGCCATGTCGTGAGGATAAAAAAAGGCCGCCCTGTGGCTGGCACCACAGAGCGGTCGGTTCAGGGGCTTGCACCCGAGAACGATTGCAAGATTATTGTACCACATTCCGGCCTGATTGCAAGCCCCAGTTTTGACCGGGAGGGGGTGACCCGCCCATGATGATCTGGTGGCTTGTGCTGATCGGCATTTGTACACTCACCAGCGGACTGTTCCGGCTGGTGGATCGAATTGAAGGGAGGCGGTGAGGATGACAAAGAACCGTCAAATTCGCGAAATGGAGGACTGTCTCGGTATGTTGTGTGCCCTGGAGGATCGCGCCATCCATCGTGGGGACAAAGAAAAGGCCAGGGACTGGATGCAGCAGATCAACGGGGCTCTATACATGGCCGCTCGGGTTGGCCTGCTCACTCAGCAGGAACGAACCCTGCGGACAGCTGAGATGAGGGCTAAGTACGTGAATATATTCGGTGAATGAAGGGGGATCGGGCCGATGGCAGAGAGCGTATTCAAGGGCGGGCGGCGCCGGGGATTTACCACGGTCTACCGGGACGTGGCCCAGGACCGGCGGCTGAGCTTGAAGGCCCGGGGGCTGTTCCTTTTGCTACAGAGCCTGCCGGATGATTGGCAATACACGATCTCCGGCCTGGCCACCATGGCCGGAACCGGAAAGGACCAGATCCGCAGCGGCCTCAGCGAGCTGTTGGATATTGGGTACCTGGTCAAGGAGCAGAGCCACGACGCCGGGGGCAAATTCGCGGGGAACATCTTTGTTTTGCAGGAGGAAGCACCGTTGTCGGAAAACCCGACAACGGTGGAGGGCCAAAATGCACCGTTGTCGGAAAACCCGACACCGGAAAAACCGACAACGGGAAAACCGTCAACGGAAAACCCGACGCTAATAGATAAAGAATCTAAAAGAAAAATAAATAAAACCCCTAAAGCCCCCAAAACACCCGTGTACATATGGGACTGCGTGGCCTCTTTTGTCGGGGATGATCCGGAGTACCAGGCCGCTTTTGCGGGGCTCCTGGAGAACCGGGAGGCGATGAAGGAGCCGGTGCTGACCACCCGGAGCATCAACACCATCATCAACAAGCTGCGGAAGGTGAGCCGCGAGGAAGGCATCGCCATGCTGGACAAGGCAGTGGAGCGGAACTGGCTGACTGTGTACCCGCTGAAGAATGACGAGCGGCCCACGGTACTCCAGGCGGATGACGGCAGAAGGGGGCGGTGCCTGTGAGCGAGATCAAGCAGGATGCCATTCTCTCCCAGCGGCTGCTGGATGCTCAGGTAGGCGTGCTGGGTTCCATGCTGATCGACCCGGATACCGTGCCGGAGGTGCTGAGCCGGGTGCGGGACGAGGACTTCGTCAACAAGGACTACCGGCTGGTATTCCAGGCCATCCAGGCCCGGTTTCGGGCCGGACAGGCTATTGACCCTATCCTGGTCCGAGAGACTCTGGGGGGCGGCGTGGACAGCCCATGGACCTCGATCTTGCAGGGGCTGATGGATGTCACGACCACGGCGGCCCATGTGGACGACTACGTGGACGCCCTGCGGGCTTCCGTCACGCTGGCTGGCCTGCGGGCCCTGGGCGCCCAGCTGGCAGACGCTGACCGTCTGGAGGACGCGCAGGCACTGCTGGACCAGATGCGGGCCCAGCAGGTAAGCCGGCCAAACGTCCAGGCCATGGACATGGCAGAGGGCTTAGAGCGGTTCTTCGACCGGCACAACGGCGAGGAGAAGCCGCAGTATCTCAGCTGGGGCGTGCCCGTCCTGGACGAGCGGATTTTTGCGGAACCTGGGGACATGGTGGTGCTGGGCGGGTACCCGTCAGACGGCAAGACGGCTCTGGCGCTGCAATTCGCCTTCGGCATCGGCAAAAAACATCGGGTTGGATTCTTCAGCTATGAATCCACCCGGGACAAGCTGTTTGATCGGACGGTGAGCCGGGCGGCCATGCTGAGTTATACCAAGATCAAGCGCAACCAGCTGACGGAGGCAGATTACCGGGACCTGCTGGAACTGCGGCCCCAGCTGACGGCACCCCAGCTGACGCTGGTCGACGCCGCCGGCATGACGGTGATGGACATCCAGGCATACAGCCAGGCCCACCGGTATGACGTGGTGTTTGTGGACTACCTCCAGAAGATCGCCGCGCCCAGAGGCGCCCGGCAGTCCGATTTTGAGCGGGTCTCCGCCATCTCCAGCAGTTTGCAGCAGTTTGGGCGGATCACGGGGACCACGGTGGTGGCGCTGAGTCAGCTGTCCCGGCCGGACCGGGACGCCAAGACCCGCAAGATTCGACCGCCGGCGCTGAGCGACCTGCGGTCCTCCGGCCAGATCGAGCAGGACGCCGACGTGGTGCTGTTCCTGTACCGGGAGGACTACGATGACAAGCAGTCCAACCGGATCCTGCGGATCGCCAAAAACAAGGAGGGCGAGGCCATGGACTGGGTGAACTTCCGCTTTGACGGGGACCTTCAGACCTTCTCCCGGATCGCGCCGGAACCCCCGGCACCACCGGCGGAGAAGCCCAGGCGGACAAGACAGCTACCCCGGCAGGAGAGCTTCTGGGCGGACGGGGGCAGCTTCCAGGACACCCCCTGGGGAAAGGGGGGAGCCAGTTGAAGATCGGAGACATCCTGACTATCAAGCCCAATTTTTACACGGAGTACATGGGGGCCAATGACCAGCCCCGACCGGCTCAGGTGGTGTATATCCATCCGGAAGGCCGCTTTTATGTCGTAGAGTTCCGGAGCGACCTGGGCACGCCCTGGCGGGAGACGTTTTTCCCCTATAACCGGCGAATCGAGGGCATCGTGGACCGGTCCGCGCCATACTTACCACACGAAAAGGAGCTGTTTTGAGTGAGAACGATTGCGATTATGAACAACAAGGGCGGCGTCGGCAAGACCGTCACCGCCATCAACCTGGCGGACATCCTGGTGCGGGACTACCGCCAGCGGGTGATCCTGGCGGACTGCGACGGGCAGATGAACTTGTCAAAATTCTTTTTCCCGGAGCTGGACCCAGAGACGGAGTACACCATGGTGTCCCTGCTGGAGGGAGACGGGGAGGCGCTGTGGAGCGACAACCTCCTGTCGGTGAGCAAGGATCTGTGGCTGATCCCCGGGAGTCCGGAGCTGTACACGGAGGACCTGGAGGCCGTCATGGAGGGCCAGGACCAGGCCAAGACCCGCCGGGTGGCGAACTTCGTGGACTGCGTCCGGGAGGACGACGGAGCGGACTTCATCGTATTCGACTGCCCGCCGGGCTTCACGGCGGCCAGCCTGGCGGCACTTCTGGCCAGCGACGAGGTGGTCATCCCCATGGAGCTGGACGGCTTTTCGGTCTCCGGCATGGTGACCATGCGGCAGCAGCTGGCGCTGCTGAGACGCAGCGGTCTGCGGGTGCCCAAGGCCTCCGTGCTGATCAACCGGTGGCGGGCCACGGACTTTGTGCGGGAGGTGGAGGAGGAGCTGCGCTCCATGCCCGCCCAGATTCGGATTCCGGTCTACCAGCAGGTGATCCGCAAAAGTGAAAAGGTGCCGGAGAGCACGGTCACCGGGTACCCGCTGACAGTTTATAGCCCCCGGAGCGCCGCCGGCGTAGATTTTCGGCGCTGGGTCCGGGAGTTCTGGGGAGGTGCGGGCCATGAGCAAGTTTGACCTGAGCCGGATCGTAGGGCCCGCCGACGTGTCCGATTCGGACACGGAGCTGCGGGAGATCTTCCTGGACAAGATCCGGGAGAACCCGGAGAACTTTTACCCGCCCCTGCCAGAGGACGAGGCGGAGGCCCTGCGGGAGTCCATCCAGGCCAACGGCCTGCTGGAGCCCCTGCTGGTGGTGGCGGACGGAGATGGGTACCGTCTGATCTCCGGACACAACCGGCTGCGGGCTCTGCAGCACCTCCGGGCCAACACCTTTGGCAGGGACTACAAGACAGCTCTGTGCCGGGTGCTGCCAGGCATGGACGCGAACCATGAGATCACGGCCATCATCGAGGCCAACCGGCAGCGCAAAAAGACACCGGCGGTGCTGCAGCAGGAGGCGGAGGCCCTCACGGAGATCTACGTCCGGCGGAAGCAGGCCGGGGAGGATCTGCCGGGGCGGATCCGGGACCGGGTGGCGGAGGCCATGCAGGTGAGCGCCACGAAGCTGGCCAACCTCAACGCCATCAAAAACGGACTTTCCTGTGATGACTTCCGGAATGCCTGGGAGCACGGACTGATCACGGAGTCCTGTGCCCTGGAGATCGCAAGAATGGACCCCAGCGAGCAGGAGAGGCTGGACACGTGGCTGAGCGAAGAAAGGATCCCTTGTACTTTGCGAACGGTTCGTGAATTCTCTGTTTTGAGCATCAAACTCGAACATGATTGTGAGCGGGCCGGCCGCCCGTGCCCAAACGCCAGGGCGATGTATGCCGCCTTCTTACGGCATGGCACCTGGGAGGGCTGTTGCGGTTGCTGTTCCTGCTGTCTGCGGCGGGATACCTGTGATATCTGTTGCGACTATGTGGAGCGGAAGAATCCGGATCTAGCAGAAGAGCCTGAGGACGATCCGGAGGATGCGGTACCTGACTGGCAGGCAGAGCGGAAGGCATTTGGAGCCCGTCTGCAAAAGGCCAGGGCGGAAACCGGCCTGGACCGAGCGGCATTTGCGGAAAGGATCGGAGCCTACAAGGCTACATACTCCGCCTGGGAAAATGGATCTCTGCCCGGAAGTAGCCAGTTCCCAGACCTGGCCCGGGCGCTGGGGGTCAGCACGGACTATCTGTACGGCCTGACGGACGATCCCACACCGCCAGGCGAACGGGCGCCCCAGCCGGAGGGTCAGTTGACCATTGCCGGGTGGATGCCCAGCGGCTGCAGTCCGGCAGAACCAGGAGAGTTCGCCGTGCTGGTGGATGTGGGGAATGCCCACTATTTCAGGACGTTCATGCGCTGGGACGGAGCGTCATGGCTGATGATGCCGTCCCGGCAGACGGCGTCAATTCCACCCAGCTGGTGGCTGCGCCTACCGCCTGAGCCGGAGAAAGGAGAAACGACATGATTCGATTTGTCAGTGACCAAGAACATGGTGCGTTTGCGGCTGACGCATCCGGGACCCTCACCGAGATCATCGCAGAGATCGGACTCTGCATGAACACCGCATATAATCTGATTCGGTCTAGGGACCCTGCAGCAGCACTATGCTTTAAGAAAGCGCTGATTATCACGTTCCGCCCGGACAGTCCTGTCTGGGATAAGGAGGACGTGCCAGACCCCAAAGAGGGGATCAAGATCGTGCGGGTGAGGGATTTGGGAAAGGAGGCTTACCATGAGTGAGCAGGCATTCGAGAGAAAAAAGGACTTTGTGAATCATGCCCTGAGCCGCTGCGTGGCAGCCATGTATCCAAACGTCTGCCGGGTGTCCTACCACACCCGGGACACCGATGAGGGCCTGCGGGAGACCGCCATGATCTATCTGGCCGGGGGCTACTCCCGGCGGGTGGACGTGACCGGCCTGGATCTGCCGGCCACACTGGACGCCGTGCTGGCGGTCTTCCGGGAGGCGGCGTGAGATGGGCCGCTATACGGGCCGGGAGCGCCGACAGCGAACCCTGTACCGGCTGGCCGTTGCTGCGTGTGTTATCATCCTGGCGTTGTGCATCGCAACCGGGGCGTTGGGGGTGATTACTCTGTGAGGCGTACTATGACAACCAAATCTTTGGCGCGGATCTGTGAAATGGGCCGCAGCGGAGCCTGTCTGAAGGAGATCGCGGCGGAAACAGGGTATTGTATTTCCACTGTGGGTAAGTGGTTGAGAGTTCAAGGTATTGGTTCGCCGGGGCGAAAATATATCCCCCGGCGGATCTATACCGTTTACAAAACAAAGACCACGGAATTTTTGGTGGAGGGCAACGCCAAAGAGTGTGCGGCTTTTTTGGGAATTAAACCTCAGAGCTTCCGCAGGGCATATACGGTGAGCTGTCGGGGAGGGCCAGGAAAATATACGATTTACGCAAGAGATGCCGAAAGCGAGGATGTGATATGACAACAATGGATTTTGGAGCCACGCTGAACGCTCTCCGGAGACTGCGTGTGGAGACCGGAAGTCTGGCCTGTCTGGGATGCGGACATGAGCATAACTGCTCCACGCACGGCTGCGCCATTCTGCGTAATACCGTGGAGTACATGGAGGCGGCCCTTGCGAACTATGATAACCTCTCTGCTCTGGTGGACCGTCTGGAGACGGAGCTGAAAAGTGAGATACTATCAGCGGCCGAACTCCGGTACAGGCTGGCGAACGAGTGGGTGAGCGTGGAAGAGAGGCTGCCACGTTTGCGAGAGAATGTCTTAGTGTGCGCTTATTGGCATGAGCATTGGGGCGTGTATATGGGGTGGAACAGTGGACATGGCTGGTCTGTTTCTTGTGGACTTGGTCAAAGGAGCGATGTTCAGGTGTCTCACTGGATGCCCCTTCCGGAGCCGCCGGGAAAGGAGGGGTGAGGATGGACAAACAACAGGCAATCCTGCTTATTAAAAACCACATGGCACATCACGGAATTGGGGAATATCCTCACATTTTTTTGGGCGAGGCTCTCAATATGGCTATTGATGCCCTATCCCCGCCGAACGAGCCGCTGACGCTGGAGCAGTTGCGGGAGATGGACGAGCCTGTGTGGGTTGCCTGCAAACCCATCGAGGGCGGGAACGGGTACTGGTGTCTGTGCCAGCATGGGCATATTATCACACCGGCAGGTAGCATTTACAATGTGAAGGAAATCCTGCATTGGGTGTTCTACCGCCGCCCGCCGGAGGGAGAGGAGGACATCAAATGAAGATACCGAAAGAATTTGAGGACGTTTTTCACGGCGTGGAGCTGACGGAGGACGAGGTCAGAACGCTCCACTGGCTAGTCAGCTGGGAGCGACAGACAGTGGACAACCTGCGGTCCGCAATCCAGAAGGCACAGGCCACCGCCCTATCCACGCTCCAGACCGAAAACGAGAAGCTGCGGGCCGAGCTGGAGCAAGTAGAGTTACAGAGAGATGCCGCACAGATAGCCCTGGCGGAAACATCCGGCTTGGCGGGTGGCGTTGTCCAGACTCTGTTCGGCGTCCCGCTGGAGCGGATGCGGGAGCTTGCCAAGGCAGAGCTGGAGGGGCGGATCGTGCTGCGGTCCGCTGGTGCCGGGAAGAAGTGCGGGAGCTGCGGCCACTTCCACCGGATCCCCGGGACCAAGCGGGGGACTTGCGACATTCGCCAGTGGGAGCGGAACCGCTTGGGTCAGACGGAACCTTGGCGACACAGCTTCACGCCGTCCCAGTCATACGGGGCCTGCCGGGAATATGTGAGGGGGGAGTCATCTGCTACTGAGTGATAACGATCTGGCCGCCATTCAGACGGCGCTGGACGGCGGCCTGCAGATCGAGATGACCCGGACCCTGGGGGCGCTGCGGATCACCGTGACCACCGCCAGGGCGCCGGATGTCTGGTACCCATGGAGATGGCTGGCCCGAGTGGAGATCTGGGACGGCCATCTATACAGTACGCAATGGTGTGTATCGAGCGAGGAGGTGAGGCAGGCGTGCCGGAGTGGATCTGCGTTCGCCAGCGGGCCGGTCCGCTGGTGAAGGAGTGCCGGGCGCTGCGGCCGCGGCTGAGCGCAAATGATACGCCATACCAACGGAGTGAAAAAAATAAAATCCTTCGGCCGCCCAGAGACAGCAGTGTCTGCCGAACGCGTGTGGACCGGCTGGAGCTGCGGCTGGCACTGTTTTGCTTTGCGGGGATCGTGTACACGCTGACCTTTGATCCATATCACCTGCCGGATCGGTTCCCTGATGTCCGAAAACGGTGGAGATCGTTCCTGCGGCTTCTCAACTTGTGGAAGCCAAACTGGTCCCGGGATTATATCTATCTGATTGAGGGAAGGCATGGAGACCACCGCTATCATATCCACTTGGTCCTCCGGAACAGCGATTTTTCCCCGGCAGAGATCCGCTATCTTTGGAAATACGGCAAGGTGGATGACGAGCCTCTGTTGTTGGGACCATACGATACCTACAGGCGCACTGCCAAGTATTGGAACAAGGAGGCGTCAGACGGGATCACAGTCCCCGTGGGTGCCAGGACCTGGGTCGCCAGCCGAAGTCTGAATGCCAAGCTGCCGCCTTTGGAAATGTGGCGGAGTACAAGCGGAGAAATTAGTGTCCCGCAAAATGTACGGGTCCAAGGGTGCAATCAGGCATCCAACGAGTTTGGCGTGTATCTCTACAAGTGGTGGATCTCAAACAGTACTTTTATTTTAAATTAATGAATCTTATCTTGAAATATAGTTAAATAACTCGCAAATCAGAAAGAAAGTGAGGAAAAGCCGTTGCAAAGTACAGCAAAACGTGCTATGCTGGTCACAAAGGATGGTTGGATAACCTGCCCGGTTTGCCGTCGGAATCACAGACTGCTGCGGATCGACGACGACACGGAGGCCACGGGCCTGCCAGTGTACTGCAGGGACTGTAAAACGGAAATCATCCTGGATATTGCGAGAGGCCGGAGCGTTGAACGCCGGAGCCCATGATCACCCATTGCGGGTTTGGTCATTGGCTCCGGCGTTTTTATTTTGTCTGGAGGTGATAGCCCATGGCTAACAAGCCGCTGCGCCCCTGCAGGCATCCTGGATGTACTGCCCTGGTCTCCGACGGCTACTGTGATCTCCACCGCCCAAAGGACAGACGCAGCGCCGCGGCCAAGTCCTGGCACTGGATGTACCTTACCCCGGAGTGGACGGAGGACCTGCGGCCCGGCCAGCTCCTTCGAGAGCCGTTTTGCCGTGAGTGTGCCCGGCACGGCGCTCGGACACCGGCCACGGAGGTGGATCACATCCAGCCGCACCGTGGAGACTGGACGGTGTTCACAGACCGCAGCAACCTGCAGAGCCTCTGCCATTCCTGCCACAGTCGGAAAACCATGGCAGAAATGCGGCAAAAACAAAGCACTTTGCGTGCCCGCTGGCGGCGATGACCGGCGGAACGCTTGGGCGCACGGGCGGGACGGGCGCGCGGGCGCGGCGCTTCCTTGCACTCCTCCCCCCGGTCAAAAAAGTTTGGGCGGAGTGCTGTAAGACCGCATGCCCCCCTCCATGAAAGATTTTTTCCCCACGGGAGATTTTGGGCGGAGGACTGAGAAAACGGAGGATTGAGAACACGCAAACCATAAGCAAAGACATTCGACTTTACAATTCGGACTGCCTGGTGGGAATGTCCCGGGTGGAAACCAGCACCGTAGACCTGGTGCTGTGTGACCTGCCCTATGGGAGCACAAATTGTCCCTGGGATACCGTAATCCCCTTTGAACCACTGTGGGAGCAGTATCGGAGAGTCCTCAAGCCGCGCGGTGCGTTGGTGCTGTTTGCGGCACAGCCCTTTGCAACTGACTTAATCAACAGTGCCAGAAAGCTGTTCCGGTATGACCTGATTTGGGAAAAAAACGCACCGGTCGGCTTTGCGAACTGCCATAGACAGCCCCTGCGGTCCCACGAGTTGATTCTGGTGTTTTATAGACGTCAGCCCACGTATCATCCGCAGGGATTGGTTCGGCTCGATAAGCCCATCGTGCGGCGAGGTAAGCGTGGCGGCTCCGTGTATAAGGAACTGGGGAAAGCAAGTGTGCAGGAATATACCAACTATCCCCGCTCGATCCTGCGGTTTCCTAACCGAGCGGAAAAACGGTATCACCCCACCCAAAAGCCGGTAGCCCTGCTGGAATATTTGGTGCGAACCTACACGGACCCTGGGGAGCTGGTGCTGGACAACTGCATGGGCGGCGGCAGCACCGCCGTTGCGTGCCTGAATGCCGGGCGGAGGTTCGTGGGATTCGAGCTTGAGACGAAGTATTATGAGGCCGCCTGCCGACGGGTTGCGGATCGTGCGAAACAGTTGACGGCAGGGTGAGAACGGAGGAGGCAAATGGTACGGCTTGACTGTGGCCTGCGGGGCGCCCGGAAGTATTGCTCCTCGTACCCAGGCTGGTGCTG
>ERZ772897.3197-NODE-3197-length-12553-cov-2.668827_pt1 | contig 12553 bp, 14 predicted proteins | sample MGYA00512125_ERZ772897 | MGnify/ENA primary metagenome ERZ772897 (study PRJEB29015, sample SAMEA2737660) | human gut metagenome | biome: human gut; feature: human-associated habitat; material: faeces | place: China | collected 2012 ... | reverse complement strand
AATACAACAGGCAGGGAAAGAAAACAGCAAATCGGACTGTAAATGGAACTGAGAATTCAAACGGAAGCGTGCGAAAATCTTCATTTACAGGAAGAGCAAGTTCGAAGAGACATCCTTTTGCAAAACACAAAAATGTTGGGAAAAAGAGAAAGCATGAGTAAGCTAGAACTTTATAATATATATGCTGGTTATGAAGAGAGCAAGCCTGTTCTTAAAGATATTTCTTTTTTTGTAGAGAAGGGTGAGTTCATAGTCCTTCTAGGAACATCAGGGTGTGGAAAGACCACTATATTGAATCTCATCGCTGGGATGATTCCAATATCAGCTGGAGAATTATACATAGATGGGGTTAAATCAAATGATACTCCACCTCGAAAGCGAAACATAGCCATGGTGTTTCAAAACTATGCATTATACCCTACAATGACGGCATATGAAAATATTGCTTTTCCATTACAAAATGCTCATTATAAAAAAAAGGATATCGACTCGTCTGTCAAGAGCATCGCCGTTGAATTAGGGATCGATGACCTTACCAAATATTATATGGAGTAAAAATAAGCCTAAAGGCTATGATAAATATGTAAAAAATGAAAATAAAGTATTACTACTATTGGAGTGGCTTAGAGAAATGCTAGTAACCTGTCTGTCATTGATATTTAGTGATTTTAATATAAATAAAATATCAAACTGGTCTAGTATATTGTTAATTGCCTTTATTATAATGATTTTATACGAAATATATTGGATAAGATATTTTAAAAGTAATAAAACAATGAAAGATATGTATAGTAGCTTGTTAGGAATACCAGTTGCAGGAGCTACTTTGCCAGTAGTTGCATTTCTGTTACTAGGTATATATGGTAGAAATATATTTCTTATTATATCAACAATAGTATTAGGAATAGGACATATAGGAATACACTTAAATCATAAAAAAGAATTAGAATAAGAAATTACAATTTTATAGTTATTGATTTATAGTAATTTACCGAAAAGATTGTCAGTAATGACAGTCTTTTTTGTACGACAAGCAGTTATACAAATAGATTAGTTCAGTGCAACTAATCTATTTTTTATAAGAATTATAAACGAATTAAATGCAATTATTTTTTTATTATTTATTGACATTTAATTATAACTACTATAAAATATAGTAGCGTAGTTTATAGCAAAGAGGAGAACATTAAATATATGAAAAATTATGACAACTATTTTCTTCCTGTAGATAATATGGAAGAAGCAAAAAGATATTATGAGGAAATATTGGGGTTAAAAAGAAATTTGATTTCTCTAATAAGGGAATGGTTGCTTATAATATTGGAAATGAAGAACCTGCAATAATTTTAAAAGACAAAAATAAATTTGAGAATTTAAAGCCTACAATATGGTTTAAAGTAGAAGATGTTGCAATCTTCTATAAAGAAATGTTGAATAATGGTATAAAATTTTTGAGTGAGCCTTTTAAAATTGGAACTGGTAATGCAGTCGAGTTTGAAGATCCATTTGGAAATAGACTTGGCGTTACAGATTATATTAAGTAAGGAGTAGAGATTATGTCAAATATAGATTTGGTATTATTAGGACTTATTAAACAAAAATCACAAAGTGCTTATGATATTAAAAAAAATATAGAATATCGTAATATACCAAGATGGGTAAAAATTAGTGAACAGTCTATTTATAAGAAAGTATTACAATTAGAATCAAAAGAATATATTGTTAGCCATAAAGAGAAAGAGGGAAATATGCCAGATAAAGCAGTATATACTATTACTGACAAAGGTAATGATTATTTTAATAGACTTATGAATGATATTTCAAATTATGATGTTAGTCTATATTTGGATTTTAATATTATTATTACGAATTTAGATTTAGTAGATGATGAACAAAAAAAGATTCTTGTTTCTAATATAAAATCAAAGATATTAGAATTAAAAGAATTGCTAAATGAAAGACAATCTCATAGACAACATATTCCTAATGTTGGAAAACAAATGTTCAAACAACAATTAGCATTAGTAGAAACATTAGAAAAGTGGATAATTGATTTTGAGAATAGTTTAAAAGGACAAAATTAGCAAATATTGATTTTAAGTTAAAAGATAAATTTGTAGGGAGGGAAATTTCATGAAAATAATCAACATTGGTATTCTTGCTCATGTAGATGCAGGAAAGACGACTTTAACGGAAAGTCTGCTTTATACAAGTGGAGCGATTTTAGAATTAGGCAGTGTAGATAAGGGAACAACAAGGACAGATACTATGTTTTTAGAACGTCAGCGTGGAATCACAATTCAGGCAGCAGTTACTTCTTTTAATTGGAATGACTACAAAATCAATATTGTAGATACTCATGGACATACAGATTTTATAACAGAAGTGTATCGTTCCTTATCTGTTCTTGATGGAGCTATTTTAGTAATTTCTGCTAAAGATGGTGTACAAGCACAAACAAGAATACTATTCCATGCACTTCAAAAAATGAATATACCAACAATTATTTTTATAAATAAAATAGATCAGTATGGAATTAACTTAAATAATATTTATCAAAATATCAAAGAAAAACTTTCAAATGATATTATTGTTATGCAAAATGTAACATTAACTCCAGAAATATCAATTAAAAATATCATTGATTTAGATGAATGGGATCCTGTAATTTCCAAAAATGATAAACTTTTAAAAAAATATATTGCAGGAGAAAAATTGACTATACAGGAATTAACGCAGGAAGAATATAGGTGTGTTAAAAAAGGTTCGTTGTTTCCTATATACCATGGAAGTGCTAAAAATAATATAGGAACTCAACAACTCATTGAAGCTATTTCAAATCTTTTTTGTCCTGAAATGAATAAGAATTATTCAGAACTATGTGGAAGAGTTTTTAAAATTGAATATACAGACCATAAGCAAAGATTAGTTTATTTGCGTCTTTACAGTGGAACATTACACTTACGAGATACAATTGTATTGTCAGAAAAAAAGAAAGTGAAACTTACAGAAATATATATTCCTTCAAATGGAGAAATGATACAGACAGAAATAGTTTGTTCTGGAGATATTTTTATAATACCTAACAATACATTAAGATTGAACGATATTATAGGAAATGAAAAGATTTTGCCATGCAATGTATGGAATGACAAGCCTGTACCAATGCTACGAACAAGAATTGAACCGATAAAAATAGAAGAGAGAGAAAAATTATTGGATGCTCTTACAGAAATTGCAGATACTGATCCTCTTTTACGTTATTGTGTTGATACGATAACACATGAAATCGTCATTTCTTTTTTAGGAACAGTGCAGTTAGAAGTTATCTGTTCTCTGTTGATTGAAAAATATCACATAAACATAAGAATCGAAGATCCAACCGTAATTTATTTGGAAAAGCCATTACAAAAGGCAGATTATACTATTCATATTGAAGTACCACCAAATCCATTTTGGGCATCAATTGGATTATCAATAACTCCACTTCCAATTGGCAGTGGAATACAGTACGAAAGCAAAGTTTCACTCGGTTATTTAAATCAAAGTTTCCAAAATGCAGTAAGAGAAGGTATTAATTATGGACTGGAGCAAGGTTTGTATGGCTGGGAAGTAACAGATTGTAAAATATGTTTTGAATATGGTGTTTATTATAGCCCTGTTAGTACTCCCTCGGATTTTCGTTTTCTTGCCCCAATTGTACTTGAACAAACATTGAAAAAAGCGGGAACGCAATTATTAGAGCCATATCTTTCGTTTATACTTTTTACACCACAGGGATACCTTTCTCGTGCATATAATGATGCACAAAAACATTGTGCAATAATTGAAACTAGTCAATCAAAAAATGATGAAATTATTTTTACAGGACATATTCCTGTACGTTGTATTAATGAATATCGTAATACTTTAACTCTATATACAAATGGGCAAGCAGTTTTTTTGACAGAATTAAAAGATTATCAAATTGCTACTTGTGAACCAGTTATTCAATCACGCAGACCAAATAATCGAATAGATAAAGTACGCCATATGTTTAATAAAAAAGAAAATTAAGTTACTATTCGCTAAATTACAATTTGTTAAGTAGTTGATGATATGGATAAGTATTTAGAAATCAAAAAGATTTTTGTACTGTTTAGATGTGATTATGATAGAGAAAGGATGCTAATACAATTTGGTCTGTAAGCTATGATATTAAAAATAATAGCATTTATAGGATTGATGGAAATCCAAAAAGGAAAAAATATAAAATAGATACAAGGTTAAATTTAAAGAATAATTTTATGTTTAAGGTAAATCTAAGGCAATAGAAAATTTACTTTTTTCTGTTATAATATAAGTAATAATAATTTTAAAAGTGAGTTGATATGAAAATGAGAACAGAGAAACAAATATATGATACTATACTTAATTTTGCTAAAGCAGATGATAGAATTAGGGTGGTTACTTTAGAAGGTTCAAGAACAAATATTAATATTATACCAGATGATTTTCAAGATTATGATATTACTTTTTTTGTCACAGACATGCAGAGTTTTATTAATAGTGATGAGTGGCTTAATGTTTTTGGAGAGAGACTTATTATGCAAAAACCCGAGGATATGGAATTGTTTCCAAAAGAAGAAAAAGGGTAATCATATCTTATGTTATTTTGGGACGGAGTTAAAATAGATTTGACATTATTGCCATTAGAAGTTTTAGATGAATATTTTACTTGGGATAAATTAGTAAAATTATTATTAGATAAGGATAATCGTGTTACTAATATACCAGTACCTACAGATGAAGATTATTATATAGAACATCCGACAGCACGTTCTTTTGATGATTGCTGTAATGAATTTTGGAATACTGTAACATATGTAGTGAAAGGATTATGTCGAAAGGAAATTTTATTTGCAATCGACCATTTAAATAATATTGTGCGTATGGAATTACTGCGAATGATTTCATGGAAGGTTGGAATAGAGCAAGGTTATAGTTTTAGTCTAGGAAAAAACTATAAATTTTTAGAACGATATATTTCACCTGAATTATGGAAGAAAATTCTTGCTACATATAATATGGGGTCATATACAGAAATGTGGAAATCTTTAGAATTATGTATGGGAATTTTTAGAATGGTATCAAAAGAAGTGGCACAATGTTTAAATTATTTATATCCAGATTATGATAAAAATATTAGTAATTATGTTATAAGACAAAAAGAAAAATATCAAAGATAAAACATTTCTAACATTTGATGATAAAATAATTGGATATCAAAATTATAAAGAGGGCAACAAATTACAAGTTGTTGATTAGATTAGTTTGAAACATAACTAATCTATTTTTTTTTGCATAGAAATCTTACGAAAAATGTAAGATACATATTAACAAAAATATGGTATAATGCTGTTGGAGGTTATGAAAATGCAAAAAATACTAATAATTGAAGATGATGAAAAGTTGCGATGCGAATTAGAAACATTTTTAAATAAAAATGGATTTGTAGCAACAAGTCTAAAAAAGTTTGATAATGCAGTAGAAGATATACTAAAGATACAAGCAGATTTATTATTATTAGATATAAATTTACCATATACAGATGGAGAATTTATCTGCAAAGAAATAAGAAAAACATCTAATGTGCCTATTATAATGGTAACTAGCAGAGATAGCGAAATGGATGAATTACTTTCATTAAATTATGGTGCGGATCAATATGTAACAAAGCCATATAACATTCAAATACTTCTTGCAAAAATTGTTGGACTATTAAAAAGAAATCAAAATGCAGGAAATAATCCAGATAAAATAGACTGTGGAGAGTTTGTATTAAATACAGCAGGGAGAATTATAGAAAAAGAAGATAATAAGGTTGAACTAACTAAAAACGAATATAAAATATTAGAATATTTAGTTATACACCGACAACAAGTAATATCTCGAGATGAAATAATGGACTATTTATGGGAAAGTGAAGAATTTGTTGATGATAATACATTGAATGTTAATATTAAAAGATTAAGAATGAAACTTGAAGAATTAGGACTTACAGACCAAATTGAAACAAGAAGGGGACAGGGGTATCTATTAAAATGAAATTTAGAGATTTTATAAAGGAAAAGATATTATTGATTTTTTTAGTATTATTTGTAATAGTAAGTTCAGAAATATTATTATTGCCTTATACACAAATTGGAATATTTACTAGGCTTTATATTGCAATATGTCCAATTATAATAATTGGTATTGCTATTGCTGTGGAATATAGAAAAAAGAAAGTTTTTTATAATGAATTTAAAAATAATTTAGATGAATTAGAAGATAAATATTTAATATCAGAAATAATAAATACTCCAGATTTTATAGAGGGAAAAATTTTAAAAAAGTCTATGCAAGAAACTGGAAAATCAATGTTAGAAAATGTAAATTTATATAAAAGATTACAAGAAGATTATAAAGAATATATAGAATTATGGATTCACGAAATAAAAATACCAATTGCTACATCTAAATTGATTATTGAAAATAATAAAAATGAGATAACTAAAAGCATTGATGAAGAACTAGATGAAATAGAAAATTATACAGAACAAGCATTGTTTTATGCTAGAAGTAATACTGCTAACAAAGACTATGTTGTTACAAAATCAAATTTGCAAGAAATAGTAAATGGAGCAATTTTGAAAAATAAAAGTGCATTACTTTCAAGTAAGACAAGTATAGAATTACACGATTTGGAACGAGAAGTATATACAGATAGCAAATGGGCAGTTTTTATAATAAATCAGATTATACAAAATGCAATTAAGTATTCAAAAATTAAAGATAGAAAGATAGAAATATATGCTATTTCAAAAAGAGAAAATGTTGTTTTATATATAAAAGATAATGGAATTGGAATAAAAAAAGGAGAAATAACAAGAGTTTTTGAAAAAGGTTTTACAGGAGAAAATGGGAGAACAATAAACAAGAAATCTACTGGTATTGGGTTATATCTATGTAAGAAATTATGCAACAAATTAGGATTAGGAATAGAATTAAATTCAGAAAAAGATATAGGAACAGAAGTAAGAATTATATTCCCTAAAAGCAGTTTTATGAATTTGTAAGTCCATATTAGTTATGGGCTTTATTTTATAAATGAGAAATCTTACAAAAAATGTAATGTTATTGTAAGATAAATCGATGGCAACTATTTTAAAATGAATTTATAATGTAGATATACAAAGAATTGAAAGGAGTTTTTTAGATGGAAAATGTATTAGAGGTTAAAAACATAGAAAAATACTATGGAAACAAATCTAATTTAACAAAAGCAATAGACAATATTAGCTTTAATGTAAAAAATGGAGAGTTTGTAGGAATTATGGGAGCAAGTGGCTCTGGTAAAACTACACTTTTGAATTGTGTATCTACTATTGATAGAGTAACAGCAGGACATATCATTATAAACGGAGAAGATATTACAAAGCTTAAAGGAAATAAATTAAACAAATTTAGGAGAGAGGAACTAGGCTTTATATTCCAAGACTTTAATTTATTAGATACATTAACAATTTATGAAAATATAGCTTTATCATTGACAATTCAAAAAGTAAATGCAACAGAAATTAATAATAGAGTTCACGATATGGCTAAAAAATTAGATATTTTAGGTATATTAAATAAATACCCATATCAAGTATCTGGAGGGCAAAAACAAAGATGTGCAGCTGCAAGAGCAATAATAACAAATCCTAAAATAGTATTAGCAGACGAGCCAACAGGTGCATTAGATAGTAAATCAGCAAAACAATTATTGATGACATTTGATTACTTACATCAAAAATTAAATGCAACTATTTTAATGGTAACACACGATGCTTTTACAGCAAGTTATGCAGATAGAATTATATTTATAAAAGACGGAAAAATCTTTAATGAATTAGTTAAAGGAATTGATACAAGAAAACAATTCTTTGAGAAGATAATTGAGGTGCAAACACTTCTTGGAGGTGATTTGAACGATGTTATTTAAGTTATCAATTAAAAATATGAAAAAGAGCTTTAAGGATTATGCGATATATTTTTTAACATTAGTGTTAGGAGTTGCAATATTCTATATGTTCAACTCATTAGATAGTCAAGAAGCAATGTTACAAGTATCTAATTCAACAAGGGACATCATCAAACTTATGATAAGTATGTTAGGATATGTATCGGTATTTGTAGCAGTAGTATTAGGATTGCTTATCGTATATGCAAATAATTTCTTAATTAACCGAAGGAAAAAAGAATTTGGTATATATATGACACTTGGAATGGGAAAGAGGCAAATATCTAAAATTATAATACTAGAAACAATATTTGTAGGTATTATTTCACTTATAGTTGGACTTGTTATAGGAATATTTGCATCACAATTTATGTCTGTATTAGTAGCAAAAATGTTTGAAGCAGATATGAGTAATTTTCAATTCGTCTTTTCAAAAACAGCTTGTATAAAGACTTGTGTATATTTTGCAGTTATGTACATAGCAGTTATGTTCTTTAATACAATGACAGTTTCAAGATATAAATTGATAAATCTATTGAATGCTACAAAGAAAAATGAAAAAGTAAAAATAAAAAATCCTATTATTTCTATAATTGTATTTATTGGAGCAAGTTGCTTGTTAGGATATGCTTATTGGAAAGTGACAGGAGATGTTCACTCATTAATTACAGCAGATAAATTATTACCACCAATATTGATGGGAATTATTGGAACAATCCTGGTATTTTGGTCTTTATCTGGTTTTATATTAAGAGTAGTACAATCGATAAAAAATATCTATTTAAAAGGAACAAATATGTTTGTATTAAGACAAATCAACAGCAAAATCAATACAACAGTTATAAGTATGAGTGTTATTTGCTTAATGTTGTTTATGACAATTTCAATACTATCATCTAGTTTATCATTGAGAAATACAATGCAAAGAGAATTAGTAGAAATGACGCCAGTAGATTTGAATTTATATAAAACTGCAAACTTACCAGAAAGCTATATGAAATATGGAAAAGAAGTTAGACCTACAAAAGAACAAATGGAAGATTCAAGAATACCAATTACAGAAACATTAAAAAATAATGGATTAGATATGAGCGTACTAAAAGACTTAATTGAAATACCTGTATATGCAACAAATAATTTAACATGGGAGACTTTTTGTGCGGATAAACTTGAAGAAATAAAAGCAGAATTTCCAATGCTTCGATATGATACATCCGAAATGATAGTAAAAGTATCAGACTATAATAAAATAGCAAAATTGTATGGAATTAATCAATATGAACTAAAGAATAATGAATATATTATGATTTGTAATTATGACAGTATGGAGGAATTGAGAAATAGAATTTTATCTGATGGAAGCACAATTACTATTGCAGGAAAAGAATATAAGTCAAAATATAATGAATGTAAAAGTGGTTTTATAACAAGTCATACAAACACAGGAATTATATTAGTTCCAGATAATTGTGAATTGACAGAAAGCATGAAAAAGCAATATCTATTTGTTGCAAATTATAATGCAGATACTAAAGAGGGAAAGGAAGAAATAGAAAAAATATTTGTTGATGATAATTCTGAACTTTTACAAAATTTAGATAAAAATGGTTTGAATATTGACGGAACAACGAAAATAGCTCTTATGGAAGCAAGTGTAGGTCTAGCAACTATTGTAACATTTATAGCAATTTATTTAGGAATAATATTCTTGATTGCAAGTGCAGCTATTTTAGCATTAAAACAATTAACAGAAAGCTCAGATAATAAGCAAAGATATACAATTTTAAGAAAAATAGGTTGTGATGAAAAAATGATTAATAAAGCATTATTTAGACAAATTGGTATATTCTTTGGACTACCACTAATACTTGCAATTATTCATTCAATATTTGGAATACAATTTGCGATGACAGTGATGGAAGGATTAGCAAGTTCAGAAGATTTATTACCATCAATAGTTGCAACAGTAGTAATTATTGGAGCAATATATGGAGCATATTTTATAGCCACTTATCTTGGAAGTAAAAACATCATCAAAGAGGAGGAATAGTTATATGTTTATATTTAAAATTCCTAAAATGATATTTATTGGAATTATAATATTTATGGTAATATTAGCTATTTCAATAAAGATAGGTGTTACTTTACCAAAAGATGAAATATTAAATGTTTACGATAGTATTATTCAAACTTTTTCTTCGAAAGGACTTTCTAAAGATAAAGATTTAAAAGGAGAAAGAAATTTTGGAGTAGATGAATATGTAGGAACATATAAGGCTGAATATGATAATTATACAGGAACAGAAACTGTATTTGGAGGAACAGCATTACATAGAAAAAATGGAGATCATATAAAACTAACTATAAAAATAGAAAAACAAAGTGGGAATATCAATGTAATAAGTAAATTAGGAGAAAATGAATTATCACTAATAAGCGATGATGGAGAATATGAAGATACTATTTATATAGATGGAATGAGTTACTATTTATCAATAAATTTAGATAATTTTAAAGGTAGTATTTATATTATTTCGGAATAGGAGAATTTAAAAATGGAAGATATAAAAGAAAAAATACCAATGATAATTGCAGTTATTATAGCAATAGCCATTTGTGGAATAGCATTTTATTTTATGGAATTTCATCAAGCAGTTTATTATACTAAAATAGATAATACAAGAGTAGAAAAAATTTCTGCAAATGATGATATGAAATATCAATATACTTTAGATTGTTATAATGAAAATGGAAAGATAAAAGAATTAAAATTTAAAACTAGCAGAGAATTAAGAGAAGATGCTTATTTAAAATTAGAGGTAATGCTTGTAACGGGAGTTCATAGTTGGGAGGAAGTACAATATAATGAACTTCCAGACAAAGTAAAAGCAAATTATAAAGAGTAAAATTAGATGGATTATAAATTAAAATAATGCCACAGGAAGTCAGGTGGTTTGAATGAAAGTAATAAAAAAAATAATTTTTGTAGTAATATTAGTAGCAATAAGTATAAGCCTATTAGTGATAGGAAATGGCTATAATATGTATAAAGAGGCTTTAGAGCAAATGCCATTATCTAAAAAAGTAGCTAGTATAATAGAAAAAGAAAACTATGCTAAAATTGATGAAATACCACAAATATATAAAGATGCTGTAATATCTGTAGAAGATCATAGATTTTACAAACACAATGGAGTTGATATAATAGCAATTGGCAGAGCCTTTGTAAATGACATTAAAGCAATGGAATTTGTTGAGGGTGGAAGTACAATAACACAACAATTAGCGAAAAACATATACTTTACACAAGAAAAGAAAATTACTAGAAAAATAGCTGAAGTATTTATGGCTTTTGAAATAGAAAAAGAATATGATAAGGATCAAATATTGGAATTGTATTTGAACACAAGTTATTTTGGAGATGGATATTATACTGTTAAAGAAGCATGTAAAGGATATTTTAATAAAGAATTAAAAGGAATGACAGATTACGAATGTATATTATTAGCAGGTATTCCAAATGCTCCAAGTGTATATGCACCTACTAAAAATCCAGAATTAGCAATACAAAGACAAAAGCAAGTAATGAATAAAATGGTTGAATATGAGTATTTGACACAAGAAGAAGCAAATATATTAGAACAAAATGGTTATTAAATAGGTTGTTAGTTGAAAAAATTATTAATTAATATTATAATTACAATAGTTTAGTAACTGTTGTATAAAAATTGCACAATAAATAATTTAATGAAACAAGCAGAAAAGGAGAGTAATTATGAGTCTTTTAGGAAATATTTTATGGTTTATTTTTGGAGGATTTTTAAGTGGTTTATCATGGCTTATATCTGGAATCTTATGGTGCATTACTATAATAGGAATTCCCTATGGAAAACAATGTTTTAAATTTGCATCATTATCATTTGCACCATTTGGAAAAGATATTGAATATGGTGGAGGTGTACCTTCATTGTTTGCTAATATAATTTGGATTATATTTTTTGGGATTCCAATGGCAATAGAAAATCTTGTTTTTGGTTGTCTTTGGTGTATAACGATAGTAGGAATTCCATTTGGACTTCAATTTTTTAAAATTGCAAAGTTATCATTAGCACCTTTTGGAGCAAGAATTATTTAAGTTTTTTTAAAGTTGTGCAATTTTGTGGAGAGTAGTAACTTTGCTACTCTCTTAATAAATATTAACAGTCATATTTAAAATGTTTATAAAAACAGTCAAAAAATGGTATTATAAAGGAATTAAAAAGCTCCATTTTGTACAATATAATAATGTTGCAAAAAGGAGTGAAAAAGATGGTTTTTGATAAGTATTTTTTGAAAAGAGATAATATATTAAAAAGAAGAATAGAAATAGATGCAAGTTTATATGAGAAATTAAAAGAACTATCAGAAATTTATGAAGCCTCTATCAATAAATTAGTAAATGTTTCAATAATAGAAATGGTAGAAAAAAATAATATAAATCTTTATGATAGATCAGCAAAAGAAATTTCAGAATCACATAATTTTAAT
>ERZ772897.3193-NODE-3193-length-12595-cov-2.523126_pt1 | contig 12595 bp, 11 predicted proteins | sample MGYA00512125_ERZ772897 | MGnify/ENA primary metagenome ERZ772897 (study PRJEB29015, sample SAMEA2737660) | human gut metagenome | biome: human gut; feature: human-associated habitat; material: faeces | place: China | collected 2012 ... | reverse complement strand
CTTTTCGTCGGAAAGTGTCATATAACCTTTATTTTCAGCCATTGTAGTTCTCCTTTTGGCACGCGGCAGTGAGCCGCAGTCAATACTTGATTATCTAATGTGCTATTTTAGCATGGATTTTTGGAAAATACAACAGCTAATTTGCCGCCATAATGCGAATGGCGCTGGCGGCGTAGCCGGTCTCCGTCATGGCAATGTCCGTGATCTTCGCTACATCCGCGGCGTCCAGCGTTCCGTCCTCTGTGGATACCACAATGCTGATGGCGTCGTCCCCCATGAAGGCCACGCAGTCGGTATAGCCCTTGGCGGTCACCAGGTTTTCGATCTGGGCCTCCTTCATGGTGTAGCCCGCCAGCACCTGGATGCCCTCCGACGCCTCGTTGGCCACCGCCGCGTCGGCCCCGGACTGGTCCGCCGCCTCCTGCAGCAGGGAGATGGCGTTGTCCCTGGCCTGCTGGCGGGTCAGCCGGGCGGAGGCGAAGTAGTCCCCGCCGGTGTAGACCGCCTCCTCATCCGTCCCGGCCTCGCCGCCGTCCTCCTCACCGCTGACCAGCGTGGCTTCCCCCAGGATCTTGGTGCCGGTCTCCTCCACGGCGTCCGCCGCCTGCTCGCCGGTGTACTTCCAGTTCAGGGCCACTGCTGCGCACACCAGCAGCACCATCGTGGCCACCACGGTATTCCGCTTCCATCTCGCGCTCATGGGCTGTCTCCTCCTCCAAATCATCACTGCGATTTTGCCACGGTGATGCGGTCTGCGGAAAGGCCGGTCAGGGCCGCCACCGCCTCCGTCACCGCCAGCTTCACGTCCGCCCGGTCCCCGCCCTGGCACACCACCAGGGCTCCCCGATAGGTGGGATACACCGTCCGGGTCACCACCGGCGCCTCGGCGCTCCCGTCGTCCACCAGCACGGTCTGGGAGGAACGGGAGTAGTCCTCCGGCGCCGCGGTGGAGCCGCTGTAAGAGAGCTCCGAGTCCTGTGCCAGCTGCCGCTCGCCGTCCGATTCCACGGTCAGCAGCACCTGCACCTCCCCCACGCCCTGGATGCGGCCCAGAATGTCCTCCATCTCCTGCTGGAGCTCCGCCTCCACCAGGGCGGCCGCCTGGGGCGAGGCGCGCTCCGCCGTCTTCCCGTCCCCGCCGGGCCACAGCAGCAGCACGGCTCCCGCCAGCGCCACCAGCGCCACGAATTTGTACTTGTCCCATATCCTTCGCACTCCTTCAGTTTTCTGCTTCCCGCTCATGCCAAACCTGCCTCTCCGCCGGGATGCCCAGTTCCGTCTCCAGCGCCGACGCCAGCGCCTGCGACCAGCTGCCCGTCAGCTCCGCGGACCAGGGCACCGGGATGCCGTTTCCCTCCGTCCGCGTCTCCACCCGGACGGTCACCTCCAGCCCCAGCTCGCCCGCTTTGTCCAATATATATGCTTCTGTCTGCTCCGCTATGATAGAAGCCATGGCCTCGGTCTGTGTGTCGGCCAGCTCCTCCTGCCGTTCCTCCACCGCCGCCTGGTAGTGATCGAAATCCAGCTCCAGATGCTCCAGGTCCGCCCCCAGCACCGGCCGCAGCAGCACCAGCAGCAGGATGCCCGCCACCAGCAGTTCGATGTAGTGGGAGTATTTCGACAGCTTGGCCGCCATCGTATCCTCGATGACGCTGCCCTTGGGCAGGGCGTATTCGGCGATTTTCCACTCCTTGAGCTTGCGCGAATCGAACAGATAGAGACTTTTGCTCGTATGGAAATGAGCGTCTTCGATGTCGTCCGTGTCGTAATATTTCCGGATCTGGTTCGCAATGACCTCCGCGCCGTTCTCGTATTCGGGCACGTAACCGCCGATCGCCGTGTCGCCGATGCCCGTACCGGTCACCGAGAAGACCGGAACGCGGGGGTTGTTCTGCACCAGATCGTTCAGCGACCGCTGCATGAAGTATTCGCCGTCGCTGCCTACGCGCCACGTGCCGAGCATCACGGCCGAACGGGGCGGCAGCGTCGCATAGGTCCGGAACGCCGTCTCCTCCCCCTCGCGGCTGTCCACCAGCACAAGGTTCATGTCGGGATAGTTTTTCATCTCCTCGCGTACGAGCGCCTGGAGGGAAATACCCCCGTAGGTGTTATCCGAGATGAAGGCGATGTTCTCGGCTTCGGGAAAAAGCGAACGAACCAGCTCGATATTGCGGCGGACGTCATACTTGTTGAGCATACCGCCCACATTGTTCAGGCTGTCCGTCATGTTCATGTAATTGATCGAAGGGGGCAGCCACATGCCGAGACTGTCCTCCGGCGGCGGGAGCACGATGCCGTTGGAACTGACATAGCAGCAGAAGCACATTACATCCTTGGGGATATGCCCCAGCGAGACGAACGATGCCCATGCCTCCTGCCCCAGCAGGACGATGGCGCGAAGCCCCTTGTTCTCATACCGGGAAATCATGTTCTCGGTCTGCGACATCCAGATGGGTGCGTCGTTGATGCTCTTGCATTCGAGCGTTTCGACATAGATATCGCACGGGATGCCCGAAGCCATGATGTTGCGTTCGAACTCGGCGATGAAGCCCGACATGCGGCGCGTATCCGGATTATACGAGGAAATAATCAGGATACTCTCCCTCTCCTGCGGCGCTTGAGCCCGAAGCAATGCGGGCAACAGGGCGCAACACAGAAGAAGAAATATCCGATTTTTTTTCATTGGGTTCCTGGTCATAGTTTCCCTTTCTATCGCGAAAGCAGCGCCGCAATCCGCGTACGGAGTTCATCCGCCCGCAGAGGTTTGGCAAGACATTCGTTGAAACCGGCCTGGAACATGCGGTAGCGGTCGGTTTCGAACGCATAGGCCGTGAGTGCGATAACGGGGACGTCGGGCGAAATCTCCCGCACGCCCCGAAGCGCCTCATAGCCGTCCATGACGGGCATGTTGATATCCATCAGCACCAAGTCGGGGCGGCAGTCGGCGAACAAGGCGACGGCCTCCTCTCCGTTCCAGGCGTGCAACAGGTCGTAATCACGGCGCAGCAACACCTCGACGAGCTTATAATTACTCGGATTATCCTCGGCAACCAGCAAGCGGGGACGGTTGCCGACCGGATTTACACTATTGTCACACTCCATCGCTTCATCGGTTTAACAAAATCGCCCGACAGAGGCAAAGACCGGACAATTGCACAAAAATACCATTTTTTTGATTAATAATAAAATATTTCCCTTTAAAAATTAACAGCACCCCGAAAACAGGACGGGAAATCCGGGCGTTTTTGACATATAAATTACCTTAAAAGTTTATAATGCCAATTTTTTTACCGATATTTGCACGGGGTATCCGGATCAGGAGCGGGAAACGACACGGGTTGCAACGCCCGCTCCGGAATTCCAGGTAAATTTAAATAAACAACCGCCCGGAACCGGACAACGAGCATGCGACGCTTCCCGTTCCGGAAAAACCCAATGACAACGAACCGCCGAACATGAACCGCAAGAAAGTACTGATCGTAGACGACAAGGAGCAGATCGCCAAAATACTTTTCGCATACCTTCACAAGGATTACGAATGCTTTTACATGCAGAACCCGCCGCAGGCCATCGAGTGGCTCTCGCGGGGGAACATGCCCGACCTGATTATTTCGGACATCCGCATGCCCGAAATGCGCGGCGACGAATTCCTGGCATACCTCAAGCTCAACGAACTCTTCAAGCAGATCCCGGTCGTGATGCTTTCGAGCGAGGACAGCACCTCGGAACGCATCCGCCTGCTGGAAGAGGGTGCGGAAGACTATATCGTCAAACCGTTCAACCCGCAGGAACTCAAAATAAGGATTAAAAAGATTTTGGATTGAAGTACCCCGTCATCTACATCAAAGGCAGAGGCAACCACACGGCCCGTTTCACGGAGCTGACCGAGGGACAGATGCGTATCGCAGGGGATATCGGCGCAGCCATGGGCAAGCTCATGCCGCTCAAGGACGACCACGCCTTCATCCTCTACGAACAGCAGGGCGAGGAGGACATCCGCAGCATCCGCTTCCTGCGCTCCTGGTTCCCGGGTGCCGGCATCATCCTCATCATCTCGGGGCAACTGACCGGGGAGGAGCGGCGCGCATACCTCGGAGCCGGTGTGAACAGCGCCGTGCCGGACGACATATCGCGCGCAGATTTCCTCCGCATACTGCAATTCATGACCGACTATACGTTCGTCCACAAACCCGTCGCAGGTAGCGGGAACGACGTAGAGTTGTTCCGCATGCCGCTCTGGAAACGGGCGTTCGACATCGCGGCATCGCTCTCGGCGATCCTCCTGCTCTCGCCCCTGCTTATAGCCGTGGCCGTGGCCGTCAGACTCGACAGCCCGGGGCCGGTCATCTATAAGTCGAAACGCGTGGGAAGCAACTACCGGATCTTCGATTTCCTGAAGTTCCGCTCGATGCACTCCGACGCAGATCAGCGGCTCAAGGAGCTGGAGGATCTGAACCAGTATGCCTCTGAACCCGTCGCCGAAGACGATGCGAAGATGGCGCTCAACGACGACGAGATCCGCAAACTGCTGGCGGACACCGAAAACGGCATGCTCTATGCAGACGATTTCGTGATCCCCGAGGAGGCCCATCAGCACCAGCTGGAAACCGAACAGGAAAACGCGTTCGTGAAGATCGAGAACGACCCCCGCATCACGCGCCTGGGGCGTTTCCTGCGCAAATACAGCATCGACGAACTCCCGCAGCTCTTCAACATCCTGCGGGGCGACATGTCGGTCGTGGGCAACCGCCCGTTGCCCCTCTACGAGGCCGAACGCCTCACGAGCGACGAATATATCGAACGGTTCATGTGCCCCTCGGGCCTCACGGGACTGTGGCAGGTCGAAAAACGCGGGCAGGCGGGGAAACTCTCGCCCGAACAGCGCAAGCAGCTCGACATCGAATACGCCCGCAGGATGTCGCCGTGGTTCGACCTGAAAATAATCCTGCGCACGTTCACCGCATTCATACAGAAAGAAAATGTTTAAAACCCAGCAACATATGAAAAGGGCCGTCTTCACACTCTGGCTGCTGCTGGCTGCTGTCGCCGCAACGGCGCAAAGCGAGCCTACACCACCCGAATTCGAATACAGCGACCTGCAACGGCTTACTCCGGAAGATTACATCGACATGCAGCTGCCCCCGCTCCACGTACTGATGGAGAATGCGCGCCATGCACCGCAGGTCGGCTATTACGAGTCGAACCGCGAGATCGAGGAGCGCGAACTGAAAACCGTGCGCCGCAACTGGATGCGCAATTTCAAGCTCAACGCCAACTACAACTACGGATCGTCGGACATCTACAACCAGAATTATCAGGACAGCAACATCCCGATATGGACGACGACCACGACCGGGCGCGAGCAAAGCTGGTGGAACGTCGGGGCTTCGCTCTCGATCCCGCTCGACGAGATTTTCAACCGCCGCAACAAGATCAAGCAGCAGAAGAAGCGTATCGAGAACACCCAGTACGACCTCGACCGCTGGTACGACGAGTTGCGCATGAAGATCATCGACGCCTACACCACGGCCGTCGAGCAGCTCTCGATCCTGCGGAGCGCCGCCGAAGCCAAGATCACGTCCGAGGCACAATACCGCATGACCGAAGTGGACTTCGTCAAAGGCAAGCTCGACGCGCAGACGCTGAGCCGCCAGAAGAGCCTCGAAAATTCGGCGACCCGCGAATACGAGCAGGTGCGGCGCAACCTCAACGACGCCCTGCTGCGGCTCGAGATACTCACGCACACGCCGATCATCAACAAACCCATATCAATGCCCGGGGTGTCGAAAGAAGCGCCCGAAACCGAATAGCATATGAATTACATCGCCTATACCGCGAGGTTTCTTTACCGCATCAAGTGGTGGCTGATACTCTGTCCGCTGCTGGTCGCACTGCTCGTCTACCTGAAGATGGGTACCAAGCCGCGCAACTATAAATCCACGACGACGATCTACACGGGCATCGTTTCGGGATACGACATCACGACCACCGAAGGCTCGCGCCAGGACTGGAACGTCATCAACAACGCGATGGACAACCTGATCAACATCATCCTGTCGCAGTCCACGCTCAAGAACGTCTCGCTGCGCCTCTACGCACAGGGGCTTACGCATCTCGACCCGGACAACGACAACCAGTACCTCTCGGCACGTACTTCACGGTACCTGCTGAGCAAAACCCCGCCGGACGTCATGGAGCTCGTCGACCACACTTCGGAAAAGAACACTTACGAGAACCTGCGCAAATACGAAGAGATAGACCATAACAACCACGTCTACGGCATGTTCCACTGGAGCCCTCCGTATTACAGCTACCAGGCGCTGAGCCAGATCAAGGTCAAGAGGCTGGCCAACAGCGACATGCTGGAAATCAGCTACGAGAACGACGACCCGTATATCGTCTACAACACGCTGATTATCCTCAACGACGAATTCGTCAAGCAGTACCGCGACCTGCGGTTCGGCGAGACGAACAACGTCATCGCCTATTTCGAATCCGAGCTGGAGCGGGTGGGCAACAACCTGCGCAACCTGGAGGATTCGCTGCGCGACTACAACGTCCAGCACCGTGTCATCAACTACGACGAGCAGACCAAGCACATCGCCGCCCTCTCGCGCGACTACGAATTGCGCTACGAGGAGATCCTGCTGAACTTCGAGAGCGCCGAGAAACTGCGCGCCTCGATCGAAGGGCAGCTCGAAGGGTTGCAGGAGACTTTCCGCAACAACGCCGAGTTCATCGAGAAACTCCATAAGATCGGGAGCATCTATTCGCGCCTGTCGGCCGCCGAGGCCTTCCAGCCCGAAACCGACGGCACGGAAGGTATTTCCGACCGGACGGCCATGCCCGCCAGCCGCAACGACACGGGGCAGTTACGCAGGAAACTGAGCGAGGAGACCCGCAGTCTGCAGGAGCTCACGACGAACATCGCCAACCAGCAGTATACGAAGGAGGGACTCTCGGCAAATTCGATCGTGACGGAGTGGCTCGCCACCGTGCTGCTGGCCGAGAAATCCCGCGCCGAACTGGCGGTGATGAAGCTCCGCAAGCAGGAACTCGACCAGAAATATACGCAGTTCTCGCCCGTGGGCTCGACCCTGAAACGCAAGGGACGCGAAATCAACTTCTCGGAACAGTCTTACCTCTCGATCCTCACGGCGCTCAATACGGCCCGCCTGCGCCAGAAGAACCTGCAGATGACTTCGGCGACGCTGAAGATCATCAACGCCCCAGTGCTTCCCCTGGAGGCTGAACCGAGCAAACGCAAGATGATGGTTGCCGCGGCAGGCCTCGCCACGCTCCTGTTCGTACTGGGATTCTTCATCCTGCTCGAACTGCTCGACCGCACGCTGCGCGACAAAGTCCGCGCCGAGCGCATCACCAAGGGGCGGGTCATCGGGACCTTTCCCGGCAAAGCCTATCTCGGGCAGCGGCGGTTTACCAAGCAATACCGCGAGATCGCATCCCGCTACATCGGCAATGCGGCAGTCAACTATTTCGACCCGGCCAAACAGCCCAACGTACTCAATATCCTGAGCACCGAGCGCGGGGACGGAAAGAGCCTGATCGCCGAACACTTGGCGGCATTCTTCCGCGAAGCGAATATGAAAGTCCGCATCGTATCGTGGAACAAGGATTTCGACATCGAACGCAAAGAGTACCTGCTGGCCGAGAAACTCGGGGATTTCGTGCACGACACCCCGGGCGAAGTTCCCCTCGCCGAGGCCGACGTAGTGCTGGTGGAATACCCGCCCTTCGCCACGAGCTCCGTCCCGAAGGAGTTGCTGCGCCATGCGGCGCTGAGCATCGTCATCGCCCCGGCGAACCGCACGTGGAAAGACACCGACCAGCTACTTTTCGAGAAGGCCGAAAAACTCTCGGGACGCACCCCCGTCGTCCTCTGCCTCAACTGTGCGGGGCGCGACGTGGTGCAAACCTTCACGGGCCTGATGCCCCCTTACAGCCGTCTTCGCAGGCTGGGGTATCAGATCAGCCAGTTCGGATTCACGGCCGTCAAATAAACTGCGGCACGTCATGGAACACTACGGCAGCATAACCACCCCGGTCAGCGTGCCCCGGCTCATCGTCGGGGCAATGCTTGCCGCCGGCGTGGCCGTGCTCATCATGGCGTTCACCAAATACGGGTTGCTCGCCGGCCTGGCCGTCTCGGTGATCCCGGCTGCACTGTGCATCCTGTGGGTCACGCTGCGCAACCCCGCCATATCGATGCTCGGGCTGTTCGTGGTCAACTATTTCATCATGACGCTCACGCGTTATGCCTACGACCTGCCGTTCGGGATGATCCTCGACGCACTGATCTTCTACAACTTCCTGATAATAACGCTGCAAGCCCTGATGCGTCCCATCGAATGGAAGCGAGCCAGCTCGGGACTGACCGTTGTGGCGGCGATCTGGATGGCCTATTGCATCCTCGAAATAGTGAACCCGGAGTCGGTCTCGGTCGCGGGATGGTTCTCGTCGGTGCGGTCGATCGCGTTTTATTTCTTCTTTATCGTCGTGCTCACGCAGCTCACGATGACCGAGTACAAATACCTGAAATACATGCTCGCCGTTTGGTCGGTGCTGACACTGATCGCCGTCGGGAAAGCCTGCATGCAGAAATTCTTCGGCTTTAACGCCGCGGAGAACTACTGGCTGTTCGTGCTGGGCGGCCGTTCGACACACATCATCCACAGCGGCGTGCGTTACTTCTCGTTCTTCAGCGACGCGGCCAATTTCGGCGGCTCGATGGGGCTGTCGATGGTCGTATTCTCGATTTCGGCACTCTACTACCGCAACTCGTGGATGAAGCTCTACCTGCTGCTCGTGGCGGCCGCGGCATGCTACGGCATGCTGATCTCGGGAACCCGCAGCGCACTGGCCGTACCGTTCGTGGGCTACTCGGCCTTCATCATGATGTCGCGCAACATCAAGATGATCGGCGCGGGTGTTTTCCTGATCATCGCAGCCTTCATATTCCTGAAATTCACCACCATCGGACAGGGAAACAGCATTATCCGGCGTGCCCGCAGCGCCTTCAACACAAACGACCCCTCGTTCCAGGTGCGCCTGGCAAACCAGGCCAAACTGCGCGAACTGATGGCTGACAAGCCTTTCGGCGCCGGACTGGGACACGGCGGCGGCAAGGCCAAGACCTTCGCCCCGAATGCGGCATTGTCGCAGATTCCGACCGACTCGTGGTTCGTGATGGTCTGGGTCGAAACGGGCGTCGTCGGCATCCTGCTGCACATCGGCATCCTGCTCTACATACTGGCGCGTGGCGCCTACCTGGTGATCTTCAAACTGCGGAACACCCAGTTGAGGGGATTCACGGCGGCGCTTACGGCGGGAATCTCGGGTATCGTGGTCATGGCCTATGCCAATGAAATTCTGGGACAGATCCCCACGGGCGCCATCCTCTACATGAGCATGGGTTTCATCTTCCTCGCGCCGCGTTTCGACCGCGAACTGGCGCGCAAGGAGATACTGGACAGGGCGATGTCCGCACAACGGCCACACGCAAGGGAAAATTACGAATAGCATGAAACCGCTGATTTCGGTCATATCGGTCAACTACAACGGCTACGCGCTTACCTGTGCCATGGTCGAATCGCTGCGGCGGCACGTCACCTCGCCGCTGGAGATCATCGTGGTGGACAACGGCTCCGCCCGCGACGAGGCGGCCATGCTGCGCGAACGCTACCCGGAAATCAAAGCGCTGCGCAGCGAGCGGAACCTGGGATTCGCCGGAGGCAACAACCTGGGGTTCGCAGCCGCGACAGGCGATTACCTGCTGTTGCTCAACAACGACACCGAGGTCGAAGACGACACGCTGCACTACCTCTGCGAAACCCTGGCGGGCAACCCCGCGATCGGCGCCGTATGCCCGAAGATCCGGTTTTTCGCTCCCCCGCGGCATATCCAGTTCGCCGGATATACGCCCCTGACACACGTCACGTTGCGCAACGCGCTCATCGGCTTCGGGATGCCCGACGACGGGTCGTTCGACACGCCGCGCGACACGCCCTACGCCCACGGCGCGGCGATGATGGTACGGCGCGAAGTACCCCGAAAAGCCGGGCCGATGCCCGACATCTATTTCCTCTACTACGAAGAACTCGACTGGTCGGTGCGTATCCGTGAACAAGGCTGGAAAATAGCCTACGACCCCCGTTGCACGGTATTCCACAAGGAGAGCGCGACGAGCGGACAGCAAAGTCCCCTGAGAAGTTACTACCTGACCCGCAACCGGTTGCTGTTCGCATGGCGGAACCTGCACGGCACCGCCCGGATGCTTTCCGTCGCCTACCAGCTCTGCATCGCCGTACCCAAAAGCATCGCCGCGGCGCTGCTTTTGGGTACGGCGCTGGCACACGGGCGCCGCGACCTGGCAAAGGCCATACGGCACGGTGCCGGAGGCTTCTTCACCCTGAAAAACAAAACGGCATGACGCTACTGCTCGACATCCTCGACTGGATATTCATCTTCGTACTGGGACTCCCGGTACTCTACCTCTTCGTCTTTGCGGCCGCCTCGACGCGCGCACGCAAGGACACCTATCCCCCGGCACGGCTGCAACGCCGGTTCGTGACGCTGATCCCGGCCTACAAAAGCGACGCGGTGATCGTCCACGCAGCGCAGTCCGCGCTGCAACAGGACTATCCGCAGGAACTGCACGAGGTGGTCGTCATCGCCGACCGGCTGCAACCGGCCACGCTCGCCGAGTTGCGCCGGATGCCGATCCGCGTGCTGGAAGCCTCCTTCGAGAACAGCTCCAAGGCTAGGGCGCTCAACTTTGCCGTAGGGGAAATCGGCCCGGACGGCGCGGAGGCCGTGGCGATACTCGACGCCGACAACCTGGCGGGCAGGGAGTTCATCGCCCGCATGAACGACGCCCTCGACAGCGGCATCCAGGCCGTGCAGGCACACCGCACGGCCAAGAACCGCGATACGGACACCGCCGTACTCGACGCAGCGAGCGAGGAGGTCAACAACTCGATCTTCCGCCGCGGGCATGTGGCGCTGGGATTCTCTTCGGCGCTGATCGGCTCGGGCATGGCCTTCGATTACAAATGGTTCCGCGAAAATATCGCCTGCTGCACCACTTCGGGCGAGGACAAGGAGCTCGAAGCGCTGCTGCTGAGGCAGGGCATCTACATCGACTACCTGGACGACGTGCGCGTGCTGGACGAAAAGGTACAGGGCGAAGGTGCCTACTACAACCAGCGGCGGCGCTGGATAGCGGCGCAGTTCTACGCCCTTTCATCGGCCGTAAGGCAGCTTCCGGGAGCAATCCTCTCGGGGAATACGGATTACTGCGACAAGCTGCTGCAATGGTGCCTGCCGCCGCGCATCCTGCTGCTGGGGCTGGTGCCCCTGTGGGCCGTCGTGATGACGGTATGCGCACCCATGGGTTCGATAAAATGGTGGGTGGCCGTCCTGCTGCTGCTCCTGGCCATGGCGATGGCGCTGCCCGACGAGCAGGCCGACGCCCGGCTGGGACACGCCCTTAGGCGAATGCCCGTCCTGTTCCTGCTGACGCTTGCCAACCTCTTCCGGCTGCGGGGCACCAAAGACAAATTCATCCACACCGAACATACCGGGGCCGGAAGCGAAGCCCCCGGAAACAATACCGGAAACCGACCATGAAAATCGCGATCGAGGCACAGCGCATCTTCCGCCCCAACAAACACGGCATGGACTTCGTGGCGCTCGAAACCATCCGCTGCCTGCAACGGCTCGACACGAAGAACGAATACTTCATCTTCACGGGCGAAGGCGAAGAACGTTGCCTGGAGGAGAGTCCCAACATGCACATCACAACGCTCCGCTGCCCGAGCTACCCGCTGTGGGAACAGTGGGCGCTGCCGCGGGCCGTGGCCCGCGTGAAACCCGACCTGCTGCACTGCACAAGCAACACGGCGCCCGTATGGGGAAATGCCCCGCTGATCCTAACGCTCCACGACATCATCTTCCTCGAGCAACAGGCCGCGCGCAACAAATCGCTCTACCAGTCGCTGGGGCGCGTCTACCGCCGCCTGGTAGTGCCGCGCATCCTGCCCAGATGCCGGATGGTCATCACCGTCTCGCAATTCGAGTGCGACCGCATCCGCACCGCACTGAACTTCGACCCCGGACGCATCATGGCCATTCACAACGGCTACAACGACCGGTTCCGCCCGATGGAAGGCACGGCGGAAACCGTCCGCAAATACCTGCGAGACCCCGAATACCTCTTTTTCCTGGGCAATACCGACCCAAAGAAGAACACGCCCGGTACGCTGAAGGCCTATGCCGAATACGTACGGCGCTCCGAAAACCCGCTGCCGCTGCTGGTCGCCGACCTCGGGGAACAACCCGCGGAGGCGATCCTGCGGGAGATCGGCGAACCCCGGCTGCGCGGGATGCTCCGCCTGGCGGGATATATCCCCAACAGCGACCTGCCGGCCATCTACAACAGGGCTTCGGCGTTCCTCTACACCTCGCTGCGCGAGAGTTTCGGCATCCCCCAGCTCGAAGCGATGGCCTGCGGCACGCCCGTGGTGACATCCGCTACCTCGGCGATCCCCGAAGTGGCGGGCGAAGGCGCCATCCT
>ERZ772897.3183-NODE-3183-length-12628-cov-9.902569_pt1 | contig 12628 bp, 11 predicted proteins | sample MGYA00512125_ERZ772897 | MGnify/ENA primary metagenome ERZ772897 (study PRJEB29015, sample SAMEA2737660) | human gut metagenome | biome: human gut; feature: human-associated habitat; material: faeces | place: China | collected 2012 ... | reverse complement strand
AGGAAGAACCATCATTCAGAATGACGATGAGGTCGAAGGAAACTTTCTTTAATATCGAAGTTGAAGGACATTCTGAACCGAAGGTCACAACAATCAGATTGCATCATAATAAGTCATTTTATGAGTTCGGTTTTGATGAAGAGTCTGATGGAACAAGAAGATTATTCGATTTGATGGATATGCTGTTGAATAAACGGGAAGATGTTCTTTATGTTGTGGATGAATTGGAGAGAAGCTTACATCCGAAGCTGACAGAGCGATTTTTGCAATTGTTTATGCAGTTACATGATGAGCAGCGTATGCAGCTATTGTTTACCACACATGAATCATCCATTATGGATCAGGCTATATTTAGGAGAGACGAAATCTGGTTTGTAGAACGTAACGCAGAAAATGCAAGCTCTATTTATTCCTTAGATCGTTTCAAGGAGAGATACGATAAAGTGTTGAGTAAGGCATATCTGGAAGGCAGGTATGGTGCGATACCAGTATTTTCAACATTTGACTTTAGAGAGGAGGAGTAGCCTTGGCTCCAGTAAGAAGTTATACGAATTGGAATAGTAGAACTACAGATGAAGAAGAACAGATTGAGCCTTATCGTAAGTACTTTTTCATATGTGAGGGTGCAAATACTGAAACATGGTATTTCAAAAAGTTAATTGATATCCGAAAAGAGTTAAATATTCATCCATTGATCGATATCCGGTTACTTGAAAAAACAGAGGGAGACAGGGACATTTCATTTCCAAGACGTTTGATTGAATTTGCAGAAAATCAGAAAGAAAATCCGGAAATAGCATTTGATAAAGAACGGGATAAGATGATTGTTGTATTTGATGGAGATATTTTTGAAGAAAAAGTACTTGATTATGATGAATTGGTAGCGGAAGGTGAAAAGAATAATATATTAGCAGTTAGTAACCCAGCATTTGAATTGTTCCTGCTGTTACATTATAAAAATTCATACGAAGATGATATTGAATCAAATGCTGAACAGATTATCCATAATGAAAAAGATGGACATCAGACATTTATCTATAAGTTGTTACTTGCCAGAACAGGGATCAATCCAAAGAAGAATTCCGCGATTGGAGAGTTGGCAGAAAATATAGAAATTGCTATTGAGCAGGAAAAGAAAATCAATGAGGATATTCATCAGTGTAAAGGACAGATTACGTGTAATATAGGTCGGATTATTGATGAGATTCGGAAAGATGATGGAAGATAATATTACAAAAGAGCGGAAAGATCAGTATTATGATTATTCAGAAGTGATTGAAATAGGGTTGATCCTAGAGGAATATTTCAACGTAGCATGATGAAAAATAGAATAGTAGTGATAGAAAAAAGTACAAATAATAACAGAACGTTTGTACTCTTTCTCGCCTTTATCTATATACTTTCAAAAAAATGTCTGATATAATAGGGACTGTTGATACTGGTCATAGTAAAAAAGTTCACAGAACTTTTTCAATCGCATAGATGCAATTAAAAGTCACATCTTATTGAACATTAGTAGTTCAATAAGCATGAATGGAGGAATTTACCATGAATGAGTTCAAATTAAAAGCCCAATATAAACCGACCGGCGACCAGCCGCAGGCTATTGAAGAATTGGTGAAGGGGTTTAAAGAGGGTGACCAGTTCCAGACGTTGCTTGGTGTTACAGGTTCAGGAAAAACTTTTACAATGGCAAATATCATAGAAAAATTGAATAAGCCGACGCTTATAATTGCGCATAATAAAACATTGGCGGCACAGCTGTATGGAGAATTTAAAGAGTTCTTTCCTGAAAATGCTGTTGAATATTTTGTGTCTTATTATGACTATTATCAGCCGGAGGCGTATGTTCCGTCATCAGACACTTATATAGAAAAGGATTCATCTATAAATGACGAGATAGATAAATTGAGACATTCAGCTACAGCCGCATTGACAGAGAGAAAAGATGTTATCATTGTAGCGAGTGTTTCATGTATATACGGTCTTGGAAGTCCGATAGATTATCAGAACATGACAGTGTCTTTAAGACCTGGTATGATGAAAGACAGGGATGAGGTTATTAAAAAGCTTGTTGAAATTCAGTATGCGCGTAATGACATGGACTTTAAACGTGGCACATTTAGAGTTCGTGGTGATGTGCTTGAAATATTTCCGGTTTCGGAGTCGGATATGGCATTTAGAGTTGAATTTTTCGGGGATGAAGTTGACAGAATTACTCAGATAGATGTACTGACCGGAGAGATAAAAGCTGAACTTGAACACATGGTAGTATTCCCTGCATCACATTATGTAGTAGACAGAGACAATATGAACAGAGCCATTATAGGCATTGAAAATGAACTTGAATACAGAGTAAAAGAATTTAGAAGCCAGGATAAACTTCTTGAGGCACAGAGAATTTCTGAGAGAACAAATTTTGACATAGAGATGCTTCGTGAGACCGGATTTTGTTCGGGGATAGAAAACTATTCAAGACATTTGTCGGGATTAAAGCCAGGACAGCCACCGCATACGTTGTTAGATTATTTCCCTGATGATTTTATTATCATGGTTGATGAGTCTCATATCACGATACCTCAGATAAGGGGAATGTATGCAGGTGACCGTTCAAGAAAAAATACACTCGTAGAATACGGTTTCAGACTGCCATCGGCACTTGATAACAGACCTCTCAACTTTGATGAATTTGAGAGCCACATAAATCAGATGCTTTTCGTTTCTGCAACACCGAATGTATATGAGAAAGAGCATGAACTTGCAAGGGTTGAGCAGATTATTAGACCGACGGGGTTACTTGACCCTGAGATTACGGTTAAACCTGTAAAAGGACAGATTGATGACCTTGTGGGGGAGATAAGAAAAACACTTGATGCCGGAAATAAGGTTATGATAAATACACTTACAAAGAAGATGGCGGAGGATCTTACAAATTATCTTAAAGAGATTGGAATAAGAGTAAGATATCTTCACTCTGATATAGATACGCTTGAGAGATCAGAGATAATCAGAGATATGCGAATGGATGTATTCGATGTACTTGTGGGTATCAATCTTTTGCGAGAGGGACTTGATATTCCTGAGATTGAACTTGTGGCTATTCTTGATGCCGACAAGGAGGGATTTTTGCGCTCAGAGATTTCACTTATTCAGACGATAGGAAGAGCGGCGAGAAATGCAGACGGACGAGTTATCATGTATGCGGATGTCATAACTGATTCTATGAGAAATGCCATAGATGAGACAAATCGAAGAAGAAAAATACAGGCAGAATATAATGAGAAACATGGAATTACACCGCAGACTATTAAAAAAGCCGTCAGAGATTTGATAAGTATTTCAAAGAAGGTAGAAACAAGCAGTGACGATATAGTTAAAGACATTGAGTCGATGAGTGAAAACGAAATCGATAAACTTGTCGCAAAAATTAAGAAACAGATGCATACAGCGGCGGCAGAACTTAATTTTGAATTGGCAGCAAAACTCAGAGACCAGCTTTTGGAAATTAAAAAACTGGAGTATTAGAAAAGTGAGGTACAAATGGCAGATAATAATATTGTAAATTTTCCTGAGGGTATAAATATAGGTGTGGATTATTATCCTGAGCACTGGGATGAGGCTCTTTGGGTTAAGGATGCGGATATGATGTATGACGCCGGGGTTAAAATTGTGCGAATGGCAGAGTTTGCATGGTGCAGACTTGAACCGGAGGAGGAAAAATTTGACTTTGAATGGCTTGACAGAGCCGTACAACTTTTCGGCGAGAGGGATATGTATGTGATTTTGTGTACCCCGACAAACACACCTCCGCAGTGGCTTTTTGAAAAGTATCCCGAAATTGTTCAGGTTGACAAGACGGGAAAGAAAATTCAGACAGGGATAAGAGGGCACCGCTGTCTTAACAGTCCTGTTTACAGGGAACTTTCAAAAAAGATTATAGTTAAGATGGCAGAGAGATACAAAGATAATAAAAGCGTAATCGGTTATCAGATAGACAATGAACTTGAAGCAAATCATTGCTGCTGTGATGTTTGCAAAGAAAGCTTCAGAAACTGGGTCAGAAAAAAATACGGAACAGTTCAGACAGTAAATAAGGCATACGGGAACAATGTATGGAGTGGTGAATACAGTGATTTTTCACAGGTTATGCCTCCTATGAATGAAAATGACAAATGGCTTAATCCGTCGCTTAATCTTGATTTTAACAGATATGCGTCTGACAGTACATGCGATTATGTGGCATTCCAGTCGGATATAATAAGAAAAATTTCACCTGATAAACTTATCACAACAAATACATGGCTGTGTGCTAACATGCCGGATTTTTATGATATGTTTAATGAACTTGATATTGTTTCATTTGACAATTATCCGACAACGGCGTTGCCAAAAGATGAAGAAACACTTTACTCACACGGATTTCATCTTGACCTTATGCGTGGAATTAAGAATAAGAACTTTTGGATTATGGAGCAGCTCAGTGGAATAGTAGGAAGCTGGACGCCGATGTCAAGGGCAATACAGCCCGGAATGCTTAAAGGGTATTCGCTTCAGGCAATAGCGCACGGTGCAGATGCGGTTATTCATTTCAGATGGAGAACAGCAGTCTCAGGAGCTGAAATGTACTGGCAGGGAATAATAGACCACAGTAATGTCCCGGGAAGAAGATATAAAGAATTTTGTGAATTATGCAATAAAGTAAAAGAAATTCAGGGACTTAGCACAACGGTCTGCAGAAATAAAATTGCAATATTGTATTCGTCTGACAATGAGTATGCATTTAAAAATCAGCATCAGGCTCAGGAAATGCATTATTTTGAGCAGATGAAGCAATGGCACGATGCATTTACCTGTCTTGGACTTGGAGTTGATATTATAAATCATACACAAAAGCTTGATGATTACAAAATAATAGTTGCACCAACGATGTTTGTTGAGAATAAGGAAACAGTAGCAAATTTATATAAAGCGGCGGACAATGGGGCAGCAGTCATTTTGACAAATCGTTCCGGCGAAAGGGACTATAACAATAAATGCATTATGGAACAACTTCCTACAGTTTATTCAAAACTTGCGGGAATAAAAGTGGCTGAATATGATGCACTTCCTGATGGAATGAAAGTTGCGATAAGAGATGAACAAAACAATATTATTTACGGAAAACGCTGGTGTGACATTATAGAAGAAAATGATAATGTGGAAGTTCTCGCAAGATATAATGAACAGTTTTATAAGGATGCTCCCGCTGTCACTAGAAACAAATATGGCAATGGAGAAGTGTATTATTTTGCAAGCGTATTAAACCGTGACGCAAGCATTGGCTTTGCTAAAACAATGGCAGAAGAACATGGACTTGATATTGTAGAAAACCTTCCGAAAGGAGTAGAAATAACTTACCGTTACGGAGAAAAGAAGTGGCGTTTCATATTTAATAATACAGAAAAAAAGCAGGAAGTCGTAATCGGCAAAGAGAAAATTACTTTGAATCCGTTTGATATGGAGATAGAAGTTGTATGATATTTTCTGAGACGAGAGTCGGTCGAAGAGCCGGAAAGTTTATATTGCCAGCTACAGCGAAAGTAATTCGTAATAGCAAAATCCCTTGCATTGAATGAAAATGGAGAGTATAATTGAAGATAATTAGGAGGGATGTATATGCAGATTAGTGGTATAAATAACGTAAACAATATAAGCAGTATATACACATACGGAAATTCAAATTTTAATCAGGTACAGAATAGTCCTGTTACGCCGGTAAAAAAGATAAATCGGACACCTGCGGTTGAAGAACAGGAGAACAAAGCAAAGTATGCTGTAGTTTATGGTGATGACAAAACAAGTGAAACATATGACACAAAAGAAGCGAATGAAGTTAAGGCAAGATATGCAGATGTGCAGAACGTTTCATATAACAACACTGACAATCCATACGAAATTTCAAAAATGGAGAGAGATGGTATGATATTGTCAGGAATGAATTTTGATGAATATGCGTAGAAAGCATTGAACGGGAGGAATTATCGCATGATGAAATGGTGGAAGAGATTGATTTTTTCTGTTATCAGTCTGGTATTGGGATATATTTCTCTCGATTATCTTTATTCTGCTTTCACAAAGCTGATAAATGCATCGGGAAGTGCGGCGGCATACAGCCCTAAAGGTGACGGTTTGTCACAGCTTCTGGGTGCGGTCATGTTTTTGGGATATTTTGTTGTTGTAGGTTTTTATATATGGATTATAAAGAGAAGTTCCCCAAAAATTGACCTCATAGAGGAAGATGCAAAAACAGGAGAGCAGAAAGTAAAGAGAAAATGGTTTGATATTATACTTCAGATAGTTGTTATCATAACGGGAATGGTAGCAAGATGGGCGTATCTTATGTTTATATATCTGCCTAAATTATAGAGTATAAGGCAACTTCAAACACTGCTTAAAATATTCAAAAAATAGCCACAGAATATCACGATTTTATCGTGTTTTCTGCGGCTATTTTTATTATAAAATTCCAAATTTAAAGTAAAGCTTCAATCTGTAAATGAAAATCTTTAGATAAATCATAAGTTTTATCACCGGATATAACAATCGGTCTTGAAAGAAAACTTTTGTTTAATAAAACAACACGTCCGACATCACCGTTTGAGAGAAGAACTTCTGTGTTGATGTATGCCTCGACTGTTCTTTCGATAAATTTAAATAAAGCACCCGGTTCGTATAACTCTTTTTGAAGTTCCATATGTTCAAGAACAGGAAACGGGCAAATACCTTTTCTGTAAACTCTGTCGGCAGTCATGGCATCATAGACATCTGCAATGGCAACTATTCCAGAAAAAAGGTCTATTTCATTTCCTTTTAAGCCGTATGGATAACCTTTTCCATCGTATCTTTCATGATGCTGGAGTGCAACAAGCTTTATTTTTGGATTAAGGTTTTTCGTAGACAAAATGTCATATCCATATTGAGGATGCTTTTTGACTATCTCATATTCTTCATCAGTAAGACGTCCCGGTTTTTGGATGATTTCAGGAGGAATACGCAGTTTTCCAATATCATGAAGCATACCCGCAATCATCAGGGTTTCTATATCGTCGTGACCAAGGTTCATCCATGTTCCTATAACATTGCTTATGAGTGCAACATTGATGGAATGTGTATATGTAAGGTCATCATATCCACGCATACACTGCATCATTTCAAGCAAATGGAGCGGGTTTCTTGATTTTTCTAAGACACTTTCAATCTCGGAGAGCATCTCATCGACAAGTCCATCACTACTTTTGATAATTATATTGTTAAGTGTTTTTTGAAAACCTTCAAGACAGGCATTAAACTCGTTTTGAAATTTTTTAAAATCTTCGGATTGTTCAATTCGTTCAAAATAAGTTGGTTCAATTTTATTTGTTTTGGATTTATTTGTTTCATCAGGTTCATTCAGATATATGCGAACCGTCTTTATTGAATAATATTTTAATTTATCGATTATATCTTCAGTAATCTCGGTATTGCTCTGTATAACCAGATGATTGTCGCTTGTGTATGCTGCTTCTGCGATGACCATTCCGGGTACGAGATTAGCGGTAAATACTTTTTTTGTTTTCATTTCAGTCCCCCCCCTCTTTAACATAAATTATATATGTAAATCAATTCAAACAGGCTTAAAAAGCCACCCCTTTAAATAAATATTATATATTAAATTATATCATTATAGTGTACTAAAAGACAAGTGAAACGGAAAAGAAAATCGGTTTATATATGTCGAATAGTAAAAATATAAATTATAAAAATATGAAAAAAAGTATTGACAACTGTAAAAAAAACTGATAGTATATATCTTGTTCGTGACAACGAACAGAAATAAATGCGGAAGTGCTGGAATTGGCAGACAGGCTAGACTAAGGATCTAGTGTTGGCAACGACGTGAGGGTTCAAGTCCCTTCTTCCGCATTGCTTATCAGAAGTCTTGAAAGGCTTCTTTTTTTTCTGAAAAATAAAAAGTGACTTAGTTATAATGAATTTGAGCGTAAATGAATGAAAAAAGAATAATTATATAAAGAGAGCAGATACTATAAGAGGTATTTGCTCTTTTTTTTGTATATATTGCACAAAAAACAAGTTGGTGATTTGTGAATAAATTTGATTGATTTTGACTAAATATGATTGTATAATGTGTTCAACAAATCAAAAACAGTCGTTTATGAGAAACGGCAGAAAGGACGAATATGATATATACGGTTACTTTAAATCCTTCGCTGGATTATATTGTTACAGTTGATGACTTTAAACTTGGTTATACAAATCGTACATCGAGTGAACTTATGCTCCCGGGTGGAAAAGGTACAAATGTTTCAATTGTTTTGAAAAATCTTGGAATAAGCAGTACAGCACTTGGATTTGTAGCAGGATTTACCGGAGATGAGATTGTCAGGGAACTGGAAGAGACTGGTATTCATACAGACTTTGTAAAGATGAAAGAAGGAATATCAAGAATAAATCTTAAACTTTCATCTATTGACGGAACGGAAATAAACGGTCAGGGTCCTGATATTCCAAAAGAGCAGCTTGACATGCTCATGGAAAGATTGATGGTTCTTAAAGAAGGGGATATTCTTGTACTTGCAGGAAGTATTCCGGCAACGATGCCACCTGACATTTATGAACAGATTATGGAAAAACTTTATGACAGGAAAGTCACTATAATTGTTGATGCGACGAAAGACCTTTTATTAAATGTATTGAAATATCACCCATTTTTAATAAAGCCAAACCATCATGAGCTTGGAGAAATATTTAATGTTGAGCTGTCAGAGTGGGATGATGTAGTACCATACGCAAAGAAACTTCAGGAGATGGGTGCAGTAAATGTGCTTGTTTCCATGGGTGAGAAAGGCGGAGTATTGGTAAGCGATGGCGGCAGGGTTATTGCAACAAAGGCAACTGCGACTGTAGTTAAAAATTCAGTGGGGGCAGGGGATTCTTCAGTTGCAGGCTTTATAGCAGGCTGGCTTGAAAAGAAAAATTATGATTATGCATTCAGTATGGCTATGGCAACAGGCGGTGCGAGTGCAGCGTCTGATTACTTAGCAACAAAACCGGAAGTTGAGGCATCACTTAAGAGGGTGGATTTAAAATATTTAGTATAACCGTTTAAAGGTTTACAGAAGAAAGGACGGAGATGAGCATGAGAATAACAGATTTATTGGATGTAAAGAGTATAAGTCTTGACCTTGCACCTAAGTCTAAATCAGAAGCACTCGACATGGCAGTAGAGCTTATGGTAAAAAGTGGCAAGATAAATGACAAAGAGGCTTATAGAAAGCAGGTTTATTTAAGAGAAGAAGAAAGCACAACAGGAATTGGTGAGGGAATTGCAATTCCGCATGGAAAGTGTGATGCAGTTGACAAGCCGGGACTTGCGGCAATGGTTATTAAGAATGGAGTTGATTTTGACTCTCTTGATGGCGAACCGGTAACACTTCTTTTCCTTATTGCGGCACCAAATACAGAGGATAATGTGCACCTCGATGTGCTTAGCAAGTTATCTGTGCTTATGATGGATGAGGAGTTTTCCAAATCCCTCAGACAGGCAAAATCAGTTGAAGAATTTCTTGCAATTATAGATAAAGCTGATGATGAGAAACCGGATATTGATGAGAGGCTTGAAAAAACAAGTGTGTCTAATGAATTGGGAAAGAAAATTCTCGCAGTTACATCATGTCCGACAGGAATAGCACACACATACATGGCAGCAGAAGGAATTGAGAAAGCTGCAAGTGTGGCAGGTGTATATGTCAAGATAGAGACAAGAGGTTCCGGTGGGGCAAAGAATGTACTTACAGACAGTGATATTGCACAGGCTGACTGCATTATCGTTGCGGCAGATGCAAAAGTTCCTATGGAGAGATTTGACGGAAAGAAAGTTATTGAGTGTCAGGTTTCAGATGGTATAAATAAAGCTGATGAACTTATAAAGAGAGCAGTAAACGGCGATGCACCTGTCTACCATGCAGCAAATGCATCAGAGAGCCAGAGCAAAGAGACATCAGGAGGAAGTATAGGGCATAAGATATATACACAGCTTATGAATGGTGTATCTCATATGCTTCCGTTTGTAGTAGGCGGTGGTATACTTATAGCAATAGCATTCCTTATTGACGGATTGTCAGTTGATATATCATCACTTTCAGTTGAGGATCGTTCAAACTTCGGTACAATCACACCGGCAGCCGCAATGTTTAAGAACATTGGCGGACTAGCATTTAACTTTATGCTTCCGGTTCTGGCAGGCTTTATAGCAATGGCAATCGGTGACAGACCGGCACTTGCACTTGGTTTTGTAGGCGGAATGATTGCATATAACGGAAAATCAGGTTTCCTCGGAGCTATGGTAGCAGGTTTCCTCGCAGGATATGTAATTATTCTTCTTAGAAAAGTATGTGAGAAACTTCCAGAAGCACTTGAAAAACTTGCACCGGTACTTATTTACCCCGTTGTAGGTATTCTTATAATGGGACTGGGAATGAACTATATTGTTGAGCCTGTTATGGGTGTTATAAACACAGGACTTAATTCATGGCTTGGAAGCATGGGCGGTTCAAGTAAGATTGTTCTCGGATTTATCTTGGGCGGAATGATGGCAATTGATATGGGAGGCCCATTCAATAAAGCAGCTTATGTATTTGGTATAAATTCCATAGCAGCCGGAAATTATGATATTATGGCGGCTGTTATGATTGGTGGTATGGTTCCACCATGTGCTATAGCACTTGCAACAATGTTATTTAAAGATAAGTTTACAAAAGAGCAAAGAGAAAGCGGCCCTACAAACTTTGTAATGGGACTTGCATTTATTACAGAAGGTGCGATACCTTACGCAGCATCAGATCCGCTTCATGTAATACCTTCATGTATCATCGGTTCAGGTGTGGCAGGAGCACTCAGCATGGTATTTAACTGTACACTTATGGCACCGCATGGTGGAATTTTTGTATTCCCTGTTGTTGGAGGTTCATGGCTCTACCTTGTATCACTTGTAGCAGGAACAATTGTTTCGACAGCATTGCTCGGTGTACTTAAAAAGAAAATAGCATAGGAGGCATTAAGACATTGAAGAAAACTTTTTGACAGAATAAAATGGTAAAAGTGTATTTTGACCATGTAAAAAAATTATGGTAATATAAATTTACAAAGAAAAAAGAACAAAAAACTCGATTATTGAAAGCAGCATATAGTGTGAAAATTAAATTTTCGTACACCGGATTTGTGTCTGGGCACACTTGGCACAAGTCTTGATATAAACAAAACGTGTGCAGAAATGAGGATTATTATGAAAGAATTTACTTACACAGTTACAGACCCACAGGGAATTCATGCTCGTCCGGCAGGAGAACTTGTAAAACTTGCAAAGGAATTTTCTTGTAATGTTAATATTTCAAAAGACGGAAAGAAAGGTGACTGCAAAAAGATATTTACTATCATGGGTCTTGGAATAAAAGGCGGCATGGAAGTTGTGTTAAGCTTTGATGGTGAAGATGAAGATGCAGCATATGAAAAAATTTCTGCATTTATGAAAGAAAACTTATAATATGTAAGCAAATCTGAAAAGTAAATAAACCCTCGGATACTTTCAAAGAGTATTCGGGGGTTTACTTTGGTATAATAAATGAAAGGATTATTGAAATGTTAGTAGAGAAAAGGCAGCAGATGATATTAAAGATGCTTGAGGAAAAGAAAAGTGTTACGGTTAATGAAATAAAAGATGCACTTGGAATTTCAGAGTCAACAATAAGACGAGATTTGACGGTGCTTGACAGTGAAGGACAGCTTGTAAAAGTATTTGGCGGTGCGATAGCAATAAATTCAAACTATAATGCAAAAGAACTTTCTGTTTCACAAAAACTTCGTGTTAATGAAGAAGAGAAAAGACGTATAGCGAAGAATGCGGCAGCAATGATTGAACCTACTGACTTTATTTACCTTGATGCCGGAACTACAACAGGCTATATGATAGATTATATAAAACAGAAAGATGCAACATTCGTTACAAATGCAGTTGCACATGCCAAAAAGTTAGCCGTATCAGGTTTTCATGTAATACTTGTAGGTGGCGAATTGAAAGGAACAACAGAAGCTGTTGTTGGAAATGAAGCAATTTTATCAATTCAGAATTATAATTTCACAAAGGGATTTTTTGGAACAAATGGAGTGAGTGTAAGACACGGTTTTACGACGCCCGACCCTAACGAAGCATTGGTGAAAAAGACTGCATTAAAGCAGTGCAATATAAAGTATATTCTGACTGACAGCGAAAAATTTGATAATGTTTCATCAGTTAAATTTGCTGATTTCGGAGAAATACATATCCTGACAGACAAAATACCGGGCAATTATAAAAATTGCAGTGAAGGTATAATATACGAGGTATAAATTCACAAAAATGACAAAGAAAAATTGTATCGATTTGTGGAATAATAGATAATTAATTTATCAACGGTATTCTGAGATGCTGAATCCAAATTACTTGACAAGTTAGGAAATTATGCTAATATGTACCATATATGGAACGTTTAGAACGCAGATAAAAAGTCCAGCTAATAAATGTCAATAATTAAATGAGAAAAAAATTATTTTGTTT
>ERZ772897.3173-NODE-3173-length-12682-cov-15.602518_pt1 | contig 12682 bp, 8 predicted proteins | sample MGYA00512125_ERZ772897 | MGnify/ENA primary metagenome ERZ772897 (study PRJEB29015, sample SAMEA2737660) | human gut metagenome | biome: human gut; feature: human-associated habitat; material: faeces | place: China | collected 2012 ... | reverse complement strand
CCGACGGGGAAAAACGAATATACGGGCTGACAGGGACAAGTGCAAGCCTGGGCCCGGACTTGGTGAAAACTTTGTCCCTGCCATGGACTCATCAGGCCCGGGAGGCCTCCTGCGCGGTCGCAGCCGCGGGGGTGGCGGGGGCTGCGCAGATGACCGGCTTGACGGCAAAGAGCTTGTCCGTTTTGCCGAACAGGTAGAGCAGGTCCCCGGCTTCCATGACGAAGTCGGCAGGCGGGGAGGCCATCACCTCCTGTTCGCTGCGGGCCACGGCCACCACGGTCACGGCATATTCCCGGCGCAGATTGCTCTGGGCAAGGCTGAGGCCGCACAGGGGGGAGCCTGCCTCCAGGCGCATGGTCTGCACGCCCATTTCGGGCAGGCGGCTGGCCACGCTTTCCAGACTGTCCGCGGCGCTGCTCATGCGCCGGATCATGCGGTAGTTCTGCTGGCGCAGGCGGGCGGAGAAAGCGTCGATATCCTGACGGGGCACCAGATACTGGGTCAGTACCTGGTTGAACACCTCGATGGAGGTCTCGAATTCCTCGGCGATGACCACATTGGCCCCCAGACGGCGCAGCGGGGCGACCTCGGTGATGAACCGGGTACGGGCCACGATATAGAGGTCGGGGTTCATGCGCCGGGCCTCCAGGGTGATGGCACGCACGGCCGCCGGGTCGGAGATGATGATGGCCAGGACACGGGCCGTGTAGACGCCCAGATGCTCAAGGGAGGCATCCCCGTGCGAGATGGGTTCCTTGTTCTTGTAGCGGCTCACGGTCTCGGGGTTCATTTCCAGGATGGTGTAGGGGATGCCGGATTCCTTGGCCACCTGGGCCAGATGCTTGCCGCTGATGCCGAAGCCCACGATGATGAGATGATCCTTGAGGGTGCTGGCCTTTTGCTGTTCTTCTTCCGGGCTGGAGGCTTCCTTGCCGCGTCCTTTGGTCAGCAGGGCAGCGGCGCGGGGCGCCAGATTGATGAGGAAGGGCGTGAGCATCATGGTGATGACGCTCAAGGCCAAGAAGGACTGGTAGCCGATATCGTTGAGCAGACCGGCGGCCAGACCGGAGGCGGCCAGCACGAAGGAGAATTCCCCGACCTGCGCGAGGCTGAGGGAAGTCTGGATGGCCGTGCGCAGCGGGTAGCCCTGCACCAGGACGGCGGGCATGGTCAGCAGGCTCTTGATCAGGATGAACAGCAGGGTATTGAACAGGATGGCCCAGATATGCTGGAGGAAGAAGGAGAGGTCCAGCATCATGCCGACGGAGATGAAGAACAGGCTCATGAACACGTCACGGTAGGGCATGATGCCCGAGATGACGCTCATGCTGTACTGGGAACGGGCCAGCATCAGGCCCGCCAGGAAGGCGCCCAGCGAGAGGGAAAGGCCCAGACTGTGGGTCAGCAGGGCCATGCCGAAACAGGTGCCCAGGGTCGAAAGGAAAAGCAGCTCGCGCGAGCGGGTGCGCATGACCGCTTCCATGAAGCGGTTGAGGCCCAGGTGCGCGGCCAGCAATACGGCCCCGAGGATGCCCCCCACCTTCAGTACCGACAGCAGCATGTCCAGGGGCGCCATGTGGAACTGCCCGGACAGCAGGGGCACGCAGAGCATCATGGGCGCGACCATGATGTCCTGGAAAACGAGGATGGCCAGAGAAAGGCGCCCCGTCGGGGTACTGGTGATCCCTTTCTGCTGGAAGATCTGCAAGACGATGGCCGAAGAGGAAAGGGCCACGAGGCAGCCCCAGAAGATGCCGCTGGACAGGCTGGTCCCGTCCAAAAGGGCGGTGAGCCCGGCTATGGCCAGGACCGTCAGACCGATCTGCAGGCTGCCCCCCAGGAACACGGGACGTTTCAGGCGGCTCAGGGCCTCGCCGGACAGTTCCATGCCGATGGTGAACAGCAGCATGGCCACGCCCAGTTCCGCCACATCACTGATGGACTGGCTGTCCACGATGCCCAGCAGGGAAGGCCCGCACAACACACCGGTCAGCAAAAATCCTACGGTTGCCGTCAGCTTTATCTTATTGCATACAAGGTTGACGACGATGGAAAGCAGGAAAATGATGACCAGTTCATCGAGCAGTTCAAAATGCATTTGTACCTCCGGTGCAGGTGCGAACCCGCACGGCATGCGTCGGTCCCGGACCGGCTGGGCACGCCGTTTGCAGGGGAGCCATCATAAAAAAAGGCGGCCAAAGCCGCAAGGGAGTACTTATGGACTTGTTTGAAGCGATCAAGACCCGGCGCAGCATCCGTTCCTTTACCGAGGAGCCCGTCAGCCAGGAAGACATGGACCGCATGCTGGAGGCCGCCATGTGCGCCCCCAGCGCCAACAACCGCCAGCTTTGGCATTTTGTCGTGATCCGTGACCGTGAGATGCTGCGCAAGGTGGCGGAGGTCCATCCCTATGCCAAAATGGCGGCAGGCGCGGCCGCGGCCGTCATCATCTGCGCCGATCTGAATGAAGAGAAGACCCCCGGGTTCTGGGTCCAGGATTGTTCGGCGGCCACGCAGAACTTCATGCTGGCGGCGCGTGCCCTGAACATCGGCACGGTCTGGTGCGGTCTGCACCCCATCGAAGACAGGGCCCGGCCGTTCCGCGAGATCTTCCACATGCCGGACAACATCCGCCCCCTGAGCCTGATCGTGCTTGGGCATACGGATCAAGGCTCAGGAACGCTTCCGTGCCGAACGCGTCCATAACGAGGACTGGTAGGCAGCTTCCCCGCGCGGAATCCCTGTTTGTGCAGCAATGAAAAAAGCCCGGCCATGCCGGGCTTTTTTCATTGCTGTTTAGGAAGGAGCGTTAGCAGACGCCCTGGGCGATCATGGCATCGGCCACCTTGCGGAAGCCGGCGATGTTGGCACCCAGCACCAGGTTGCCGGGCTGGCCGAATTCCTTGGCGGTCGCGGCAGCATTCTTGTAGATGTTGCCCATGATGTCCTTCAGCTTGCCGTCGACGGTCTCGAAGGTCCAGCTCTGCATACCGGCGTTCTGCTGCATTTCCAGCTGGCTGGTGGCCACGCCGCCGGCGTTGGCAGCCTTGGCCGGGCCGTAGGCGATGCCGGCTTCCAGGAAGGCGTGCACGGCTTCCAGGGTGGAAGGCATGTTGGCGCCTTCGGCCACGCACTTGCAGCCGTTGGCCAGCAGGGCCTTGGCGTCAGCCAGGTTCAGTTCGTTCTGGGTGGCGCAGGGGAAGGCGGCGAAGCAGGGCACGGACCACACGGCGTTGCGGCCTTCGGGGTATTCGGCCACAGGGGTGTGCTTGGCGGTGGGCACCAGTTCGGCGTAACGGGTCAGGGAAGCGCGTTCCACTTCCTTCACCTGCTTGAGCACGTCGACCTTGATGCCTTCGGGATCATAGATCATGCCGCGGGAGTCGGACACGGTGACGGGCTTGGCGCCCAGCTGGAGCAGCTTTTCGCAGCAGTAGGTGGCCACGTTGCCGGCGCCGGAAACGGCGCAGACCTTGCCTTCCAGGCTTTCGCCGCGGTCTTCCAGCATGTTCTGGGCAAAATACACGGCGCCGTAACCGGTGGCTTCCGTACGGGCCAGGGAACCGCCGAACGGGATGCCCTTGCCGGTCAGGATGCCGGAGTACTCGTCGCGGATGCGCTTGTACTGGCCAAACAGGAAGCCGATCTCACGGCCGCCAACGCCGATATCACCGGCGGGCACATCGGTATCGGGGCCAATGTGGCGGTACAGCTCGGTCATAAAGCTCTGGCAGAAGCGCATAACTTCGGCGTCGCTCTTGCCGTGGGGGTCAAAGTCAGAACCGCCCTTGCCGCCGCCCATGGGCAGGCTGGTCAGGCTGTTCTTGAAGCACTGCTCAAAGCCCAGGAACTTCAGGATAGACAGGTTGACAGAGGGATGGAAACGCAGGCCGCCCTTGTAGGGACCGATGGCAGAGTTGAACTGCACACGGTAACCGCGGTTGACCTGAACCTTGCCAGCGTCATCGACCCAGGGCACACGGAACATGATGATGCGCTCGGGCTCGACAAGGCGCTCGATCAGGCCGGCCTTCTCATACTCGGGGTGGGCAGCCACAACGGGCTCCAGGCTCTCGAGGACTTCCTCAACAGCCTGCAGGAATTCTTTCTGTTCGGGGTTACGCTTTGCCAGGTCGTCATAGACGCGCTGCAGATACGGATTGGTAAATGCCATAGTGGTAACACTCCTTTATATAATTCTTTCACCGAGTTTATAGTAGCACCATGTGTATGATTTTGCAAGGTTTTTGCAGGCATTTTTAAAAATATTGTTTGTAGCAGATGCCCGTGTGTTTGCCACAGAACGACAGACTTTATTTTCTTAATCCCACATCTGCACAGGAGTATAATTTTCGCCGCCGTTCCAAAATTCCTGCGGGTCGATGAAGCCGTAATCGCAGCGGTCGTTATGCGTATTGCTATGGGGTTTATACCCTACCATCCAACGGCCGTCGTTGGTCTGGGCCATCAGGCTTACGCCCATGTACATGCCGTCCCGGTACTGGGTCTGGGTCATGGTGTGCATCTCGCCGGTATCCAGATCGATCAAATAATTGATCTCGCCATTGCCGGTATAATCCTGGGCCCAGATCCAGCCGCGCTCCTCGCTGCCAAACATCGGCATAAAGCCATTGTCTGTGGAGGGCAGATACAGGTTCATGGGCAGCGTATCGATCAGCACCGTGTGCTGGTGGTCTTTGCTGTAGCAGCTCAGGCTGTAGCTGGTGCCGTACTCGCTGCGTTCCTGGGGGTTATCCTGCACATAGACGCGGTCGTTGTATATTTTTACATAGATCGTACTACCGTCAAGGCGTTCCGTCTCGCAGATCTTTTCCCGCTGCATGGTCGCGGGGTCCAGCCAGACAAGCTCGCTCCGAGCATTCTGCAGGGCGGCATTATAGGCTTCGCGGTCGTTATAGTCCGGCAGCGGGGCATCCGTCAGCAGGCGCGAAGTCAAAAAGCGGTGGCCGTTCACGCCCAGCACCTGTTCGCCCAGATTCAACGGGAGGGTGCTCCATTCGCCGGTGGTCAGGTCCAGCCGGAGGATGCGGCTGTTGTTTGCGTCAGAATATTCTTTTGCGTACAGCGCATTCTCATCACAGTAAGCAAAGTAACCGCTGCCCAGCAGGGACGGGTCAAAGGTCAGCACCGTTTCGCGGGCGGTCAGATCGTCGTTCAGCTTTTCGATGCTGGAGGGGCGGCTGCTCAGCTCATAGTTATGGCGGCAGTAGTCGATGTAGGCTTCCTCATCGGCAAAATTTTTCACATTGCCCTGCTCGAAATCATCCCGGCACGCTTTTTCCACCTGCTCCCAGGGGGAAGTATCATCCAGCCCCGCGTAAGACAGGTAGATGCCGCTTGGCATCACCAGCACGTCGGTGCGTGCCCAATCCTCCAGCCAGGCGGGACAGGCGGCATTGTCATGGGTGCAGCCGGGCACATTGCACAGCACGGTTTGCTGGGCGGTGGCGTAGTCGGTCTTCAGCAGCAGGGCGTGCATGCTTTCCTGGTCATTTTCATCATCCAGCCGTGCAATCTCATAATAGGCGTCGCCGGTGTTCCAGCCCCAGTAGCCGCCGCAGGTGTTGGGGACCTCGCTCAGGTTGCCCACAGTAAATCCGACCGGCTGGGCAGCAGTTTCTTCGGTCTCCGTCGTAGTCATCTCGGCGGTCTCGGCAGCAGGCAGTGCATCCGCCGGGGCGGCGGCACAGCCGGTCAGGGCCAGGGCGGCCAGCAAAAAGCTCCACATTTTACGCATCGGGGTTTGCCTCCTTTTCCAAGTTCGTTGTGTTATCCTGCATGCGCAGCGGCAGGTTCGCCTCGGCGCACAGCGAAAGTTCAATGCTGACATACCAGCGGTCCGACGTAGCGCCGCTGTAGGTAAAGTAATCATTGACGGTGTAGGCGCCCGACGCAGCGGCCACCAGCGCCTGTCCGTTCAGGCTGTAGATGGCCCGGGGGTAGGTCAGGTCCTCCCGCCAGGTCCAATCCCCCAGGCTGGTCAGCCCGGCCTGGTCGGCAAAGGCGCGCAAGGCGGCTTCCTTGGGCAGAGACTCCGGGTCGTGGGCGGCGGCAGAATCCGCCGGGGTGGACAGCCAAAAAGAATACACCTGCCCGGTGCGGCTGTCCATTTTCAGGGCCATCAGGGTGGTGGGCACGCCGTTTTGCACAGCAAACCGCTTAAAGGTCACAAGGCCCAGGCTGTCGACGCTGTAATAGGGCACGGTCAGGCTGTATTGCCTCTCATCGTAGGTCGTCAGGGTGGTCTCCTCGGTGCTGTACCAATCGGCGGCATAGTCGGCCCACGCCTGAGAGATCGCCCCGGCATCGGCCAGGCTTTGCAGGGCGGTGTTCACGGTATCCACATAGTCCCAGCCGTTTGTCATATCGGTCAGGTCGTTGGCCTGATTGTTGTAGTAGATCAACGGCTTGCGCTCCTGCCCGGTATCGCCGGGCTGGAAGGTGTATTTGCTTTGGGTCAGCTGCCGGGCGCTGAGCTGCCGCAGCAGGTAGTAGTCGTCCGCCGTGGGGGTGGGTGCCGTGTAGGGGTCGGCCACGGCCTGGCTGTGCCCCAGGCTGGCGGCATCCACTACCGAGAGGAACACCGCCGGGGCGGCGGCGCAGACCAGCACCACCACCGCGCAGAGGGCCGCCGCAAGGCGGGGTTTCTTCCACAGTTTCATGGCTGCACCTCCTTGGGCAGGGTAACGGTAACGGCAGTGCCCACGCCCACCTGGCTGCTGATTTGCAGCGTCCCGCCATGCACGGCGGCAATGCGCTGGCAAAGGGCCAGGCCCATGCCGCTGCCGCCCTGCTTGCGGGCGCGGGATTTATCCACCATGTAAAACGGCTCGGTCACGCGGGCCAGCTTATCCGCCGGGATGCCGCAGCCGTGGTCCTGCACGGTCAGCGCCACGGTGTCCCCCGCATCGGCCAGAAGCACCGTGACGGGCATTCCTGCCGGGCTGGCCTTGGCGGCATTTTGCACCAGGTTGCACAGCAGGTCCAGCAGCAAGTCCGCATCGCCGTGCACCACAGCCCCGCCCTGGGGCGTCAGCAGCGGCACCTGGGGGCAGGCCATCCGCAGCCGCGGCCACAGGTCGGTCAGGTCCACAGGGGCAAGCTCCAGCCGTTCATCGCTCAACGAAAGCAGCGACAGCAGCTTGTAGCTCAGCGCCTCCAGGCGGCGGCTCTCGTGGTAGATGGCCCCGGCGGCCTCGTGCTGCTCGGCGGGGTCGATCTGCAAGGTGCGCAGCATATCGGCGTAGCCGATGATCGAGGTCATCGGCGTCTTCAGCTCGTGGGCGAACGCGCCCATAAAGTCCTCCCGCCGCTGGACATCCACCTGCAGATCCGCGATCTTTTCCTGCACAGCATCGGCCATTTTGTCAAAGCTCTGGCTGACGTTTTCCAGCTCGTCGCCGGTATGCAGGGCGGTGCGGCGGTCGTAGTCGCCGCCTGCGATCTCCGCGCTGGCGGCCCGCAAAATTTGCAGCGGGCGGGTCATCTGGCGGGCCAGCAGTGCTGTGACCAGGGCAGCCGCCGCCAGCACCACAGCCTCCAGCCCCAAAAAGCGCCGCACCGCCGCGTTGCGGGATGTATACAGCGCGGTCAGGTCGTAGGCCGTCACAATGCGGTAGCCGCCCTGCAGCTCGCTGGCAAACAGGGCGTAGGTACCCCCGCCGGACCGCACCGTCGTCATGGTGCCGTCCGCCAGCGGGGCGTTTACGTCTACCGGGATGTTGCTGCTGACCAGCTCCTCCCCCTGCCACAGGGCGGCGGGTTGTTGGTGCAGGGCCAGCCGCGCGGCCGCCACGGCGCCGCCCATCTCCAGCCCGCGGCGCTGGCGGTCCAGCAGGTCGGTCTGCACGTCGGTGCAGATCTGGCTGTGCAGGGCGGCGTCAGCGGTCAGAACGGTACGGCGCTGCACGGCAAAATCGCTGTACAGCAGCCAGCACCCGCCCAGCCCAAAGGATGCACTAAGCACCAGCACCAGCAGGCAGATCATCTTGTGGGCAAATTTCATCATGTACCTCCCGGCCCCGCAGTGGGGCGGTCGTCGGGCCTCATTCTTGCTTTAACCGGTAGCCGATCTGGTAAACGGTCTCGATCTTATCGCCCCAGTTCAGCTTTTTGCGCAATCTGGTAATATAGGTATCCACCGCGCGGGTGGTCTCGGCGTCGCCGCCCCAGGCGCGCTCCATCAGGGTATCGCGGTAAATGGCCGCCCCGCGGTTGCGCATCAGCTGCTCCAGCAGGGCAAACTCCCGCGGGGTCAGCTCCACGGGCTGGCCGCGCTGCAAAACCATGTGGGCGGCGCTGTCCAGCGTCACATCAAAGGCCTGCAGCTGGTGGCCGCCCTTGCCGGCGCGGCGCAGCACCATCTCCATGCGGGCCATCAGCTCGTCCATGGCAAAGGGTTTTACAATGTAATCATCCGCACCCAGCCGCAGGCCCAGCACGCGGTCCTTCACGGCGGCCTTGGCGGTCAAAAATATCACAGGCACACCCTGAGGGCGCAGGTAATCCAGCAGGGCGTAGCCATCCAGGCCGGGCAGCATGATGTCCAGCAGGGCCAGGTCGTAGTCGTTTTTCTCGATCAGATCGGCGGCGGTCAGGCCGTCGGGCGCCAGGGTGCATACGTACCCGGCGCGGGTCAGGTTCATTTCCAGCAGGCGGGCGATGGGCCGCTCGTCCTCAGCGATCAGCACTTTTGTCATGTTTATCCCCTTTCCACCCCCAGTGTAGCGGGCAGTTGTGTACGACTTGTTACAATTCGGCTTTTTCCCTTTATTTTACCATGTTTTGTGTGCTATAATGAACAATATTCCAAAAAAAGGAGCGTTATTTCTATGTCCGTTCAGCAAAACGCGGGTGTGGTGCTGCCGGCGGCGTGTGCCGTGGCGGCCAGCTTTGACCCTGCCCTGGCGCGCAGCGTGGGCGCGGCGCAGGGGCAGGCGGAGGTCGACCCCAACATCAAGCGCAGCCCGCTGTGCGGCCGCAATTTTGCCATGTTCAGTGAGGACCCGCACCTGACCGCCGCGCTGGCGGCAGCGGTTGTGGGCGGCGCGCAAAATGCCGTGGTGGGGCCGCTGCTGTGCTGCAGCCAGGTCACCGACGCCCCGGACCGCCGCGTAGATGAGCGCACACTGCAGGAGATCTACCTGCCGCCCGCCGCAGCGTCCCTGCAGGCCGGGCCGCAGGGGGTGCGGTACGGCAGCGGCACGCTGAACGGCGTACCCCTGGCCGAGGCCGCCGCCGCGCTTTTGCCGCAGCCCGCCGCCAAAACCAACGATGCACCGTCTACCGCACCCACCCACGCGCTGGCGGTGCAGCTGGCCGCACAGTGCGGCGTGCTGGTGCAGAATTTGGGCGCACTGCCGCTCAGGGCCGGGCAGCGGGTGGCGTACATCGGCGCGTTTGCCGAGACCCCGCGCTATTATGGCGAGGGTCAGCCCACCCCTGCGGCCATCGGTGCGCTGGACGCCGCGCTGCTGAAGGGCCGCCGCGTGGGGTATGTGACGGGCTTTCCCGCCAACAGGGACGAGCGGGACGAGGGCGAATTCCTGCGGGCGGTATCGGCGGCGGTGCACGCCGATGTAGCCGTAGTGTTTGCGGGCCTGCCGGAAAGCTTCGTCAGCCCCGATGCCGACCGCCGCACCCTGCGCCTGCCGGACTGCCAGAACAACCTGATCGCCCGCATTGCGGCGGTGCAGAAAAACACCGTAGTGGTGCTGCATACCGGTACCCCCGTAGAGTGCCCGTGGGCGGGGGATGTTTCGGCGGTGCTATGTATGTATTTGGCGGGCGAGGGCGTAGGCGAAGCCACCGACGCCCTGCTGTGGGGGGACGCCAACCCCAGCGGCCGCCTGCCCGAGACCTGGCCCTTGCGGCTGGAGGACACGCCCTGCTACCTGGACTACCCCGGCGACGGCCGCACGGCCGACTACCGCGAGGGCGTATACGTGGGCTACCACTGGTACGATGCCCGCCGTATGCCAGTGCGCTGGCCCTTTGGCCACGGCATGAGCTACACCGGGTTTGTGTACCGCAATGCCCGGTTAAGCGCTAACACGCTGGCCGAGGGCGGCGAGGTAAAAGTATGTGTCACCGTGAAAAACAGCGGCGCCGTGCGCGGGGCCGAGGTGGTGCAGCTTTATATTAGTGACGAGACCGGCGCCCCCATTGCGGGCGGGCGGGTGCCGCAGGTTTTGCGGGGTTTCAGCAAGGTTTGGCTGGACCCCGGCGAGGAGCGCAAGGTGGACTTTACCCTGACGCCCCGGGACCTGGCCCACTATGACCCCGCCCGCCATGCCTGGCACACCGCCCCCGGCCGTTATCTCCTCCGCCTGGGCCACACCAGCCGGGATATTAGGGCAAGTTTGGGGCTGAATTTTGGATGATGCAAATGGCTCCCCTTGAGGGGAGCTGTCACCGAAGGTGACTGAGGGGTGGCCCACATGCTGCACGGTGCTAAAGTAGCCACCCCTCACCCGCTGCGCGGGAGCTCCCCTCTAGGGGAGCCTTTATAACGACAACACCCCCGCACAGCATACGCCGTGCGGGGGTGTTTTTGTGTTGAATCGCATCGGGTTTGGTGGATGCTAGCGCGCCCACCCAGGAGCGGCAGCATTGGGTACCGCTACCCTATGGGGAAACCACACAATTTTAGGTAAACCAATATCCGTTACGCCCAAAGGGCGCGGGGGGTCAAAGGTTTATCTTAGTCCTTCTTGCGCAGAACGAGGCTGTAAACGCCGTAGCCCATCAGCAGGGCAACAACTGCCAGGCTGCCGCCGAGCAGCGGAGCAACATTAGAAGCACCGGTCTTGGGCAGAACCTTGGTGGTGTTAGCCGGGGCAGCGGCAGCCTTGACGACCTGCTTCTGGTTAGAAGCAGTGGTGGTCTTGTTGCTGGAAGAGGAAGAGCTGCTGGTGCTGGAGGAAGAACCGTTGTTGTCAGACTTAACTTCTTCAAAAACAGCCTTGATCTCCAGGTTCTCAGGCCAGTTGTTGGCAACACCGAAGGTGGAAGCATTAGCATCCCACTTCACAGTGCCGTCCTCGCTAGCCCAACCAACGAACTTGTAGCCGCTCTTAGCCTCAACCTTCGGAACCAAGAACTGCTGATCAGTATTAGGATCAATGTTCTCATAGGTAACGAACTTAGCCTCGGCAGGATCGGTGATAGTGCCCTTCTTCGCATCAACAGTAAACTTGATGTTCAGAACCTTCTCAGCACCCTCAGCCTCAAAGACAGCCTTGATTTCGAGGTTAGCAGGCCAGTTGCTGGAAACACCGAAAGTCTTAGCATTAGCATCCCACTTCACAGTGCCATCCTCGCTAGCCCAGCCAACGAACTTGTAGCCGGCCTTAGCCTTAACGGTAGGAACCTCAAACTGCTGATCGGTGTTGGCATCGATGTTCTCGAAGGTGACGAACTTAGCACCAGCGGGAACAGTGATAACACCCTTGTCCTCGTCAACAGTGAACTTGATGTTCAGGGTCTTCTCGTCCTTGTTCTCGGGCTCGAAGACAGCCTCGATAACAGTGTTCTCGGGCCAGTTGTTGGAGATACCAAAGGTCTTGGCATCTGCCTGCCAAGAAATACCAGCTTCCTTGCTGAACCAGCCAACGAACTTGTAACCGCTCTTAGCCTCAACCTTCGGAACCAGGAACTGCTGGTCGGTGTTAGCATCCAGATTGTCGTAAGTTACTTCCTTAGCACCAGCAGGATCGGTGATGGTGCCCTTGTTGGCATCAACAGTGAACTTAACGTTGATAGTCTTGGTTGCTTCCTTCTCGAAAACAGCCTTGATCTCCAGGTTCTCAGGCCAGTTAGCAGAAACACCAAAGGTCTTGGTGTTGGCATCCCACTTCACGGTGCCATCTTCGCTAGCCCAGCCAACGAACTTGTAGCCGTTCTTGCCCTCAACGGTAGGAACGACGAACTGCTGGTCAGTGTCAGCCTCAATATCATTGAAGGTCACTTCTTTAGCGCCAGCAGGATTGGTGATGGTGCCCAGAGCAGCATCAACAGTGAACTTAATGTTCAGCTTCTTAGACTCTTTCTTCTCGAAGACAGCCTTGATTTCAACTTTGTCAGGCCAGTTGGAAGAAACACCAAAGGTCTTGGCATTGTCATCCCAGGCGACATCTGCATCATCGCTGGTCCAGCCAACAAACTTGTAGCCATCGACAGCCTCGACAGTAGGAATGTTGAACTGCTCCTGAGAATCCTCAGCAATGGTAAAATCAACCTTTTCTGCACCGGCAGGATCGGTGATGGTACCCAGATTCTTGTCGACAGTGAAGGTAACCTTCAGGTCACGCTTCGGAGCCTCAACCTTAGTGAAGGAGTAGAAGCCGTTGCCATCCTTGTCTACGCTACCCGCATTAGCTGCCAGGTCAGCCCAGTTAACAATATCGCGAGTATTAACATATACGGGCTCGCCGTTTTTCATGTTATCTTTCCAGCGATAGCCGTCACCCGCGTCAGGTGCCTCAATGTTACCATTCGTAGTAGTGGTATACAGAGGCGTGCCATCTGCAGCATTCCAATAGATGGTGACGGACTTAACGTCTTCTGCAAACGCTGCAAACGGGACGCACATGACGAGCATGAAAGCGGCAGTCAGCAGAGCCAGCAGACGAGTTTTGAAGTTCGTTTTCTGCATGTTAAT
>ERZ772897.3167-NODE-3167-length-12705-cov-13.067115_pt1 | contig 12705 bp, 39 predicted proteins | sample MGYA00512125_ERZ772897 | MGnify/ENA primary metagenome ERZ772897 (study PRJEB29015, sample SAMEA2737660) | human gut metagenome | biome: human gut; feature: human-associated habitat; material: faeces | place: China | collected 2012 ... | reverse complement strand
TTAGAAAACATTCTTGAAGATTTATATCCTGATGGAATGACAGAAACGCAGCTTAATGATTTACTGTGGTTCGATTCTGAACAGGTGTATGAATGGCTTGGGATTAGAAGCGAAGAACAGATTAGAAAGGAAATTAAGGAGACAGAAGATGAACTTGCTGATATCCAAAGCGATTTGGAAGATGAACTTGACGATGAAGATCTGACGACAGAAGAGAGGGAAGAAATTATTGACAGTTATCAGCCAGACATTGATGAAATCAAAGAGAGAATTGCAGACTTGAATGAAGAATTAGAGAATATCTAATCAAAGGAAATAAAGTTGGTAATTGGTCGGTAGAATAGGAGCGTGATTATATGAAAGAAATTGAAGTAAACAATGGATGTAAGATTGTATTAGAGAATAAATCACAAGGTATAGAAGTTATTCATTGTGACAGTAATGGAGGTATTGAATATAGTTACAATATTCCTGATGGCGATCTTGTAATGTTGCTAAATTATTACAGAAACTGTAAGAGTGGCAGAGAGAAATCTGATTATATATCAGAAGGTAAAATTAGAAATACGAACACGGATATTGTTGAATATATATAGTCAAAGGAAATTGTAATTTCTTGGTAAAATAATTACAAGATATAGTGGTGCATAAAACGAGTAACCACGATATATAGTATAAGAGAAAAGGAGATTAAAACTATGAGAGTAAACGAAGTAAGAAAAACAGAAACAATTGAGAAACTTGTAAGAACAGAGTACATCGCAGAAGATGGCACAGTATTTAGAAGTGAAGAAGAGTGTAAAAAGTATGAGGAATCAGCACTGTTTGCAATCAGCAAAGAGTTAAAGAGACTTGATAATAAGAAAAATGGAGCTTCTGAATATGATATTTATGATGAATGTTCTGATGACCATCTGGTAGAGATTTTCAATGCAGAAACAGAAAGAGATATTGAGAATATCAGAAGATATGTATATCTTAAAGCTCTTTCAAATAGTTCATATGCGAGAAAGGAAGATGTTGATTTACCTAATATCACAGCAGGGCATGAGGTAATTATCCATTGGAATTATGATGAAGATAGTTGTTGGACTATTGGAAATGGAAGTATTGATGCTTTCTGTGGTTATATTAGAGAGAATCTTATGAGTTTAATCACACCAAAAGAAGAGAAAGTAGATTAATACAGAGAATAAATAAAGGCAGATGCAAATAATTGTGTCTGTCTTATTTTATTATGAAGGAGAATGTGAAATGCAGTTGATGAAATTTGTAACAAGAGACACCAAAGACAAAAACAAAATTCTTGTATGGTGTACAACAAACAGACTAATTACATTCAGAGATTTCATGCAGTATGTATTGGACAATGTGAAAAATCCAAAAGATTTTATGATTATTGATACGGAAAAGGATCTTGTTTATGACATGTATAAAGTTGCAACAGAAATGTATGGAATGAGAAAGAGAACTTTTGAAGAAAGAATGAATGGTGTTTATACAGGAAAATGGGCAAAATATACAAATTTAGATTTGAACTATGGAGGCAAGTAAAATGGGACTTTTATATTTAAAGAATGAAGAGAAACAGTTATACAGTGCATACGGATTAACCGTATATGGCAGACAGGATAGATATGAATGGACTATCTACAATAATAAACCAGATGAAAATGTATATACATCATTACGGATTGAGCGAAACGGAGAGGAAATCTACAACAGAAATCTTGGTAACAGATGTATCTTTGAAGAGAATTTCAACAGGACAATTGATAACTTCTTATGGTGGATTGACAAAGATAATCCTGATGCATATGACATTGATAATGCAGTTATTAGGGATCTGTGTGAAACAAACTCATTATTTAATCATCTGATTGGAAATCGTAAGCGAAAAGAACAAGCAGAAGCTAATGAGAAAGCAAAGGTTGAAGCAATCAGAGAAAAGGAACAGAGACAGATTGATTTAATTAAGCAGTATTGTGAAAAGAAAAATCTGTTATTCAAACAGTATTATGAAAAGGTTTATCTGATTAAGCTACACAATAAAGATGTAAGGCAGATGATTGAAAATGCAGATAATAAGCAGTTTGAAGGATTGAGAGATTTTATGAGTGAACATCCTGATAACAAAGATGCTGTGATTGTAATGAATGGGAACATTGAAGATATAGCAAGGCAGATAGCATAGAAAGTGAGGTTGATTGATATGGAAGTTGTTACAAGAGAATACAAAGTATATAACTTTTCTGAATTATCAGAAGACGCAAAAGAAAAAGCAAAACAGTGGTATTTAGATGACGATTTTAGACCATCAGAATTTACTGAAATTTATGAGCAGGATTTACGGAATATATTTCCAGACAGCGAACTGAAATTACAGTATTCTTTAAATTACTGTCAGGGAGACGGATTGAATATTTATGGAGAGTTAAATGTAAGCAATGTCTTAAATCTTCCGAAAAGTCATTTCTGTGGAGACGAATTTAATGATTTGATTGAATATTTTACGGAAAAGGAATTAAGAACAATCAGTAGGTATTCAAGTGAATGTGGAATGGATATTAAACTCCCTATGAATAATCATTATAACTATTGTTGTGTAGATAGAATTGATCTAGCAGAAGAATGGGAAAATGATTTATGGTATGCAAATTACAAAAATGTAAGTAAAGAATTGCTTCAGAAGCTTGAAAAATATGTGGTTACAATTATTGAAAGATTATGTGCTGATTATGAAAAATATGGTTATGAATTTTTCTATGAGGTGGATGATGAAATAATGGAAGAAACATGTGAAGCAAATGAATGGAAATTCTTAGAGGATGGTACATTTTTTGCAGCATAAAACCAAATGAAAGAACTGTTTACATGGAAAGTGAGGCAAGTAAAATGGTTGATTATACAAGAATAAATGTGTCAAAAGATGGCAAATATTTATTCGCAACAGAACAAGGACAGCTTACATACGATTGGGAAGCAAAACGGGTTTACAAATTATTAAAAGAAAAATTTCCAGAAAACGAAGGCTACAAAGTTTCTGTAATAGAATGGAGAGCAAGAGGAATTGAACCAGATTGGGCGAAGGAGGTAAACGATAATGAAAACAATAATTGATAGAAGCGAATGTAAACCATTAAGTGACAATATTGAAGGCAAGTTAGTAGTAATTAACTCAGACTTTTTCGACTTAGAATTTAAAGAAGCAAAGTATCAGATTGTGCTTGCAACTTGAGGTTTTGGTTGTGATGCAAGTAAAATGGGAAATGCAGTATTTGTAACAGAATGTTGTGAAGATCCCGAAGAATATAGGCAAGAAAGATACAATCTTATTGGTGAACCTACAAAAGAAATGATTGAGAAATGGAAATCTTTATATGGTGAGTTTAACGAGAAAGTACAGAAAGCATTGGAGGTGCAGTAATTATGATGACAGAAGAGAGATTCAAAGAGACAAATTATAAAATGAGTTACGAGGAATACAAGAAATGTTGTTGCAGCGAATGTGATAAGGCAGATTGTATTCATAGAGACGCATACAGAAGAGTACCTGAAATTGATGGTGGTCTTGGTTTGTGCCCTAATCTGAAGAGAGAGTGATTGGTATGAGATTAACTTATTTTTGTCATTATGACGGGAATGAATGTAAAAGAGAAATACCAAAATTAAATGGAATAGGAGAAGTTATTTTTCCAAAAGAATACAAAAAAGATAATAGATATTGGGACTCTTGTATGTCGTGTGATAGGAATTACTCAATGTGCGGAAAATGTTATGGAAATTTAAAAATAGTTAAGGAGTGATTAATATGTATAAGTTGCGAATATATAAACTGTCTGGTTTAGATAAAGGAAACTTAGACCATGAGGAACTGTTTGATACTAAAGATCAGATGGATAAAAGATATGATGAGTTATTCAAAAAGGAGCTATACAGTTTAAATCCTACGGCATGGAAACAGGTTGATGAGAACAGATGGTGTCGATTGGAGGGATATTAAAATGAAAATAAGAACATATCAAAACAAGAGAAATAAACGAAAATACATCGAAGTTCATAATGACGGACATTATCATAATTCTGTTCGTCAATACATAGAGCATAATCAAAAAGTTGCAGGTCATAAAGTTGGAATTGTACGGAATTATACAGGTGATGCTTCGTTGCATCGTTGGAAGAAGGAAAATTTAAAAGAACTTTTGGAGGATTACAAGGAGGTGTAAGTATGGTAGACCAGTGGACAGGTGAATGGACAGAGGAAAAAGATTATAGCACATATCCAAAAGAAAAATGGTGCGATTGCGATTACATGGCTGCATGGATCAGAGAATAGAAATACGAGCCAAAAACATCAATGGGAAACTTAATCACGAATATTTTCTTACATTATGATTGTGAAATTGAAGAAGAGTCAAGCAGTTATAATACAGAGAATGGAAATTTTGAAGGAACATATGTTGAAGCTGTACAGGCATATGTAACTGATACAGGATTAAGCGAATTTGATTATGAAGTATAGATTGGAGTGATGGAAATGAAAATTACACAGACAAGAGTAAAACAATATAACAGTACATACAAGACAGTTATTGCAGTAGATGGGATTCCTGTATGTATTACACGAAGCAATAAAAGAGCAAGTGACATTGTTTCTTATTTGTCAGGATATGATGTTGAAATTAACGATGGAAAATTAAAGAAGCAGTTGGATAAAATTAGAGTAAAGGAGCGATAGAAATGAATAATATTTTTGTGATTGATAAAACAACAAAATGTAATTTAGGAGTCCTTGATTTCACACCACGGAAAGATGACAGGATTTCTATGAAAGCATCTAATGGGAAAGAAATAGAAGTAGTAGTTGAGTGTGTATTATATGCGCCTTGGGAACATGCGACATTAGTTTTTGTGAGTATTGTTGAACCATACTACACAGCTATGGTAAAAGAAATTAAGTGGTAAGAAATAGCAATTTCAAAATAAGATTGGAGTGATTGGATATGTATAAAAATTTTAAAGAATTACATAAAGCATATGGATTTGATAATCCATATATAACAAGGGATGATTTGACGGAAAGTGAAGAAAGAAATTTTGTAAATGATTGTTTTGAATTATATGAGCACATTGGATTTGCAGATACTTTTGGTACTCCATATACAGGGGAAAAGAAGTATTTAGGAATGAAATTCACTGTACTTGGTAGAGTAAAAGAAATTACAGAAGATAAAGAAAATGGAGCTGATCTTGAATGCTTACCTATGTGGCACATTCAGTTTGAGAACGGAGATAAAATTGCTGCATATCCAGAAGAGATATGTTTATATGAGAGAAAGGATGGTTGATGATTATGGGCAATTACCAAAAACGGAAAGCAGAAGTAAGGCAAGAAGCAATTGATTGGCAATTAGATTTTTGCAATCATAACTATACATGGGGTGAACTCGCAGCTTATGGAGATTATTTTTATAATTTAGGTAGAAGATATGGACTATTAAGAGAATTTAGAGAGAATGGAATTTGTTAGAAAGGACGGTTGATTATATGGCAAGATATAAGATGACAATTAATACAGACACTTATAAGTGTGGAAGATGTAGTAAAAAGAATTGGGAGCCTGGTACACGAAATGATTACATGATTGCAATAAATGGAACAACGAGAACTCTTTATAATATGAGAGAAGTAATGTGGCAGCTTGAATTATTCCACGGAAATTCATTTGTTATGTCGGAATACAGTGATGATAACCCAGAAGAAAATTATGCATTATCTGATAGATATATTAAATTTCTAAAGAAAAATACAATCAAATATCATGACAGACTGTGTGATCTGGATAGACAACAGTATTTATCTGGATATGGTTGGATGCAGGGTTATTTTGATATTGGGGAAGTAATGGAAAAATTGAAAAAAGAAGGAACAGTTAAAGTTCCGTTTGGTTGGCTCTATGATGTTAGGCAGTATGATAAAGCTATGAATGGTTGCTATATGGAAATTACAAAAATTGGATAAGGAGTGATGAGATATGAAAAAGGTAAGATGTATTAGCATCAGAAAATTTATGCCAAAGCAAATTGAAGTTGGGAAAATTTATTACATGGATGAGAAAACAAAATGGAAAGATGAAGATGGTGATGAGTATGCCGTATTTTATTCTGACAAGAATGGCGAAGATAAAATTGGCAACTTGCTTTTATCTCACTTTTGTATGATGGAAGATGGAAATTGCATGGCTTGTAATACATGTAATGATTAGACTTGAAACAAGAGTTTCCTTCGGAATAAAAGGAATAAGGATGGTGACATAAATGAAATATACATGTTATGATTGGTATGGAAATAAGAAAGCTGACAATATTGATAACTTAAAAGATGCTGTAAGAGAAGCGTTGAGATTAGATTGCGAAGTCCACGATGAGAATGGAGACATCATCTATTCAAAATGGGATGGTTGGAATGGAGATTATCCAGAAATTGAAAAGAGATGGTTTTCTGTTGCTGATATGGAAATGGTGAATAAGGCAAAGAATTTTATTGAAAAGACAGGAATGTTTTATGAATGGTGTAAATTACAGAGTGACCAGTTCTCTAAATGGATAGGCAAAGAGTGGTTGCACAGCGACAGATGGAGTGCAGCTTATGATTGGGTAAACGATGGAAGATTTGCAAATGTAGATGTTCCAGAGGATATTGTTAATTGCTTAGTTGAAGAATGGGAAACTAATGCCATACATTTAAAAGTAGGAATTTAAGGAGAATATATATGAAGAACCCAATATATGAATGTTCAAATTGTTATAATGAATTTTCGGAGCAACTATATCCAGTTAATATATCAGATGTTAAATGGATAAATCTTATTTGCGATAAATATCCGAATGGATGTATTCAAATAACTTGTCACGATGCTCAAGAAAACGCTTATTATGCAACAAGACTTCTGAAATGTTATGTGAGTAAAAAAGGTAGATATGCAATTTGGGGTAAACATAGATTTTATGAAGGATATAGCGGCGGTCTTATATTGAGAGGTGTTCCGTATAAGTCTATTGAGACTATAAGAAATGCGGCTAAACCGTATGGAACGATAGTAGAATGAAATGAGGATTTCAAAAGGAAGGTGAAATTATGAGTCAAAGCAATTATGAAAAATACGCAGTAATTAAACAGCAGGAATTATTACACAAGGAGAGAAATTTGCAGCAAGCTATTAGTTGTCTTAGAGACAGAAGAAAATTTGCTTCGTTGCAATCTATTGATAGTGCAATAGATTTTGTTGCTGATTTATATGATTTGTCTATTGATGAAATTAAAAGAGCAATGGATGGAGAAGAATATTGGTGTGTATAACTATTAAATAATTGTATGATTGGAGATAAGTATGGATAAGATAAATCAAATTAAAAAAGAAATCATTATATCAATGAAAATGATGGATACAACTATTAAAAATGTCAAAGAATCAGAAGAATATAAAATTGCGCAAGCATATAATCAAGGATTGAGGGATGCTATGGCTATTTTTGAAAGAGAAATGAAACGATGATTTCTTGACAGAATGACAGAATGGAGACTTAGAATATGACAAGAGAAAAAGCCACGAGAATTGCAAATGGATTTTTTAATGATATGAATCCTACTTTATGGAACGGAGAAGGTGATAAACCCGAAAGCTTTGATGAACGACCTTGGCAATGTAAAATAGTTGATGGTATAAATCTTGAAATTACTTTTGCTTATGATGAAGAAGATGGATGGCATCATTATTGCGATTTAGTTTATACCAAAGATAACAGTTCTTTTGACTTACTGAGTGGTTATGGAATTGATTCTAAACTAAATGTGATAGATACAGTAATGGATATCTGTAGAGACTATAAGTAAGTATTGGAATTGTGATTTAGATAGGAGTGATTGGAATGAATTATAAAATAGGTGATACAGTAAAAATATCTGTTTATGTAACAGAAAAATGGAGCAGATTAGTTACTTGTAAAATTACCAATAAGTATATAAGAAATAATACTACTTATTATTCTTTGCAAGAGATAAATGGAATTTATAGAGTAAGTAACGTAAAAGAAACCCGATTCATACTTGATTAACATGAAACGGAAATTTACTTGGAGAATATGTAAGAGGTTGGAATATTCAATCTCTTATTTTTATGGAGAGGAATGATAATTACTATGTTTAATTACAAAGAATTTAAGAAGGAAATGTCTAAGAGAGGACATGAAGTACATAAGAATGGAAAGTATCTTACAATTATTCCTAATAATAATTACGAGGGATACAGTAAAGGATTTTTGTTTGCGACGGATATCATTAAAGGCTTTGAGAATGTGTTAAAGTTACTAAATATGGATCATTTTAATACTTGGATATATAGTGCAAAATTTAAGATTGTATGATAAAATTAAAATAACAGTAATAGGAACGTAAACAATTATAACGGAGGTAATTATTATGGCACAGTTAATTGGATGTTTGATTGCAGGATACTTCTGTATTTATCTTCCTTGGAAAGCGAATCAAAAGGAAGAATCTCGTAAGAGACAAGATATGTACAATAATCTCAACAAGAAGTCGGTAGATGAAATGGATAAATGGCGAAAATAATATAGAAGAGAAAAGAGGTTGATGAATATGTTCGGAGGACTATTAGCATTCTTAGGAATTTATGCAGGAAGTGCTGCAAAGGCATCTAAAGATAATTATGATATGAAGAAAACTACTCGTAGAGTTGATGAAAATGGGAACGTGCATTATATGGACAGATTGTGCAATGATTACATCAATGGAGAGCGAGTAAAGAGAATTGAAACTACTGATAAAAATGGAGTTAAATTATATTCAACTGTTGGTGTGAATAGCAGTAAAGTGTATGATACTTCTTATGGAAGAGGTACACAACAGTTATTCGAAATGAGCGAACATGATAAACAGGAAAATTTGAAATATGGAAAAAATGTATATAGTCAATACAATCCATATTTCGGAAAAACTGTTACAACTGAAATTAGTTCAGGCAGAACAATTACCTGTTTGTTTAGTGGGAAGAACAGAAAGACTGGTAAAGAGTTCTATAGAGTATGGTATTTTCGTCCAGAATGTCAAGGAAAGCTTGATTACAATACTACTGTTGATGGCGATATGGGAATTGAAATTACAAAAGAAGAGTTTAATAAGTTGAATTTTGGAGCTTTGACATGTACATGTATGCCAAGTGATTATGATGTAGTCCATGCATTATGGGGTGATAAGTAATGAATAAACAGAGAAGAGAAAAGATAAGGCAACTCAAAACTCAAATTGATTTGATTAAAACCGATTTGAAGAAAGTTTCAAGTGAATTATCTTCTATATTAAACGAAGAACAGGATGCATTTGATAATATGTCAGAAGGATTACAGAGCAGCTATAGAGGAATGTGTTCTGAAGATGCAATTGACAGTATGGAAGAAGCGAGTGAGAAACTTGATGAGGTGATTGAGTCATTAAATGATATTGTGTAGAATAGAAAGCGGAGTTGATAAAATGATATTATACAAAAATGTGGATATTTGTGATTTAGAGCCAATTGCAAAAAATGGAATTCTGAGCATGGATGAGTGTGGAAATAATAATTGGGACGAAGGAAAACGAGCAGAAAATGATACATCGGTGGTATATTTATTTAGCCCGATTGGTAAACAGAACTCATTCCCTAATTATGGTGCAGCATTGTTGGAGATTCAATGTGAAGCAAAGGAAAATAAAATTGGTAAAACAGATACACATGTAGATGATTATATAGAATATATTACAAAAAGAGTTGAACCATCAGAAATAAAAAGAGTTATTATTCCTAAAATTTTTAAAGAATACATTTCAGTTCCTCAAAATGTTGGAATTACATGGTGTGAATTGAAGGCAGAATGTTATGGTAATAATGGATTAGAAGAATGTAGTAATAAAATTTTGGAACAGTTCGCAAAAACCGCTCCATTAATGAATTCTACGGAATTTAATTTCTTTAGAGGTACAACTGAAAAACGCACGATGATTGATTTGTATAATATAGAATGCATATTCTAAGTAAATAATAGATTCATTGGAAGATTGGAGGTTGATTATGAGTAAAGATGAAGTGAAATATTATATAGATCATATGGACGCAAATGGTTTATTAAATTTGTGCAATGATATAAATGAATGGAAATATAAATACGGGAAACTTAAACCAGATTGTACATTAAATCATCTAGCAGAAAATCTACAGTATTGGGAATTAAGAGATTTGGAAGAACTTATTCTTAATGCATCTCATGAAAAATTTGGGAATTTAGTTAGTTTATTAATAAAGAGTGAACCAAGTTTCTATATAAAATAAGTCAATGAAACCAAGTTTTCTTTTGGAAGGAGAATATAATAAATGAAAGAAACAAAATATAAAACAATAAAAGATTTACCTTCTACTATTGAATGTTGGGATGAACACGAAACAATTCCAGTTAATACTGTTTGTAATGTTAAATATTGGGAAGGTTCAGACACTATATGTTATAAAGATAAATTTATATGCGATGTCGATTCAGAGATGGCAAAAGAATATTTTGAAGAAATCGCATAAGTAAAGAAATCTAAGTTTATTATGATTATGGAAAGGTGAAATGTATGAATAAAGTAATTATTAAAACGATAAATGTTAGAAGTTATGTTGCAAGTGCAAAAGTTAAAGCTGCGGAAAATACAATCAATAAATTTATTGATGAGAATAATTTAGATGTAATAAGTGTATCGTTATTTAAAGAGAATGAAGATGAGTATATTTTTACATTAACATTACGATAAAATTTAACTTTCATTTGGTAATGTTGTAGGAGAAGTAATATATGAAATGTAAAGAGTGTTTGTATTGTACATGGGCTTGCCCTGGATAGATGTGTATGAATCGTAACCATCCTCAATATAAAGAAGATAGTGATGTTTGCTTACATTAGAGATGAAAGAATTATTTCAGGAGGTATTATATGTTCAGAGCGAAATTTATAGGAATTAACAATTCTATGGGTTTTAAACATGGAACAATACACTATAAATAGTCAGTGTGTAGGCGATGTTATAGTCGTTAAAACTGATAATAATAAATTATCTTGCCCTTACTCCAGAATAGAAACTTTCTTGGAAAATTGGGTGATATTATAAATCAATCTATAATAATAAAATTCAAAAGGAGAAAAAAGATATGGTAATTTGTGAATTATGTGGAAAAGATATGGGAACATCTAATGGTTGCGATTGCACAAAATTTAAGTATAAAGGAAAAGTTTATAACAGAATTCGAGTTGGTGAAGAATTTGATTTATATGCAGGCGATGAAGGAAAATGTCCTGATTGTGGTGCGACACAAGGATTTTGTCACCACTACAGATGTGCAGTTGAAACGAATCCAGTCAACCATGAACAAATGTTAGACTATGATTTTGTTGAAGAATTTATCAAAAATGTACATTGATGAATATTAACTGCTAGTATTTCTACTAGCAGTTATTTTTTATTGTAAGAGAGAATATTATAATGTAAAATAAAAGAAAGGTAGTGATATGAGTGATAACAACAGGAATTGTAAGACGTTTTGACGATTTAGGTAGAATTGTTATTCCAAAAGAAATTAGGGAGAAAGCATTTGGTAAAAAGGGATGTGTATGGAATGCCTATGGAAATTTTCTATGATAATGATAAAAATATCATTCTGAAATCATATAAGAATGGTGATGATAATGAGTAAGCTAGTTCAGAAGGTAAAATGGAATTTAGACGGATCAAATACAGAAATGTATATGTACGGTGAGGCTGATTTTGAAGCAAATAAGTCTATGCAATAACCATTAGAAAAGTTGTATCAGTATGAGAATCATCCTGATATGAGAGAAAAGATAAGAGAATATATTAATGAGCTTAATACAGAAATTGACAGACTTGAGAATTTGTTAAAAAGTATTGATAGTCCATATGATTTACAGATCAAAGGCAGGTTAAATGCTATAATCGAAGTAAAGAATGATCTGCTTGGAAAATTAGAAGAGGTAATATAAATGAAACAGTATGAAAAATTACAAACAGATATGCAACAGAATTTATCAATAGATGAAATATCTGGGTATTTATTTGCATTGAAAGATGAATACGTTGCATATTGCAATCAAAATGATAAAAGAATTGATGATATATATTCATTGGCTTCATTTTTAGACACTGAGTACAAAGAGGTACAATAAATAATGGAACAATGGGATATTAACTGTTGTAAATGTGGTAATTTTATTCTTACGGAACAAAAACAAACCATCACAGGAAATATAAAATGCATTAAAGGTAGTTACGAAGATGGATATTACGATGGAACTGAGGATGAATTTTATTGCAGGGAATGTGCTAAAAAATTAGGCTTAGAATAATTAGAAATTCGACTTTCATTGGAAGATAGGAGGAAATTAAAAATATGAAGGAATTTGGAATTAATGAGATAGAAGAAGATAGCGAAAGTAAAGTAGGTACTGTAATAGCAGAAGGCATTTACGAAGCTGCAAAATTATTTAAAGGTATTACAGATAAAAATCCAGACAGCAATTATAAAATATATGAAATGAATGATACATCTGGTAATTATTTAATTATTGGAAATTCAAAGAATGATTTAATGTTTTATAA
>ERZ772897.3166-NODE-3166-length-12708-cov-2.986881_pt1 | contig 12708 bp, 7 predicted proteins | sample MGYA00512125_ERZ772897 | MGnify/ENA primary metagenome ERZ772897 (study PRJEB29015, sample SAMEA2737660) | human gut metagenome | biome: human gut; feature: human-associated habitat; material: faeces | place: China | collected 2012 ... | reverse complement strand
TTCCATATTCTCCTTTAATTGTCCGCCTTCTGCGAAAGAACTGCGGAAATGTTTGGGCTTCGGGATGATAGAAGCCAGGAAGATACTTTCTTCCGTAGTCAGTTGGGAAGGACGTTTGTTGAAGTAGTAGGCGGAAGCCTCCTGGATGCCGTAGATTAGCGGGCCCCATTCTGCAATATTCAGATATACCTCATACATCCGTTCTTTCGAAGTCAGTCTCTTTGTTTCTATGATCCATACAATCAATGCTTCTTCCAGTTTGCGGGCAAAGTTTTTATTTTTGTTCAGAAATACATTCTTCACTAATTGCATTGTGATAGTGCTTCCGCCACGTGCAAAACGTTTGACTTGCAAATCGTAAATCAACGCTTCGCGGAGTGCATCGGGCAGGAAACCATGATGATAATAAAACGCCCCGTCTTCACTTTGCATCACAGACATTTGCAGGATCGGTGAAATGCTGTCAAGTGGGGTGAAATGTTCCCAGGAAGGGCCGACGGGGAAAGTGCGTACTGGCATTCCATTTTCATATGCTGTGTAGACAAACTCGCCTGACATCTTGGACAGTTGGGTATCGCCATATTCTACAATTTCGAAATTCCTCTCTTTCAACTCTGATTCTAATTTGAGACTATCCAATTGTGCAAAATCAATATCCAACAGGAAATGATAAGCTAACTCACCACTTGTTTTGATACCTTCCAGGTTGTTGAACAGGCCTTTGGGCAGAGAACTGAACAGCTCGTCTGCCGGAAACCATGATTTGTCAACGGCTGCAGTGAAATGCCATAAATCTTTTTTCTTTTCGGCTCGTAGATAAGGATGAACCTGAATTTTATTGAATATAACCGTAGTGGTGCTATCCAATTCAAAAGAATGGTCGCTAATGTTCATTTGATATCCTAAATGTCCGCGGTCGAGATGAATCACTTCGGGAGACAGTACTTTGTGGAATATATCAAGTCCGTTTACTTTCGCTTTTCCGTTGAGATATAGCTGGTTTTTTCCATTACTTTCTTTGGTCATGCTATAAGATAAGGTGTCAAAAGTGACTTTCGCACCAAAACGGCGGGTAATATAAGGTATAGAAACTTTTGTGGAATCGGCAGAGTATAGCTTTGCCATTAATGTATTGGCAGATTGTTTCAGTTCGCCATCAGCTATCCAATGCCGGGTTAGTGTATCTTCGTGTATCTCAATGGTTGACCGGAACTTATTCTCTTTGATGATAAAAGAAGGGAATACCATAGAAACGAAGTTGCTGTCTTTTCGTTCAGTGATATAAATCTGTTTTAATTGTCCGTTTTCAGGTAGAAAACCGTAGCATAAATTGAGTAGTTTGTTTATTCTTTCCGCATAATTGATTTCCGTTACGGTTTGACCGGATGTTTGTGATGGAACTTTCCGGTCTTTTTTAAAGAGAAAATCATAATTGGCGATGGAGTCTTGCTTTGTAAATGTGAGTCTGATATCTTCTGCTGCTATGTAGCTTACTTCTATTTTCTTGGTGAGTAATTTCCAAAAATTCAGCTTGATGCGGGTTGATGCTAATGTGAATAGTGTATCCCGTTGTTCGGGGATAACCGAAAGGCCTTGGAGAGATATTTCATTTAAACCATTCATCTCCAGTTTGTCGTAATGAATGCATAACCCGTGTGTCTGCTCGATACGGGATGTGTGTCGGTTGACTATGCTCCGTAGAAGAACGCTGCGACCTGAGTAGATACAAATGAGGCAGATGAGTATTCCTCCACTGAGAGCTAGCGGAAGAATACGCTTTTGGCTATTTGTTTTCATCATTTACCTTTTAATTATCGGATGCAAAGGTAGGTAAAAAAATGCATTAAACGCGATGGACAGCCTTTGAAGGACAGTCCGCCGTTCTTTTTTTATTTGATAAGCGGTAAGTATTCTCCGTAGCCTTCCTCTTTCATTTTTTCTTTCGGAATAAAACGAAGAGAAGCACTATTGATACAGTAACGTAATCCTCCTTTTTCTTTCGGACCATCCGTAAATACATGTCCTAGGTGGGCGTTTCCGGTTTTACTGCGTACTTCGGTACGTGTCATTCCATAAGAAGTATCTTTCTTCTCTGTAATCAAGTCCTTTTGAATCGGTTGGGAGAAACTAGGCCAGCCACAACCGGAATCGAACTTGTCGGTCGAAACAAATAGGGGTTCTCCGGTGGTGATATCTACGTAGATACCGGGACGGTACTCGTCCCAGTATTCATTCCGGAAAGCAGGTTCCGTAGCATTTTTCTGGGTGACGGCATATTGCTCTGCCGATAATTGTTGGCGAAGGACTGTGTCATCCGGTTTTTGATAAACTTTGGACTTGGGAGCATTGGCTTTGCGTGCCATTTCAAATAAAGCCGGGTTGATATGGCAATAGCCGTTCGGATTTTTATCCAGATAATCCTGATGATAGTTTTCTGCCGGATAGAAATTTGTCAATGGTTTTACTTCTATGGCAATGGGATTTTTATATTGATCCGCTAATGCCCGGACAGCCTGATTGATAATAGCGATATCCGCTTTATTAGTATAATAAATCCCCGTTCTATATTGCGTACCGCGATCATTTCCCTGCCGGTTGAGGCTGGTAGGATCAATCGTTTTAAAATACAGATCAAGAAGCAGACTTAAATTAACTGTTTCGGGGTCATAGACTACTTTCACCGTTTCAGCTGCATTGGTTTCTCCCGAACATACCTGTTGATAGGTCGGCTGGTTGATAATACTGTTGGCATAGCCTACCTCGGTACTTTCTACTCCTCTGATTTGTTTTAGGAAATGTTCTGTTCCCCAGAAACATCCTCCTGCAAGATAAATTTCTGCTGCGATGATAAAGTGTTTCATATCCGTTGGTTCTTTCTATAGTAACGAATGAACCGGCGGATATGTTTGAAGTATTTCTTGTAAAAAACTCAATGGCGTTTTCTATTCTATGATTTCTCCTTTATAGAAATCCAGAATTTTAGTACGGAACAGATAATCATATTTAGCCTGTAACTTGTCAGAGAGTGCTTTAGTCAGATTCAACTTTGACTCATTATATTCCACGAAAGTTGCTTTACCGTTATTGAATTTCTCGCTCATTAACCGGAAAGATTCTTCATTGGCTTTCACTGCCACTTCACTGGAGTTATATTTACTTTCTGCTGCCAGAGCATTGTACCAGGCTTGTTGGATTTCTTTGTAAAGAATCTTTTTGGTATTATCTAGTTGTAAACTGAGATTTGCTTGTTGTAACCGGGCGGTTCGTACACGGTTTCGTGTAGCGAAACGGTTAAAGATAGGGACACTAAGATTAAATCCGATATATTTGTTGAGGTTATTTTTCATCTGGCTGCTGAAACTTCCCTCTGATTTACCACTCACTGTATAATAGTTGCTTCCGAGTCCGGCACTGAAAGATAATTGCGGATAAAAATTACTTTGAGCGATACGGATGTTCTTCTGACTACCTTGCAAGCGATATTCCGCTGCTTTAATGCTAGGTTTGTAGGCAAGCGCTTGTGTATATATATCATCCGGCGGAGTTAGCGCTTCGAATTCCAGTTCTTCTTTCGGATTTTCGAGAATGAAACCTTCGGGAGTCGGTAACTCAAGCAGTTGGCTGAGGTCTAGCAATGATAATTTATATGTATTGTCCGCTTGTACGGAAGTCATTTCATCTTGTGCCACACGTGCTTGTGCTTCAGCCACTTCCGATGGTGAGGCTTTACCTACTTCGAAGAGTCCTTTGATGCGTTTCAACTGATCTTTGCTCAAGTTCGTCTGATTAAAGGCGACTTTGCTTAACTCCAGGTTAAATAGAACTTGCAGATAAGCAGAGGTAACGTTGATGGCTATATCTTCTTTAGCTTTGTTCAGGTCCTCGATAGCGGCCCTAAGATTCAACTTGGCTAATGAATATTGATTTGATAACTGTAAACCTGTAAAAATCGGTACATTGGTCCCTAAGCTGAGGCTCGTATTCGCGCTATTGATATCACTGTAGGAGTTATCTACCGGCGAGGCACTACGTCCCCAACTCCAATTCTGACTCGCACTTCCGCTTAGATTCGGGAGGCGTGCCCATTTGGCTGTATTTACGTCCACTTTATTTTGTTCTGCTTCATTAGCTGTCTGGCGAATATTGATGTTATGCTCGATAGCATAATCAATACATTGCCGCAACGTCCAGGTTTGCGAAGAACCGTTCTGTGCCTGTGCGGAATCTACTCCTGTTCCGGCGAGTAGAAAGATAGCTATGGTTTTATAGATTGTTTTCATAGAAAATGAATTATTTGTCTTTTTTCTCGGCGCCGCGAATTTTGTCATTGGCAGTCACCCCTTTCTTAATCTCAATTTTGATACCATCACTCATTCCTGTGGTCACTTGTGTACGTTGGAATTTCTGTTCGGGTACGGAATCAGTCATGATATATACAAATGTAGAATCACCTTTAAATTCAACGGTGCTTTCGGGTACTGCCAGTACCTTATTGGCACGCTGCAATACAATTTCCGCATTCGCCGAATAACCGGAACGAACCTGTACGGAGTCCGGAACTGAAATAGCAGCTTTAATTTCAAACTGGTTAGCTCCGTTAGTCTCTACTCCTTTAGGAGATATATATTCCAATATCGCGTTGAATGTCAGATTTTGTAAAGCTCCGATAGTCAACTTAAGCGGCATACCTTCATGGATGCGGCCTACTTCTGTTTCATCAATATTACCACGGAAAATCAAATCATTCATATTGGCTACCGTAGCAATAGTTGTTCCGTCATTGAAGGTGTTACTCATGATCACCGAGTTTCCGGCTTTTACCGGTACGTCCAGAATCAGTCCGTCGATAGTAGAACGAATCATGGTACTGCTGAATGAAGCACTGTTTTTGGTAATACCTTCTTTTACGATTTCCAGGTTATCTTTGGCAGTCTGCTTTTCTTCGCGTGCCTGTTTGACGGCTACTTCACTTTTCTCATATTCTTCCCGGCTGATTAGTTGGTCCTCATACAGTTTCTTCACGCGGGAAAAATCCGTTTCCGCCTGTGTTGCATTAATCTCCGCCAGACGGACACGGCTTTCTGCCGAGTTTAACTGTCCGAGTTCGGGGATAACCTTTACCTTGGCTATCACCTCACCTTTCCTCACTGCTTGTCCTGCCTCCTTGTATACTTCGTCAATAATACCCGAGATCTGGGGCTTGATCAGCACCTCGTCGCGGGGTTCGACCTTGCCGGTGGCGACCACGAATTGTTTGAGCGTGTCGAGTTTGGGTTGTACGATCGTGTAGACTACCTTTACCGGACGGGTCTTCTGCCACAGGAACACGAACGTTCCGAGCAACAGCGCCGCAAAGAGCACACCCAGAAAGATTTTCAGAAATTTTTTCATAGCCGTAATCTATTGAATTTGATAGTTATTCTTCACGTATTGCATCTACAGCCTTGATGCTCAGGGCCCGGTAGGCGGGGATGACGCCCGCCAGCAGGCTGCCCGCGACGAGGATGAAAAGCGCCAGCATGCCTGTCCCGAACGAGATCTGCCACGAGATTTCGGCCCCCTCCTGGGCCACGGTCACCGCCTGATAATAGATCGAGTCGGCGACCGACAGCACCCCGACCGCGGCCGTGAGGCCGACCACCCCGGCGATGAAGGTGAGGATGAAACTTTCGGAGAGTATCTGCGAGATGATGGCCGTAGGCGGTGCGCCCAGGGCGCGGCGGATGCCGATCTCCTGCGTGCGCTCCTTGACCAGCACCAGCATGATGTTGCTCACGCCGACGATGCCGGCCAGCAGTGTCCCCAGGCCCACGATCCATGTCAGGAACCCGATGCCCCAGAAGAGGCTCATCACCTTGTCGAACATCTCGGCCGTGGCCATGCACCAGGCGGCTTTCTCGTCGTCCGGCGAGATCAGATGCTTGGCGAAGATCACCGACTTGCAGGCGGTTTCGACCTCTTTGCTCGGGATGTCCTCCCGGCCGGCGATGGCCAGCATGTGGATCGAGTTGCCCCCGCCGTACATCTGCTGCGCGAGCGAGATCGGGGCTACGACCGTGCGTTCGACGTTGCTGAACGACATGGCCGTGCTCTGGCGCCGCATGACGCCGATGATGGTGAAATAGCTGTTGTTGACCTTGATGACCTTGCCGGTCGGGTCTTCCATTCCCGGGAACAGGTCTTTCTGGATCTGAGTGCCGATGACGCAGACCTTGCGCTTCTGCGCCATGTCGACGTCGTTGATGAAGCGGCCGTAGATGATCTTCTGTGGGTTGATCTGCTGGTAGTCGGGCATGTAGCCCATCAGCGAATAGTCGCCCTTGCGTTCGTTGTAGCTGCAATGGATCTCCCCGCCCCAGTAGACGCCCGAGGCGTACTGCCCCTCCTTGAGCCCCCGGACGTTTTCCACGTCGTCGTTGTTCATGCGCCACCAGCGGTTCTTGGGCATGCCCTTGTAGGGGAGAGAGGTCTGCGAAGGCTGTATGAGCAGCGTGTTGGTCGACATGTCGCCCAGCTGTGCCCGGAACAGACGTCCCAGCCCCATGCCGGCACCCAGCAGTACGGTAAGCATGAAGATGCCCCAGAAGACGCCCAGTGCCGTCATGATGCTGCGCTTGCGGTTGCGGGAGATCGTCTGCCATATCTCGTTCCAGCGGTCTGTATCGAAAAATCCCATGGCTTCTACTTGTTATAACGCAGGGCGTCGATTGTCTTGAGTTGTGCGGCCCGGTAGGCTGGGACGTAGCCTGCGATCAGGCCGGCGATGACCAGCACGACCGTCGCGCTGACCGCAACGCCCAGATCGAGCGTCGGGTTGAGGAAGATCGACGGCGCATGGCCGCCGCCCGTCTGCGGCGTCTGGTTGAGCATGTAGTTGACCCCTTCCATCATCGCCACGCCGAATACCATACCCAGGTAACCGAATACGGCGGTTATCATCACCGACTCGGTAAGGATCAGCCTGATGATCGACACGGGCTTGGCGCCCAGCGCCTTGCGTATGCCGAATTCGGAGGTGCGCTCCGTGACCGTCACGAGCATGATGTTGCTTACGCCGACGATGCCGGCCAGCAGCGTCCCCAGGCCGATGATCCAGACGAAGATGTTGATGCCTGCGAAAACCATCATGAAATTCTTGTAGGTTTCCATCGTATTGTCGAGCCAGATGGCGCTTTCGTCGTCGGGGGCGAAGTGGTGTTCGGCGGAAAGGCGCCGGATGACGCGCTTTTCGAACTCCTTCATCGCCTCGGTGGTGTGGACGCCCTTGATGGTGATGATGGCATTGTTTACTTCGGGGCTGTTGGCGTTGTAGAGCAGCTGTCCGGTGGTCAGCGGGATGTAACACGACGAACTGCTGCGCTGGGCGTCGCCCTTGTAGACGCCGACCACGGTGAATACCGTGCTGTCGAGCTTGATCCTTGCCCCCAGCGGATCGGCGCCCTTGAATAGCAGGGACTGCATGGCCTGGTCGATGACCAGCGACTTGCGGTATTCGCGGATGTCTGCGTCGTTGACGAAGCGCCCCTTTACGATCTCCACGCCCTCGATCTGTTCGATCTTGGGCAGCGAGCCGCGCAGCCAGACCTTGGTGTATTCGTTCCCGTAGGTTGCCGTATGGTTGTCGAACCACGAGTTGGCAGCCACTTCGTCTACCTCGGGGAATTCCCGGGCGAGGATTTCGAGGTCGCTGTTCCACAGGCGGATGCGGCGCCCCTTCTGGTAGCCCATGTAGGGCTTCGAAGTACGGCCGCCGTAGAGGTCGATCGAGTTGGTGGCGTAGTTGCCGAAATTGGAGGTTACGCCGTTCTTGAGCCCGTTGCCCGAGCCCAGCAGGATGACGAGCATGAAAATGCCCCACGCGACCGAGAAGCCCGTGAGGAACGTGCGCAGCTTGTTGCGGCGCACCGATGTCCAGATCTCCAGCAGCAGTTCCCTCATCGCTTTCCGAGTCCGGTTTCGGTGATACTGCTGATGACGCCGTCCGTAAGACGGATGATCTTGTCCGTCTGGTCGGCGATCGACTGTTCGTGCGTGACGCAGATGATGGTCATGCCCATATCAACGTTCACGCTGCGCAGCAGGTTCATCACTTCCTGCGAGGTGGCGCTGTCCAGTGCGCCCGTGGGTTCGTCGGCAAGGATGATCTGGGGCTTGTTGATAAGCGCCCGGGCGATGGCCACGCGCTGTTTCTGGCCGCCGGACATTTCGTTGGGCATGTGGTCGGCCCACTCCCTGAGCCCCAGCATGTCGAGGTATTCGAGTGCCAGGGCGTTGCGTTTGCGGCGCGAGACGCCCTGGTAGTAGAGCGGCAGGGCGACGTTTTCGACGGCGTTCTTGTAATTGATCAGGTTGAAGGACTGGAAAATATAGCCGATCATGTTGTTGCGCGCAGCGGCGGCCTGCGTTTCGCTGAGGTTCTTGATCAGCCGTCCGGCCAGGTAGTAACTGCCGCTGTCGTAGTCGTCGAGAATCCCGAGGATGTTCAGCAGGGTGGATTTTCCCGAACCCGAGGCGCCCATGATCGAGACCAGTTCGCCCTTTTCTACATCGAGGTCGATGCCTTTGAGCACGTGCAGGGGTGACCCATTATTATAGGTCTTGTTGATGTTTTCCAGCTTTATCATATTCAGTCTGCCGTTATAAAGCGGTTTGCGATGTTGAGGGTTACAATCTGTAAGCGGTGTGTGAGGCGCTTGGGACAAAGGTAATAATATAATCTTGAAAAACAATTTATTTTTATCGAAAATCAATAAAAAATTACCAAACACCAATAAATGTGGTTATAATATCGGCAAATGTAAGCAAAAAATACATACTATGCAATACAGAGTACTAAAAATCATATATTAATCTTTCCGACCTATATAATATAAAGGTGGGAAAACCCCGTTTTATGCGCATATCCCGGTAGGGTGGCCGGTGAAAATCCCCATAAATGGCGATTGCCGCCTGAGGCCCGAATCGCTATTTTTGCAGGCAAAAATTACGTTATATGTTAAAAAAATAACATAAACGGTTTATGGGTAATGCTTTTTCGTTATATTTGTTGCGTTAGGTCAAGCATATGAGGAAACTTTTACTACTGTTTTTATGCACGATTGTCCCGGCTGTCGTGTCGGCGCAGCGTCTCGACGTTACGGGACGGGTGCTTGTAAAGGATACCGGCAAGCCGATCGGACAAGCAGTCGTCGAATTGCCGCAGTCCGGATTGTGGGCCGTGGCCGATGCCGACGGAAACTTCACGGTGAAGGGAGTCCCGGCCGGGGAAACGCGTTTTGTCGTTTCCTGCCTGGGGTTCGTTACCACCGAAGCCGAGGTCGACGTGCGTACGGGGATGGGGCCGGTCAGGCTTTATGCCCCCGAGGATAACCTGAAACTGGAGAGCGTCGTGGTGACGGCCAAGGAGGCGCCCAACGCCATGGCTACGTCGCGTACGATCGGCGGCAATGCCATCGACCACCTGCAAATGGTCAATGCGTCGGACATCTCGGCACTGCTGCCGGGTGGCAAAACGGTTAATCCCGACCTGATGAAGGACAATGTCTTTTCGCTGCGCAGCGGCGGGAGCACGGCCGGCAATGCGGCGTTCGGTACGGCCGTCGAGGTCGACGGCGTACGCCTTTCCACCAATGCTTCGCTGGGCGACCCGACGGGTGCCAGCACACGCAACCTGTCGGCGACCAACATCGAGTCGGTCGAGGTGGTGACCGGAGTACCTTCGGCCGAATACGGCGACATTTCGTCGGGTGTGGTGAAAATCTCGACCCGCAAGGGCAAGACGCCCTATACGGTGACGCTCTCCACCAATCCGCGCACCAAACAGATCGCCGCCTCGAAGGGCTTCGACCTGGGGCGGAACCACGGGGTGCTGAACAGCAACGTCGAGTATACGCGGGCCACGAAGAACCCCACGTCGCCCTACACCTCCTATTCCCGCACGGGGCTGGCGCTCAACTACCAGAATACCTTCGCCAAGGTTCTGCGTTTCAATTTCGGCGTAACGGCCAATATCGGCGGTATGAATACCGAGGACGACCCCGATGCCCAGAAAGGCGAGTGGGAGAAGGTGCGTGACAATGTGCTGCGTGCCAACACCTCGCTCAAATGGCTGCTGAACAGGTCGTGGATCACGAGCCTGGACTTCGACGCGTCGCTCAACTATACCGACAACCTTGCACGCAAGCGCACCTATAACCTCAATTCGACCTCCCTTCCGGCCGTCCATGCCGAACAGGAAGGGTATTACATCGCCGAGATGCTCCCTCCGGTCTATTATTCGACCAAATACGTCGATTCCAAGCAGCTCGACTATGCGGCCAACCTCAAGGCCACGTGGGTGCGCAGCTGGGGCGACGTGCACAGCAATGCCAAGGTCGGCGCTTCGTGGCGTGCCAACGGCAATGTCGGGGACGGGGAGTACTATGCGACCCCCTCCCTCGCGCCTAACGGGTACCGCCCCCGTCCGTATACGGACATCCCCTATATGCATAACCTCGCGGCCTACGTCGAGGAGACGCTGACCGTGCCGCTGGGATCGGCCACGCTGCAACTGATGGCCGGCCTGCGTGCCGAAAAGACTTTTATCAAAAATACGCAATACGAGAATACGTCGAGCCTCTCGCCGCGCTTCAACCTGAAATTCCGCATCAACGACCGTCTGACTGTCCGCGGAGGCTGGGGCATCACCGAGAAACTGCCGTCGTTCAACGTGCTTTACCCGCTGCCCGAATACCGCGATACGCCCGTGTTCGCTACCAACTATGGGTCGGGGCAGAGCGCCTATGTCTACCACACGCAGCCTTACCAGATACTCTACAACGACAACCTGAAATGGCAGCGCAACCGCAATTCCGAGGTCGGCGTCGACCTGCGTATCGGGGGTACCTCGATCTCGCTGGTCGGCTATTTCAACCGCACGAAATACCCCTATAAGCTGAGCGCCGCCTTCGAGCCGTTCTCCTATAATATGATGGGCGTGCCCTCCGCGCTGCCCGACGGGACTGCATACACGATGCCGGCGAACCCGGCTTTCCGGGTCGACAGCCAGACGGGCGAAATCTTCGTCCGTGACAAGGACAACCCCTCGGCCGGCTGGATCGCCATGCAGACCACTTCCACGAAACGGACGTTCGTCAAGAATACCTATCAGAACAACGGTTCGCCCGTAGACCGCATGGGGCTGGAGTTCGTCGTGGAATTCCCGCAGATCAACCCCATCCGCACGCAGCTGCGGCTCGACGGGGCTTACGGCTATACCAAATACGTCAACGAGGGTGAGGCATGCTACTATCCCTCGACCTCGACCGGCGGCGAGTTCTACCCCTATGTGGGGGTTTATCTCGATAACGGGGGCAGCTCCAACGTCACCTACAACGGCCGGAAGCTGCACGCGCTGGATATGAACCTCACGGCCACGACGCATGTGCCCTCGATCCGTATGATCATCTCGCTGCGGCTCGAAGCCACGCTCGTGAAGCGCTCGCAGAACCTCTCGGAGTACAGGGGGCGCGAATATGCCTTCAATGTCGACGAGGATCGTAACCCCACCGGCGGGAGCATCTACGACGGCGACAGCTATACGGCGATCTGGCCTGTGGCCTACATCGACCTCGATGGCAATCGTCATCCCTTTACCGATGCCGAGAAGAACGACCCGGCCTTCTCCTCCCTGCTGTTGCGTTCGGGCAATGCCTACTCTTTCAACGGCGACGGTTACGACCCCTATTTTTCGGCCAACCTGAGCATCACGAAGGAGATCGGCGACCATGTCTCCGTCTCGTTCTACGCCAATAACTTCACCAATTCGCGGCCTTTCGTCGCTTCGTATGCCACGGGTGTCAAGGCGGTCTTCACACCCGATTTCTATTACGGACTTACGGTACGCCTTAAATTCTGAAAACGATGAGAAAGATATTTTGCATATTGTCCTGTCTGCTGGTGGCCGGTTGCACGTCGTTCGACAGGAACCCTTACGACGGTGCGCTGCGCGAACTCCGTGTGACGGCCGTGTATCCCGAGGGATACGCCGGCTATCTGCGCGAAGGCGTCGCGGTGAAACTCTCCGACCGCAATACGGGCAATGTCTATACCGCCCTGACCGATGCGCAGGGCCACGCCGGGTTCCGCGTCGCTGCCGGGCATTACCGGCTCTCGGTGCTCGACCTGCCCGACGATTCGGCGGTTTTCAACGGTACGATCGAGCAGGTCGACCTTGTCGGCGGGGACAAGGATGTCGATGTGGCGCTGAAATTTTCCAAGCCGGGTACGATCCTCATCAAGGAGATCTACTCGGGCGGCTGCATGCAGGATCCGCCGGCGACGGGGACTTATGCCGACGACAAATATATCGTCCTGCACAACAACAGTTTCGAAACCTATTACCTCGACGGCCTGTGCCTGGCGATGGTCGCCCCCTACAACTCGAACGCCAACAATCCGTGGACGAGCACCGACCCTTCGGGCAATATCGTTTTCCGCGATTACGCCGCCATCCCCGATTGTATCTGGATGTTCCCGGGATCGGGGACGGATTTTCCGCTGGAACCCGGCGAGGATGCCGTGGTGGCCTACTACGGCGTCGATCATACGCAGACCTATTCCCAGTCGGTGAACCTCAACCGCAAGGGTTATTTCGTGCTCTACGATATGGTGCACTATCCCGGCAACAAGTTGCACCCCACGCCTGTTCCGGGCGACCAGATCGACCAG
>ERZ772897.3165-NODE-3165-length-12711-cov-4.531448_pt1 | contig 12711 bp, 14 predicted proteins | sample MGYA00512125_ERZ772897 | MGnify/ENA primary metagenome ERZ772897 (study PRJEB29015, sample SAMEA2737660) | human gut metagenome | biome: human gut; feature: human-associated habitat; material: faeces | place: China | collected 2012 ... | reverse complement strand
GGCGCACTCTACCCATTTTCCCTTTTCAAACCGGTTTTTAGAGGTTCCCATTATTTTCATATAATGATTATATCACACAAAACAACATTAGTCAATTACTATTTCCTGCTATTGCAAATAATGCTGAAATGTTGTATAATAAATATAAGGCGCTTATCAAAACAAATTACATTTCAGCAAGTTACGATTTAGAATCCGGGAAGTGACGACAATGGAAAGAAACAGCAGAACCAGTCTCTACGAAAAGCTGTACAACGAAATAAAGCAGGAGATCATATGCGGAAAGCTCAAAGAAGGGGCGAAGCTGCCTTCAAAGCGCGCTCAGGCGGAGCGGCTCGGGATAAGCGTAGTCACAGTTGAGAACGCGTACGCGCAGCTTCTGGCGGAGGGCTACATCGCCGCAAGGGAGCGCAGCGGCTACTATGTCTGCACTGCGGAATTCCCCGCGCCGCAAGCCGCCGAAACTTCCGCACAAGCTGAAAATGACGAGCGTGAAGAAACAACCGCAAAACCTCCGCAGCAGTTTGGAAATGAGCTGTTCCCATTTTCAGTATGGACGCGCCTAATGCGAACGGTGATCCTTGAAAAAGGGAGCGCAATACTTGCTCCGGTTCCGCCGGGCGGTGCTCCGGAGCTTCAGGCGGCTATCTCAGCTCACCTGAGAAGCTACCGTGGAATAACGGTACCTCCGCACCGGATAATCGTCGGAGCTGGTACTGAATACCTCAATAACCTGCTGGTGCAGCTTCTTGGAAGCGGTCTTACCTACGCCGTTGAGAACCCGGGATATCATAAGCCCGCGCGTATCTATCGGCTGAACGGCGCGCTCTGTCTCCCAATCGGAATCGATCAGCACGGAATACTTGCCGACGAGCTGTACTATAAAAATGTGGACGTGGCTCATATTTCCCCGGCTCACCATTTCCCCACCGGAATAGTTATGCCGATCTCCCGGCGGCTGGAGCTTATGAAATGGGCTTCCAGGCGCAATGGCTACATCATCGAGGACGACTACGACAGCGAATTCCGTTGGGGCGGAAAGCCGCTTCCAACCATGTTCGGCATGGACGCCTCCGGACGCGTTATCTACATGAATACGTTCAGCATGACTATTGCCCCGTCGGTCAGAATAAGCTACGTCTGCCTGCCGCAGGAACTTTACGAACGCTGGAAGGAGCGCCTGGGATTCTGCTCCTGCCCGGTACCCGCGTTCGAGCAGTACACGCTTGCGCGGTTCATTGAAAGCGGTCATTTTGAGCGCCACATCAGCCGCATGCGCAAGTACTACCGCAGGATACGTGAACTCACCCTCGCCCTGGCGGTGCGCACCTGCGGGGAGGACAGCATTTCCGAAGAAAACGCCGGGCTTCACTTCCTGATGGACATTCCGGCGGACTCCGGGCTTCCTGGAATATTCACTGAATGCGGTGTGCGGGTTACGCCGCTTGACGAATACTATGATGAAGGCTCCGCGCCGCCTGATTCAGCCGCTGGCAGGTTCGTGGTGAACTACTCAGCCGCCGATGAAAAGAAACTTTCAGAGCAATAAATGATCCCGGAGTACTCGCTCCGGGATTTGCTTATCTGTGATTTTTCTGGTACTCGGCAAGAAACCTGCGGATTTTTCCAGTAACCGGAGCCTTCCGGTCGAGTGTGACTTGCTGTTCTATCTCAAAAATGACAGCCTGCGCCGACGCTTCGTCGGTGTACTCGACTTCAAGCTCGAAGTCCGTCCTGCCGAAATATTCGCTTTTATCGAGGTCGATCTCCGCGCCGTCAAAACGCTTCACGCTCCGGTAGGTCGAAAGCGAGCCGAGCAGCTTTACATCGGGAAGTCCAGCCGCGCCGCTGAATTCGGAAAGCTCCTGACCTGATATGAATTCGGGAATACTGGTAAGCTCGCGCTCCAGCTCGATTCTGGAAACGGCGCCGCTTGAGTTCTCGTGCGCCGGGAGTTTCACCTGCAAATAGAATCTGCCGCCTAAAGTACGTACACGACATGTGATATGCCGTCCGCTGAGCTCACCGGATTCGCTGTCGTAATACCAGTTGACCTGCTCTACCTCGGTGTCCCAGCTATAAAATGTATGGATCGCATCGTACTGCTCTTTTGAAAGCATTATCTTGAATTCGTTCTCGATCATTCAGCACCTCAGATGTAATCCATCAGCCCGCGTACGCTGACTTCTCCGGAATTTACCTCAAACCTGCCGTTTTCGTCGGAGCAGACCAGGAACCCGTTCGGAGCGATTCCCTCGGCGAACGCTTCGCGCTCGCTGCCGTTTTCGATAATGCGTATCTTCTTCCCAACGGTAAGACAGCGTTTGACGTACTTTTCACGCACGGACTCGAAGCCTGACCTGGAGTAGCTGTAAAGCCGCTCGGCGATGTCCTCCGCGAGCTTATCCCTGTCGTTTATCGTCACACCGGTCAGCATTTCCACCGAGCCGCCGTGGGGGATATTCGCCTTTTCAAAGAATTCCGCAGTCTGAGCGAGATTCACGCCGATACCGCATACTATATCCATTGAGGAACCAAAGCATACGCTCTCGCATAAAATACCACATAGCTTGTGGCCGTGCAGTATGATGTCGTTGGGCCATTTGATTCCAAGTTCCTCGCCGGGAAGCAGCGGCTCAAGAGCTTCACAGACCGCAACGCCGGCGCAAAGCGTCAGCGTGTCAGGGTGCGGGGGCTGTTTCAGCAGAAGCGACAGCGGCAGCATTCCCTGGTCGGCAAGCCATTCGTGACCGCGCCTTCCCTTTCCGGCGGTCTGTATCCTTGCAGTCACAAGGGTCCCGTCGGGTAATTCGCCGCGGTTCAGCTTCAGGTAATTGTTGGTCGAATCGACCTCGTCAAGCGTTATTATCCGGTTCAGCACTCTTTTTCACCTTCATCAGACTCATTCTAATCTCGCCGTCACTGGAGATGTTTATTATCCCATAGGAGGGTTCGGTGTGGTTCCTGGGGCTGTCAGGGCTGCCGGGATTCATTACGTACACTCCGTCAATCACCTCGGTGCGGTGGAGGTGCGTGTGTCCGTAAAGCGCGATTTTGCAGTCGTTCTGCTTGGCTTCTTCGACCAGCTCCTCAAGACCTGCATGCACATTCTGGTTATGACCGTGGCAGCAGAAGATCTTGTAGCCGCTCACGGTCACGATCTCCTTTGAACGGTGCATTCCGTAGTCGCAGTTGCCTGCAACGTAGATCATCGGCTTTTCCGGGTGGAGATTGTGGATATCCCGCGCTTCGTTTTCGCCGTCGCCAAGATGTATTATCAGGTCTGCGTCCAGGTTTTCATTTACGATATCGTCCAGAACTGCAAAATTGCGGTGCGTATCTGATACAACTAATATTTTCAAGCTATGGGTTTCCTTTCCGAATGGTATAATTTTTCTATTTACGTTCTAGTTATACATATTATATCATAAAAATGATTTGAATTAAAGGGGGCTTTGAGGTTTTTTCACGAAAAATTCACACAGCTTTACACAATCTGCCATATCACAGGAGGTACATGTCATGAATAACAACGAGTTTGACAATCTGATAAAGTCTGCAAGTGAAAAGCTCGGCTCATCGCCCGAAAGCCTCAGGAAAACAATTGAAAAGAAGGATCTGAACGCGCTTTCGTCGATACTGACAAAGAGCGACAAAGAAAAGCTACGCCGCGTCCTTGCGGATAAAGAACTGATGAAACAGCTAAAATCCGCAGGCTCACCAGAGGAGATACTCAAGCTGCTGGGCAGCATGAAATAGCGCGAACAGGAGGTACGGCGCATGGACAATATAGAAGATATTCTCCGTGCGCTGGCCGAGGACGCACCGGAGGACAGCGGCTCCAAAGACGAAGTCTCGCAGGACGGCGGGCTTTTTTCCGGGCTTGACCTCGGGAGCATGGCAAAAATCGCTGGACTTCTCAGCGCTGCCGGGAACACCTCCGACGATGAGAAGCTGCTCATGGCGCTGAAACCCCTTCTGCGGGAAGAAAACCGCGGCAAGGTCGACACTGCGATGCGGCTGCTGAAGCTAATCGAGCTGCTCCCGCTGCTGAAAGAAAGCGGTATTTTCGGAAAACTGGGGGGATAAATATGGTCTGGAATTCTGAGCAGTCTCCGCTTTACCGCACGGTGGAGTCCTTCAACAATTCCTCGTGCAAGCCGGAGGAAGATCCCGGTGAACGTCAGTGCGGGGAACCGAAATGCGGAGCCGCACCGGAAGTCGGAGAATGCCGCTCTGAACAGCCGCGGAAATGCTCCCCGCCGCCCGGAAACATCGGAGGAATTCTGCAAAAGCTTACCGGGGACAGGGATTCGCTGCTTATCATCGCTCTTATAATCCTTCTGTGGCGCGAAAAAGCCGATATGAAGCTCATTGCGGCGCTTGCGTTCATTCTCCTGACGTGAATTTTTGATGAAAATTAAAAAAAAACGTTGTCACTACTTGAAATTTTTCGCAGGATAGAGTATAATATATTTAATTGTAACAAAGGCTTCGATCAGTCAGAGTACCCGGGTTCCCCTCCCCCAGAGAGCGGCGCATTGGTGAGAGCGCTGCGGAAGGCTCCGGTGAAAGTGCGGCTGTGAGCCCGGCCGGCGAAATCACAGTAGCCGTCTGCGTTTCCCCGCGTTAAGGGGCTTTGAGGGGCATTTGCCCGAAGCGAAGTGGAACCGCGGTAAAACGCCTTCGCACCACACCGGTGCGGAGGTTTTTTTGTACGCGGTGTGCAGTTCCTTTTAGCATGATACCCGGAGGTTACTATGTTTGACCGTCTCAAAGAAGAGATAAATTCGATAAAGGCGCGCGACCCCGCCGTGCGGTCGGCACTGGAGGTCATATTCCTTTATCCGTCGTTCAAGGCGGTGAGGTCTTACCGCAGGGCGCACTGGTTCTACGAACGCGGGCATTTCTTCATTGCCCGGTGGATCTCACAGAGCTGCCGCAACAGAACCGGCATTGAGATACACCCCGGCGCTAAGATCGGCAAGGGTCTGTTTATCGACCACGGCGCGGGCGTCGTTATCGGCGAGACCACTGAAATCGGCGACTACTGTACGCTCTACCAGAATGTCACACTCGGCGGCACCGGCAAGGACACCGGAAAGCGCCACCCGACCCTGGGAAACAACGTGCTGGTCGGCGCGGGCGCAAGAGTTCTGGGACCGATGAAGATAGGCGACAACTCCAAAATCGCCGCCAACGCCGTGGTTCTTGAGGAAGTCCCGCCGAACTGCACGGCAGTCGGTGTTCCCGCGAGGGTCGTGAAGCGCGACGGCGTCCGCGTAGGCAACAGCGACCTCGACCAGATCCACATTCCGGACCCGGTTTCACAGCTCCTCTGCGAACACATGTACAAGATAGAGTGTTTGCAGCAGGAAATAGACGAACTGAAAAAACAGCTTGACAGCAAGAACAATAACTCTCAGGAGGAAAAATAATATGCAGATCTACAACACCATGACAAGACAGAAAGAGGAGCTGAAGCCCATCACTCCCGGCACCGTAAAGATCTACGCGTGCGGCCCTACGGTCTACAACCTTATCCACATCGGAAACGCCCGCGCCCTGTGCGTATTCGACACGCTCCGCAGATATCTTGAGTTCCGCGGATACAAAGTTTTCTATGTTCAGAACTTCACCGATGTCGACGACAAGATAATCAAGAAGGCAAACGAGCTCGGCAAGACCGCTCACGAGGTCTCCGAGAACGCTATCAAGGAATACTTCACCGACGCCGACGGTCTGAACGTACGCCGCGCCGACGTTCACCCGAAGGTAACTGAGAACATGGATATCATTATCGACATCGTAAAGACCCTCATTGAGAAGGGCTTCGCTTACGAAGCCGACGGCGACGTTTACTTCGAGACCTCCAAGTTCCCGGAGTACGGCAAGCTTTCACACATGCCGCTTGAGGATCTCCAGGCGGGCGCGCGCATCGAGGTCGGCGAAAAGAAGCGCGACCCGATGGACTTTGCAGTATGGAAGGCTGCTAAGCCCGGCGAGCCCTACTGGGATTCCCCGTTCGGCAAGGGCAGACCCGGCTGGCACATCGAGTGCTCCGCTATGAGCCGCCACTACATCGGCGACACCATCGACATTCACGGCGGCGGCGCTGACCTTATCTTCCCGCACCACGAGAATGAGATAGCACAGAGCGAATGCGCTACCGGTCAGCCCCTCGCAAATATCTGGATGCACAACGGAATGCTCAATGTCGACGGCGCCAAGATGTCAAAGTCGAAGGGCAACTTCTTCATGGTAAGAGATCTCTCGAAGGAATACGGCTACGAGCCTATCCGCTTCATGCTGCTCTCCGTTCACTACAGAAGCCAGCTCAACTACACACTCGATGTTATCGAAAGCTGCAAGGCTGCGCTCCAGAGACTTTACACCTGCCGCGACACTCTGAACCGCGCAATCGAGGCGGCTCCCGAGGGCGAGGCTTCCGCACAGGCTCTCGCAGATGTCAAGGAGGCTCAGGAGCAGTTTATCCGCGTAATGGACGACGATTTCAACACAGCCGACGGAATTTCGACGATATTCGAGCTTGTCCGCAAGATAAATACCGCAGTTTCCGCAGGTAATGCGACTAAGGGCACCCTCAAGGCGTATAACGACGAGTTCACGGCATTGACAAACGTGCTCGGTCTGTTGTATAATAATAACGATGAGGAGCAGATCCCCGCTGAGATCACTGAGCTCATCGAAAAGCGCAAGGAAGCCCGCAAGGCTAAGGATTTCGCACTTGCAGACTCCATTCGCGACCAGATAAAGGCGCTCGGCTGGGTAGTTGAGGAGACCCGTCAGGGCACCATCGTCAAGAAAGCATGATTTGAGGATACTGATGAAAAAAAGAATTATTGCCGCGCTCGCGGCTCTCTCCGTGTTGGGAAGCACTCTCGCTCTCTCAGGGTGCACGTTCACAAGCTCGAACTACAACGCAATGCAGGACTACGATTTTTCAAGCATTCAGCTTGTTCAGCTTGAGGATCCGCAGGAGGGCGACACTATAGCTATATTTGACACCGATCTCGGTGAATTCCGCGCGGTGCTCTACGATGAATACTGCCCGAACACTGTGGCTGCGTTCGTTGAGCGCGCAAACGCCGGAAAGTACGACGGTCTGCCGGTTTACGCGGTGGTTCAGGACACCTATTTTCTCACCGGCGGCCATGAAAACGACAAGGGAGTATACACCGGGCGCGACAGCGACGACGAAGCGCTCGCGCATGAGTACAATGTTGATCTCTGGCCGTTCCGCGGCGCGCTCGTTACCTACTCGGAGCTTCCGGGTTACTCCGACGCGCGCTACCTCGTCTGCAACAACGACGACACAATGACACAGGAGCAGATCGACGAGCTGAAAAAATCCATGACTGAAAGCGAAAAGCGCACCGACGTTGAAAAAGCTAACCTCTCGAACCTGTTCGACAAGTTCATCGAGGTGGGAGGCGTGTTCGGAATGTCTGGCTCGGTGACGGTTTTCGGTCAGACATACGAAGGTCTTGACGTGGTGGAAAAGCTCTGTAATATCCAGTCGGACGAAAACACCTACCGCGCCGTTGATACAGTACTCGTGAAGTCGGTAACTATCAGTGAATACCATGCGGACGGCGAAAGCTCCGGCACGGCAGAGCAATAAGAAAGGGACGCAAAATGAAGATAAGAAAACTCATGGCATGTATGCTTGCAGCGGTATGCGCTGCAGGCTTCACAGCCTGCTCCAGCAACACAAGCAGCGCGGACAGCTCCGTTGTTTCGGAAAGCTCCGACAACGGCGGCAGCGCTTCCTCTGACTCCACGGCGGCTGAGATGGTGAAAAACGCTCCGGCTACCGGCGGAAATATCGGCGATGTTTCGATACAGTCCGGTGATATCGTGGCTGAATTTGAAATCGACGGCTTCGGAACCATCAAGGCGAAGCTGTTCCCCGATATCGCGCCTGTCGGCGTTCAGAACTTCATTCAGCTTGCACAGGACGGTTACTACACCGGTAAAAATATCCACCGCGTGATCTCCGATTTTATGCTCCAGGGCGGTTCTGAGAACGGCGACGGGACCGGCGGCTCCGCTGCTTACTCCGGCGAGGGAAGCTCCTCTGATTCCTTCGGCGTTGAGGCTAACGAGAATGCACGCCACTTCTACGGTGCGCTCTGCTACGCTAACGCGCTCGGTCAGAATTCCACGCAGTTCTACATCGTAAACAGCAAAGAGGCGCAGGATATCGGTTCGCTCGATACGAGCCGCATTTCTGATGTTGCCGCACAGGCAAAGGAGCTTATGGCTTCTGCAGATCCCGGCACAGCTGAGTACAGCTACTATGAATCCATGGCTAACCAGTACTCCAACCTTGCTGAATGGATAAAGAACGCTTCGGATGAGGTCAAAGAAAAATACAAGAACGGCGGAGTTTACTATCTCGACGGCGGCTACACCGTGTTCGGTCAGGTCGTTGACGGATTCGACGTCATCGACAGCATTTCCGGCGTTGAGGTGCAGGAGAATTCCAGCGGCGAAAGCAGCCAGCCTGTAAAGGACATCATCATCAAGTCAGTGAAGGTCTACACAGCCGACTGACGATCTGACGGAAAGGAATAACGCAATGAATATCAAACGCATTCTGCTGAGCGCAGTTCTGTCTGCGGGAGTTATGATCTCATCTGCGGGCTGCTCTTTTTTCGGCGGCGGTTCGGGTGCTTCCTCGGGAAACATCGGGGATATCACCTTCGCGGACGGAGACAAGATAGCGGTCATAGAGTTCAAGGACTACGGCACTGTTAAGGCAAAGCTGTTTCCCGATATTGCTCCGGTCGGCGTTGAGAACTTTATAAAGCTTGCCGAACAGGGTTACTACGACGGTCTGAAGATACACCGTGTTATTCAGGACACCTATATTCAGGGAGGTTCACTCAACGGCGACGGAACAGGCGGCACCGCCGCTTACGTCGGTGAGGACGCTGCCAAAAACGCGACCACCTTCCCGATCGAGGTAAGCGAGAAAGCGCGTAATTTCTACGGCGCCCTCGGTTACGCCGCTGACGCATATGGAAACAACTCCGTGCAGTTCTACATTGTCAGCAACAAGACTCCAGCGGATACCTCGAAGATAAGCGCTGAAAAGGTACAGGCGAAGGCGGACGAGCTTGCCTCCAAACTGGCAAACGAGAGCGTGGCAGAGAGCACTCCGGAAGGGACAGCAGAAACCGCAGAAGCCGCAGAAACCGACAACTCCGACACCAAACTGCTGACCTACCAGCAGACCTACTACAGCAACAACGCTTCCTTCATCAAGAAGAACGGCGCGGAAGCTGCTGGAAAATACAAGAAGGTCGGCGGACTTTACCAGATCGACGGCGGTTATACGGTGTTCGGTCAGGTCTATGAAGGTTTTGACGTTATAGACAAGATAAACGCCGTAGATGTCACTACGAATACTTCCGGTGAAAAATCCATGCCTATCCAGGACGTGATAATTTCCTCTGTGACCATCGAAACTTACAAGGCAAGCACGGCAGAGGCAACCGCGGAAGCAAGCAAGGCGGATTCCAAGAAGAATTCTTCTGCTCCGACATCCTCAACTCCGACAGTCTCTACTGCGGAAGCAAGCGCGCCCGCTACATCTGAAACCGTTTCAAAGGCGCAGGCGGTTTCCACCGCGGAGGCACAGCAGACCGCTGAATCCCAGACCTCTCAGACCACCGCTCAGGCATCTCAGGCAACATCTGAACAAACCGCCGTTGCGTCTGAAAACTCAGGCGCGTCATCAACAGCGGAAGTATCTACCGTAGATACTAAAGAAGCCGCCTGATTACACAATCAAGCAAAGCACGACCCCCGCCGGAATTCCAGCGGGGGTTACTTATAATAGCTCAACTTTGTCGGCAGAACACCTGCATTTTATAAATTTCGTTTCAACTCCGGAAGCGGCAGCCTTTGAATATTCCCCAGCAAAAGCCTGGTCAATGGCTGCATTTGGCTCTACAGTCTCAACTCCGTTCAGCATGATAACGAATGCAATTATTGCATGGTACCCCTGCCCCGCCGCTTTTGATAGCTCCCGAAGATGCTTTGAGCCGCGCTGCGTGGGTGCGTCCGGAAAGAGACCGACCCCGTTTTCCGCAAGCGTACAGCCCTTGACCTCCATAAGGTACCGTTCTTCGGAGCGCTCCATGTAAAAATCAATGCGGCTCTCACCGAATGCATGCTCCGGGTGGATCAATTCAAACCCCTGTTTGCTCAGCCACTCCCCTGCCATGACATTCGGAGCCAGGCTGTCAATGTTCACCCAGCTATACTGCGGCGTGCTGACCGCAATAAGCGTGAACGGAGTTTTCCTTGACGAGTCAGTGCTCCTCTGCAGGCTGACCTCCGCGCCGGCGGCGATTACTCCGGTACATCTCCCTGTATTGCGGACATGCGCCGGAAATACTTCGCCGTTGACCTGCACTTCGCACACAAAGCGGTTCAGCCTTCGCAGAAATATGCCGTGTACGATGTTATCGTAGGTCATCAGTAGACCTCGATATCCTCGTTGCCCCTGACAAATACCGGGATAACATCTATCGGAGCCGGAACGGTAACGCGCTGACCGCCCTTGTAAACAGTTCCGGTGCTGCAATCCTTCCAGACTGTTCCGGCGGGGAGGTACACGCTGCGCTCTGCCGCGCCTGCCTGCGTTACCGGAGCTACAAGCAGAGAGGCTCCGAGGGTGTACTCGTCCTCGGTCTCCCACGCCTCCGGGTCGTCCGGGAATTCATACCACAGCGGACGCATAACCGGCGCTCCGACCGCTGAACACTCGTCCATCGTTTTTCTCATGTAGGGGCGCAGTTTCTCGCGAACGAACAGGTATTTCTTGAGTATCTCGTAATTGTCGTCGCCGAAGCTCCATACCTCGTTATCCTGACCGGACGTAAGCTGGCGCACTCCGTCGATGAATTCTTCCTCGCGCTCGTACCAGGGAGAGCGCTCGCCGTGCATACGGAATACCGGGCAGAAGCAGCCCCACTCGAACCAGCGCACCAAAAGCTCCCGGAAGCCCTCGTCCTGAATATTTCCGCCGAGGAAGCCTCCTATGACAGAAGTCCACCACGGAATACCCGCCACGCTCATGGAAAGACCCGCCTGTATCTGCTCCCGCATAGCCCGGAAGCTGGAGTGAATATCTCCCGACCAGGTGAGAACTCCGTATTTCTGGCTTCCTGCCCAGGCGCAGCGCACAAGGCTCAGCACGTCCTTTTCGCCGGCTTCCTTCAGACCGTCATAGAAGCCCTTCGCGTACATCAGCGGGTAGATATTCGTGCACTGGAGCGCGGTTCCGGCGTAATAACGGTAATTGTCGAAGTCGTACGGACCGTACTCCGGCTCAGCCTCGTCCAGCCAGAAGCAGCGTATACCCTTGCTGTAATAGTTCTCGCGGCACTTATCCCAGACGAACCTGCGGGCTTCGGGATTTGTCGCGTCATAAAACACGGTATTGCCCATCCAGGTCATGTGCAGACCGCTGCCCCGGTCTGCGGATACCAGCATGCCCTTGTCTGCCATTTCTCCGAAATTCTCGCTCCGCTCGTCGATTGTAGGCCAGACCGAAACCACCGTTTCAATTCCGAGGGATTTCAGCTCCCTGACCATCGCCTGCGGGTCGGGCCAGTCGCGGGGTTCAAACTTGAAATCGCCCTGGCGCGTCCAGTGGAAGAAATCCACAACGATGGCGTCCATGGGAAGCCCGCGCCGCTTGTGTTCACGCGCCACTGCCAGGAGTTCATCCTGAGTGCGGTAGCGCAGCTTGCACTGCCAGTATCCCAGACCGAATTCCGGCATTCTCGGCGCTCTTCCGGCTGCCGCAGTGTAGTGCTCGGTTATCTCCGCCGGAGTGTCGCCAGCGGTTATGAAGTAATCAAGGTAACGCGCCGATCTTGCATACCATTCCGTCTTGTTAGTGCCGAACGTCGCCGTCCCGACCGCCGGATTGTTCCAGAGGAACCCGTAGCCGCGGCTGGAAATGTAAAACGGAACGCTTGCCTGGGAATTCCGGTGGCAAAGCTCCAGCACGGAGCCCTTCTTGTTCAGATGGCTGTCCTGATACTGACCCATGCCGAATATCTTCTCGTTGTCGTACGCTTCAAAGCGCGCGGTAACTTCGTAATCGGTACCGCCCTGGCGCGGTTTCAGCTCCCTTGCAACTATACGAAGAGGCACGCAGTAGCGGTTTATGCGGTTGCGGTCGCGCCAGTATTCCTCGGTGAGCACTTCTCCGCGCTGATTATAGAATGACATTCTGCCCTCGTTGTCCAGCTTCACGGTGAGCTTTCCGTTGATGAGATAATAGTCGGTGCCGGTCTGGTGGTACTGAGCGTACTCGTCGCCCTTGTACCACGGGTCGGTGGTATCGACCTCCTCGCTCCTTATGGTGCAGTTATGGCTTACCTGCTCGGTAAGCGCGCTGTAGTACGGCGAGCTGCTGAGCCGCTCGTCCTCCGCTATATCGCAGAGCGCGGGGTACATGCGCACTCTAATGGAGCTTTCGCCCCAGGGTTCAACTATAAGCCGTGCGCCTCCGAACGAGGCGGTCAGGCGGTTGTTTTCAGTGTTGACGGTCATGGCGGTATTCCTTTCGTATTATTTCTATGGCAATACCGCACAAAGATTGTGCGTGTATTGCGCAGTCAGTTTTGCCAATAATACGCTTCGCTTATTGGCAAAACTCGA
>ERZ772897.3152-NODE-3152-length-12754-cov-28.824238_pt1 | contig 12754 bp, 13 predicted proteins | sample MGYA00512125_ERZ772897 | MGnify/ENA primary metagenome ERZ772897 (study PRJEB29015, sample SAMEA2737660) | human gut metagenome | biome: human gut; feature: human-associated habitat; material: faeces | place: China | collected 2012 ... | reverse complement strand
TGGAGCAGGGCAAGATGTCTGTGAAGGTTCTGAAGACCAACGACACCTGGTACGGAATGACCTACCATAAGGATGTCGCAGCAGTGAAAGACAGCTTCAAGAAAATGTTGGCGGATGGCGTATACAAGGCTGATATGTTCAGTGATCTGTAATGGAAGCAATAAAGGTATTAGCCAAAATCCTCACAAACATCCTGACTGCTCTGTATGAGCCGTTTGGATTTTCACTTCTGCTTTCATTCTTTGCCATGTTCTTCTATCTATATGCTTATGAACCTTCCACAGCAGGCAAAGGCTGGAAGAATGCCATAGTGACATGGTATCAGAAGTTCAAAGAGAGCGTGTTCTTTCGGAAGTTGTTCTTACTGACCTTTGTGACATCAATGATTTTGTTTAGGACGTTACTAAACCGTAATCTATGGCTAAATCCTTTATCCGATGTTATGGGAGGTTGGGGAATCTGGGAGACAAAGAATGGTGAACAGGTTCTGATCACTGAGTGCATTGAAAATGTGATCATGATGGTGCCGTTTTCAGCAGTAGTGATGTGGACGTTCGGAGAGAAGATTGGAAACGGCTGGAAGAAGATACTGTGGTATAGCTGGAAGATAGCATTTATCTTTTCGATAAGCATAGAGATGTTACAGCTACTGCTACGGCTAGGAACATTCCAACTATCAGACATTTTCTACAACACAGTAGGCGGAGCGCTAGGTGGCGTGTGTTACTGTGTAGCGATGAAGGCAAGAAAGCGTCTGTAAAACTGGATGAAATTGTGATATACTGGGAGCAGTAGCTCCCTACGCTGCTCGAAACTTTGCACACCTCTTCGTGGTGAGCAGCAGGCAACACAAGAAATTGTGGCTAAGGATGCAAAGATTGGCTAGGCATTAGAGGAGAACTATCATGGGACAGGTTGCTCAAAATCAAGGACTTACCATTTTGATGAAATTCGGAAAAGAAAAAAATCTAAAGAGTTTACAATCTGGATTGATGTACATGAAAAACCTAGCATACTATGTTGGTCAGGAAAAGAAAGATTCTGATGATGTTATTGGAGATCAATATGATGGAGTAATGTTAATGCAAGATATGCAGATTAACATTAAGGATATAGCAACGAAAAATGTGCTTGTGAGCATTAACGCACCTAAAGCGACTATGGACTTTGGATATATGAAGTATCCGGTCTTTTGTATGTTTAGGTATGATGAGCGTAATAAATTAAGTGAAACAACAGAAGATGGACAAGAGCTTTTTGGATTTTCACCGGAACAAGTAAGATATATGCCAGAGTTTGGAGATTCAGTCCTAGTTATAAAAGATGCAGATGAATTCATCAGGAGAGTTGCAGCTGCCCTACAAAAGGAAGGATTGATACACGCGAGGGGAAATGTTCGATATTTTGATGGTAATGATCTTGAATACTTTCAAGATGTGAAGGACGAACCTGTGCATACTGCCTTTTGGAAAAGAAAGAAGTATTCATATCAGCAGGAGTTCAGAATATTGATTGATAAACCAATTGAGGATCATTATATTCTCAATATAGGGGATATAAGTGATATTTCAAAAATCATGAAAAGTGAATTGATGTTGAATACCGTTGCGACTTTAGAAAAGCGAAAATAAGATGCTTCAACGTTTTTCTACAGTAGAAGAATAAAAGCTGCATTTAATCATAAAAGAGAGGTCTACATATTATGCCCAGAACCAAAGGAAGCAAGAACCGTACAAAGACCGACTTCGACGCACAGATCGCAAAGCTGCAGAAGGACAAAGCTCTCTTAGATGAGGGTGCAGCCAAGACGGTCGCTCAGATTGAGGAATTAAAGACAGACATCAAGTCTATGCGCGAATCGCTGAAGCCGCAGAGAGCTGAGATCAAGCAGGTCGAAAAGGAAATCGCCAAGCTCGAGGCAAAGAAGGCCAAAGCTGATCAGAGAGCAGCCGAAGAAGCTAAGAAGGCTGAAGCGGAGGTTGTGCTGAAGAAGCTGTTGGCAAGCGGTATGAGTGCGGACGAGATCCTCGAAAAACTGAAATAAACAAGAAAACCAATAACAAAAATAAATGCCGTGTGGACAAACTTAACTCCAGGAGTTCACTCGGTATTTTTTGAAGGCTGATGTATAGTTTGCAACGTAAATAAAAGAAATGAAGCGTTAGAAAAATGAATTTATCAAAAATACACCACATTGCAATCATCGTATCTGACTACGAAGCCGCAAAAAATTTTTATGTGAACAAGCTGGGATTCTCTGTCATCAGGGAAAACTACCGCCCGGAGCGCAAGGACTGGAAGCTGGATCTGCGTGTCAATGAACACACAGAGCTGGAGATTTTCGCTGAGGAAAATCCTCCGAAGCGTGTGAACCGACCGGAAGCCTGTGGGCTGCGGCATCTTGCTTTCTGTGTAGAAAGTGTAGAGCAGATGGTGAGGGAACTGGCAGAAGTAGGTATTGAATGTGAGCCAATCCGTGTGGATGATTACACCGGTAAGAAGATGACATTCTTCCACGACCCGGATGGACTGCCGCTGGAACTGCACGAATAATTATGGGAGAGAAAAGAGCATATAAAGCCAGAAAGCCTGGCGGCGGCCGGAAAAAGTTAAAGCCGGAATACGATGCCGGGAAGAATCTGAAAGATCAGATGGATGCGGCTGTGGCGCTCTATGAGGAGGACTGCTCCCTCCAATCCATCGCCGATGTGCTAAACCTAAACCCAATCAAAGTGAGAAAGCTGCTCATCACAGCCGGTGTGTATGAATCAGAAGTGGCGGAGAAGGTACAGGACACGTTTGAGAGGTATCGAAAAACGCAGGACTATAAAACTTCCATTCTCTCAACGGCAACAGTCCTTGGCCTATCCAAAGCCTCCGTCACATCGTACCTGCCTTATGAAAAAGGCGTGTACTTCCCAAGCACAGCAGATAAAGAGAAAATCAGCGTAGGAGCAGAGCGGCAGCGGAGATACAGAGCGGTGAGAAAACTGAGAACCGAGCCGACAGAAGAGCATCTGTGGGAGGTGGTTCTTCTTTATGCAGGTGTGCGTTTCAAAACGTACTCAGGTTTACCCTTTACCTATGAAATACGAAAGGGCCGGAATGGGCAATACACTAAGGAACTGTGGATCGATCGCAGAGAGAATAGTAAAAGTCTGGCGTGGAGTTCTGTGCTGCTGGCTCTGGGCCATATTAAAAAGGTAGGAGAAGTAGTTGAACGACCGAAAGCGCTGGGCGATATCCGGGGTGTGACCTATATATACGGAATGTTCTATCGATTTGGACTGATCGACGTGCCGGATGAAGCAAAAGAAAAGATGAAGAAAGCGTTCAGCAAATCGTCCTGACACGGATGCCGCAGAGGGTGTGGAAAAGAAGCATCACCCAATGTTTGAGGTCATTGCGTGACCCGGAGATTACAAAAAAATCCGCCTACAGAATGAACCACAGGCGGCTGAAATCACATTATAGCTTATTCAAAAAGTCTTCCAGAACACGGTTCCACTTTTCGGGGTACTCATAGAACATCAGGTGACCGCCCATGACGTAGGTGTCGTAACCGGGAAGCTGTGTTTCGACAAAGGGCTTTGCAATGTCCTGCCAGTGTTCTGCAACGAACATCAGGCTGGGCATCGTTGCACCGACATCTTTTGCGATTTCAAGATAGTTGGAGAACACAGCGTCGCAGAACAGCTGACGGCAGATCCAGTATGGTGTGCGGCCGGAAATATCCAGCAGATACTCCAGCTCATCAGGCTCCATCTTATGCTGGATCATGACGCCAGTTGCGTACTCGCTAAAGAACTCACGGCATCCCTCAGAAGAAGTCAACACCTGTGTGGCAACCTGAGACAGCTCTTCAATCGTGCCCTCAGTCCACCACTTCGGGTCAGGGGAGAGCGGGAGCGGAGACATATCGATAGTCACAACGCCGCGCAGCTTGTCTTTGCCGAACTGCTGCACGTAGCTCCATGTGTCAAAGTTGCCCGTGCTCCAGCCAATCAGGACAATATCTTTGAGACCCAATGCATCAATCAGACCAGCTACATCGCGACCGTGGGTCAGGTAGTCGTTGCCATCCACGGTTTTGGCAGAATAGCCTTGGCCGCGAGGATCGATAGCAATGACACGATATTCAGAGGAGAAATACTCCAGTTGGTTCTTGAAAATCTCACCAGAGAAGGTCAGGCCGGGAATGAAGACCAACGGTTTACCTTCGCCTTTTTCCAAGATATGTAACTCCACACCGGGGGCTACAGTGACATACTTGCTTTCAATACGATCTTTTGCCATGAGAAAACCTCCCAACAAAACCTATAAATCGAATTGGCTTGTCTGAATTATATATCTGGAAAAAGAGAAAAGCAATAGCTTGATAGAAACTGCACTGCTGTAATCTACAAAAATTTTCAATGCATGAATATCAGTAACAGTTACACAATGTTAAAATAGCAATATGTCCACGATGAGCAGGCGCAACACCTGTCTGCCGCAGTATTTTTACTTTATAAGACATCTCTATGGATGACGGTAAGGTTCGATTTTGAACTTTGCCGTTTTTCTTTTTATTTTAAATTATAAATTTTTTCAGAACTGTATTCCAAAACGGCTCTGCGGATTCCTATTAGTGTAGGGGTTTTCAAAATCTTTTGTGCCTCTGGTTCTATAAGTGGAAAATGAACAAAATCTATATTCTAAAATTAGGCAGTTCAACAAAATTTGAAAAACTGGTTGCCAAACGCCCATTTTAGAATGTTATAGGTAGAGGGGAACGTTGGAAAAATGAATTTTCTTTGAACTTTCAAAAGACCCGGTTTAAAAACACCCCTTAAAGTTTGTATAGGGTATAGGAAGTGTTTTCAAAAGTAAGCCAATTCACTACGGTATCACTGATGAAATTCCCCGATTCCTTACAAAGTCACATCGCACCTTGAAAATCGCATGAGCCACCCCAGCTGGATACCTCTGGTACAGAATGTGCATTCTGCGCGTCTTACCAGAAAAAACGTCGGAGAGAATCGGACAGGAACGGGCTGGGATAGAGTGGACGGTAGTTAAGAGCAAGATTCGCCTTTGTATACGAAACCGCTCCTACGGGCGATTTTTCTACGGCGGCATCTTGATGGGGATTGCGCTCCCCATACCCTCACATCGCGCAAAATCACATGATTTTGCCTATTGGTGGCCTGCTGCAACAGGTCACAGCCGGAGTGCAGATGCACTGCCGGGAAAATCAAATTCTTGATTTTGGAAAGGAGACCCCATGCCACGGACGAAGAAAAAAGTGAAATCTATCGTAAAGACAAAAGTAATCTCCGCACGAGTTACAGAAGTAGTACATGAACTTTTACACCAGCAGGCCGAAGATGCCGGAATGACGCTCTCTGAATTTGCAGCGCAGATGCTGATGAAAGGCCGTGTGAATACCTCGTATGTGTTCTACGTCCACCCGGACGAGATCGAAGCAATCACACGGGAGTTTGCCGCCATCGGAAACAACCTGAACCAGATCGCGACTTTCTTCAACAGCGGCGGTATCCAGTCCCGTGCGATGCACGAAAACATCAACCATGCGATTGCCTGTATTTTTGAGATGCGGGAACAAGTCGCAGAAATGGCAGGAAAGAACTATGGCAATCTTAAAGCATATCGCAAGTAAGAGTTCCAACTATGGCGCTGCGCTGGAGTACCTGATTTTCAAGCATGACGAGTTTCGGAAGACTCCGATTCTTGACCAGAAAGGAAATCGTATCATGCGAGATGATTATTATCTGGACGGTCTGAACTGTGAACCCTATTCCTTTGATGCGGCCTGCCAGCAGTTGAACCGCGAATATCAGAAGAACAAAAACAAGGATGAAATTAAATCGCACCATTACATCATCAGCTTTGATCCACGGGACAACACAGAAAATTGTTTGACGGGTAAACGGGCGCAGGAGCTTGGACTGGAATACGCAAAAGCAAATTTTCCGGGGCATCAGGCATTGGTCTGTACGCACATGGACGGTCACAATGGCAGCGGAAATATTCATGTCCATATCGTAATCAACAGCTTGCGAAAATTGGATGTGCCCCAGCAGCCCTTTATGGAACGGCCCATTGATAGCAAGGCTGGCTACAAGCACCATGTGACGAACGAGTACCTGAAGCATCTGCAGAAATCCCTTATGGATTTATGCCAACGTGAATTTCTGCATCAGGTCGATTTGCTGTCACCATCCAGAACGGGTGTGAGCGAAGCGGAGTACTGGGCACAGCGGCGGCTGGATGAGAAAAAACAGGAAATCGAAAAGGAAGGATTTACGCCAAATCCGACAAAGTTTCAAACACAGAAACAGCTTATCCGGGATGCCGTTGCCGTCGCCCGTGAGAAAGCAATCTCGTATGAAGATTTTCAAAACATCCTGCAGGATGAATATAATATTTTTGTCAAAACACAACGTGGTCGTTATAGCTATCTGCCGCCGGAACGGAACAAGTTTATATCGGAGCGTTCCTTGGGGGACAGTTGCAAAAGAGAATGTCTGGAAGGATTTTTCATTCAGAACGCAGAGAGAAATCTACGGTACAAGGAAGACCCCATACTGATCTTTACGACCAGAACCAGACTGCGGCTCGTTGTGGATCTGCAGGAGAACGTCAAGGCACAGGAAAATCTGGCCTATGCGCTAAAGGTCAAAGTTAGCAATTTGCAGAAAATGGCCGAAACGCTGGTATGGGTACAGGAGAACAACATCAACGACCTGACGGAACTGAACGATCTGTGTAAGACAGCACAGGCCAATGCGCAGGCTGCGTATGAACGGCTGTCACAGGCAGAGGATGAACTGTACAAAACCAATGAGCAGATTCATTATGCGGGACAGTACCTTTCTACAAAAGAGGTCCAGCAGCAATTTGCGAAGGCGATTTTTAAGAAAAAATTCCGTGCAGAGCATTCCAAGGAATTGGACGCCTATGCAGAATCCGTGAAATATTTCCGGGAAGAAAACGATGGAAAGCTGCCATCGCTGAAATCCTTGAAAATACGGAAAGAAGAACTGACCAAAGAAATCGCGGAGAGGAAAAAGGTATACGCTCCCCTGAAAGAAGAATCCCGGCGTCTGGAAATTGCATCGGATAACGTGTACAGCATCTTCCGAAAGACCGATGAAATGAAATCCGACCTTGCATGGAAACGCGAGTGGGAGGCTAGAGTCCGCGAAAAGGCAAGGCAGGAGCAGGCTCGACAGGAACAGCGTGAGCGTCAACCGAAACGCAAGAAGCGCAGCTATGATATGAGCCTGTAAATCAGCAGGGTCTTCCACCCCGCACCCCGGAACCCTGCCGGATGCGTAAGCCCACAGGTGGCTTTCACATCCGATAGGGACTTTTGAAAACGATTAGGAGGAAGTTTGAGTAAAGAGTACATCAAAGCACAAACCCCACTACCCGCTTATTTCCCTTATCCGAAATTTCTGTTGCAGATGAGCCTTTCCCATACGGCACGATTGACGTATGTTTTGCTGCTGGACCGCATGACCCTTTCGCAGAAGAACGGCTGGGTGGATGTGCAGGGCCGGGCATATGTGCTCTATCCGTTGGCAGGGCTGGCGGAAGATCTTCAGAGCAGCATTTCCAGTGTCACTCGTGCCCTGCGGGAACTGGAAGCCGCACGGCTGATCGAACGGCGGTCCAATGGCTTTTCCAAGCCAAACCAGGTGTTCCTAAGCTTCCCATCTACTGTGCAGAAATGCACAGTCGAGATGGTCAAAAATGAGCAGCCTGATTGCTCAAAAGTGAGCAATACGATTGCGCAAAACTGCACACCTAACCAAATAAATAAGAACAACCTAAGATTGAACCAACTGAGTAGAACCAAAGAAGCATATGGGCGTTATCGGAATGTCTATCTGGAAGATTATTCGGAACTGGAAATGGAAATTGCAGAGTTGGATACTCTGATCGAAGACCTTTCAGCCTATATGCAGTCTACAGGCAGGAAGTACGCAGACCATGCGGCGACCCTGCGCAGTTGGTCAGCACGAAAGAGAAAGCAACAGAAACCGGGAACAGGCATCCCGGACTATACCTACAACGAGGAGGAAAGTTTATGACGGAAACGATCCAGGCAGCGATGGACAGGCTTATGACGATCTCTGTGGAACCGCAGGACTATGTTGCAGAAGATGGGCTGCTGTACTGCGGCAGCTGCAAAACTCCCAAGGAAGCGTTCTTTCCGAATGGCAAAAAACTGTTTGGGCGTGACCGCCATCCGGCTGAATGCCGGTGCAGGCAGGCTACAAGGGAAAAGCAAGAGAAAGAAGAACATGCAAGGCTGCATTACGAGAAAGTGCAGCGGCTGAAGCTGCAGGGCTTTACCGACTGGGCGATGCAGCACTGGACATTTGCAAACGATCACGGGCAAAATCCACAGATGCAGCTGGCACAGCGGTATGTGGCCCACTGGCCGGAAATGCGGGAAAAGAATGTGGGGCTGCTGCTCTGGGGCGGTGTTGGTACAGGCAAGAGTTTTATGGCGGGTTGCATTGCCAATGCCCTGATGGAACAGGAAGTGGCCGTCTGCATGACGAATTTTGCCCGAATCATGAATGAACTGAATAACGCCTTTTCCGGGCGAAATGAAGTCGTGGACAGGCTCTGCGGCTATCCGTTGCTTATCATTGATGATTTCGGCATGGAGCGCGGCACAGAATATGCGCTGGAGCAGATTTATAACATCATCGACAGTCGTTACCGCAGCCGAAAACCACTGATCGTCACCACGAACCTGACCCTGACGGAGTTGAAAAAACCGCAGGATACCGCTCACGCCCGTATCTATGACCGTCTGCTGGAACTGTGTACGCCGATTGCCTGCACAGGCCCCAGCATGAGAAAGGATATAGGACAGGCAAAATTGAACTTGCTGAAAACACTTCTGGCTTGAATGGGAGGAACGCGATTGCAAGAAAACGGCAGAATGAATTGGCTGGAGCAGATCCACCAGATGAAGAACCGGGACATCCGCACGATAGAACAGCATGAACTGCAGGAACTGCCGCAGGATGCAGTGGAACACGGATTGCCACAGGAGGAAAGGCTGAAAAATCTGCTGGATAAAGTCGGAAATCCTTACTGCTATCTGGACAACGGAATTATTGTAAAGCTGAATTTCGCACCGAGAGGGAGCAGCACGCTGTCTGAACGCATTGGAAGGTGCTTTCAGTCGGCCAGCTGAAAATGCAGAGAAACTTTCGGCAAGCTGCTGAAAAATCACACGGAAAATTTCACACTCTAATGCGATAAAGCACTGGACAAAGGATGATGATTCTGGTAAGCTGTTTGTGGGTAAGAAAATAGGAATGTGCCAACTGAGCAGAACTTGCTCGGTAGGCTTGTTCTACATAGAAAATGTGGAGCCTTTCGCTTCTCTGACGAACAGTATTGCCGATTCGTTAAGGAGGTGGAAGGCTTTTGTTATACCCTGATATGAATTTGCAGAAGAGAACACAGCAAAATACAACCCGATACCGTACAGCCTTGTACTTGCGCTTGTCTCGTGAGGATGGCGATAAGACAGAGAGCGACAGTATTGCAAACCAGCGCACACTACTGGAAGCCTATGCCATAGACCACCCGGAACTGTGCATCGTGGATGAGTTTGTGGACGATGGCTACTCCGGCTCGAACTTTGAACGGCCTGCGTTCCAAAACCTGTTCAGGGAACTGGAACAGGGGACCATCAACTGTGTTCTGGTGAAAGATCTGTCCCGCTTTGGACGAAATTACATTGAAGTGGGGCGTTATCTGGAACGTATTTTCCCGGTCATGCGGGTCCGGCTGATTGCAGTGACGGATAATTATGACAGCCAATCTGCGTGGAAGACCAGCGATTCCATCATGGTTCCGATGCGGAATCTGCTCAACGATGCCTACTGTCGGGATATTTCCGTCAAAATCAAGAGTCAGCTTGCGGTAAAGCGGAAGCGCGGCGATTTTGTGGGAAGTTTTGCAACCTATGGATACCAGAAGGACCCCAGCAATCATACCAAACTAATCGTGGACGAACTGGCAGCGGAAACAGTGCAGAACATCTTTCACTGGAAGATCAATGGCATGAGCAATCAGGGCATCGCAAATCGTTTGAATGCGAAAAAGGTACCGTCCCCAGCTGCACGAAAGTTGCAGAGCGGTGCAAAGCTGAGCCTGCATTTCCGTAAGAGCGATGAGCCGCCGTGGTCTGCCAAGGCAGTGGACCGCATTCTGCACAACGAGGTCTATATCGGAAAACTGGTACAGGGAAAGACACGACGACTGGATTATCGCTCCAAAAAGAAATTGAATGTGCCGATGCGGGACTGGGTAATCGTGGACAATACCCATGAAGCAATCATTCCGGCAGAGCAGTTTGAACTGGTGCAGCGGATTCTGGAAACCGAAACACGCAGGCCGAACGATGCCGAAACGGTGGCCCTGTTTGCAGGCTTTCTCTACTGTGGGGACTGCGGCAGCCGGCTGGTACGCAGGTCGGCCAGCTATAAAGGAAAGCGGTACATCTATTATCAGTGCTCCGGCAGCAAACAGAACAAAGGCAACTGCACGAGCCATAATCTGCGGGATGAAAAACTCCATAACATTGTGCGGAATGCGCTCCAGATGCAGATCCAGATCGTGATGGAGGAAGCAGAGTTTGTAGAAAGCATCCGGCAGGCCCAACAGGAACCCTACCGTGTGCGGCGCATCGAACGGCAGATTCGGCAGCTGACTGCAGAAAAGGCCCATACACAGGGCATTAAGGAAAAATTGTATGGGGATTACGCAGAGGAAATCCTCACACGGGAGGATTTTTTGAACTACAACGAACTGTACAGCAAGCGAATCGAAGAGTATGACCGCAAAATCACAGAACTGGAAGCGGAACAGCGAAATTTACAGACTGCTCCAAACGCTTATCCGTTTCTGGATGTGTACCGTAAGTATCGAAAATTGGAAGAAATCACCCGCCCGATGATTGTCGAATTGATTGAGAAAATCGAAGTCTATGAGGGCAATCGGGTGGAAATTACGTTCCGATTCCAGGATGAAATTGCAGACCTGCTGGAGGAATTGCACCAAAAGCAGCATGAAGTGTCAGCTTGAAAGAAGGTCGTGATTTATGGCAAGAGTAAGCAAGAAAGTAAGTGCGGCGCAGCGGGAAGCCGAGAACGCGCAGCACTGTATCTGGAAAACCGCAATTTACGCACGATTGTCTGATTTCGATGATGTGCTTCGGAATACGGAATCACTGGAAGTGCAGATTTCTTACATCAAGGAGTATATCAACCACAGGGATGACCTAATGCTGCAGGATGTGTTTGCAGACAAACGCTGCACGGGAACAAATTTTGACCGTCCGGAATTTGAGCGGCTGCTGAAAGCGTTGCAGGAGCGGAAAATTAACTGCATCGTGGTAAAGGACTTCTCGCGATTGGGCCGCAATTTCGTGGAAACAGGTCAGTATCTGGAGCAAGTGTTTCCACTGTTTGGCGTAAGATTTATCGCCATCAACGATAATTATGACAGCTTGAACAGCCAGAGCCGGGATGGGATGCTGGTGCCGATCAAGAGCATGATCAACGAAATGTACTCGAAAGACCTGTCCCAGAAGATTCAGTCGTGCTTTCGTTCCAAGGAAGCACGAGGAGAAATCTATACCCCTGTTCCATTTGGCTACAAAAAGGATCAGAAGAATCATTTGGTTCTGGATGAGGAAGTCAGCGATGTGGTAGTTCGGATTTTTCTCTGGAAGAAATCCGGCATGAAAGAGCGCGAGATTGCAAAGAAGCTGTCTGCGCAGGGAATCCAGACACCTTTTACACGCCGCTGTCAGCTGGGATACCTGAAAAACACCTTGCGGGTAAAGGACCCAGCATGGCAGACTGTTTTCGTGACAAAGGTGCTGGAAAATCCAATCTACACAGGAACCATGGTGTATAACCGCATCGCCTACGATGAAACGTATCGAAAAATCGGAGAAAATCCACGGGAAAGCTGGCGGATGGTGTCGGACAGCCATCCGGCGATTATCAGCTGGGAACTGTTTGATGAAGTTTCCGCGTTGCGGGAAGCTGAGCAAGCGGTCAGGGAGGAACGGAAAACATGGTGCAAACAGCGCAGAAAGAACAATCCGAACATCTTCAAAGGCAGAATCTTTTGCAAAAAGTGTGGAGAAAAATTGGTTTGTCATTGGCAAAGTGATGGTACGCTGTATTTTTACTGTGCATCTTGCCATGTTTCCATCTCAGAGAAAGACCTCTGGAACGGCATCCATAAGGAACTGCACCAGCGGATGGAAGAACATAAGAATTTGAAAAAGCTGATACAGAAGAATTCGGAAAATAGCAACCTTGAAACAAAGAAAATTGCATTGAGCCGTGAAATGGAACAGGTGTCGGGCAATATCGTTCGGATGAAATCGCAGAAGCGCAGCGGCTATGAGCAGTATGTTCTCGGAAAACTTTCAAAGGAGAAATTTCTGGAACTGAAGCAAGGTGTAGAAAATGAAATCGTATTACTGAAGCAGACAAAATCTGAAAGAGAGAAAGAACTGGCCGTTGTTCAAGAAGAATTGCAGCAGAAAAAGCAAAACGCAGGCAACACAGAGGTTCTTTTAACGGCAGATAATCTGCAGCAGTATGTAAAGAAAATTGAAGTGGATCACAAGAAAAATATTTACACGGAATTTGCGTTCTAACGAAAAAGGAGGACAGACAATGAAAGAAAAAAT